>OGKY01000690.1_pt1 | contig 12012 bp, 9 predicted proteins | sample 1572731 | NCBI WGS metagenome assembly OGKY01 (sample SAMEA2581924, study PRJEB24529) | metagenome | biome: Human gut stool | place: China | collected 2011
AGAAGACTACCTCCAGTTACCGGTCTGTACCAGTGCCAATGACTTTATCCGGCAGGCAGAAATCATAAGCGGTGTGGTGAAGGAGACGCAACCGGATGTGCTGATCGTGGTGGATGCGCTGGCGGCCCGCAGCACCAGAAGATTGAACCGTACGATCCAGATCACCAATACCGGCATTCAGCCCGGCTCCGGCGTGGGCAATCACCGCAATGCCCTGACCGAAGAGACCCTGGGCGTACCGGTAATTGCCATCGGGATCCCCACGGTGGTGGATGCCGCCACGATTGTGGGAGATGCACTGGAGAAGCTGATGAGCGGGGAAAAGGAGTTCGATGCGGTCAAATATATGGGACAGCACCGCATGGCTTTTGCAGAACTGAACAATATGTATATGACCGGAAAGGATATCGATTCTGTGATCAAACGGGTCAGCTACACGGTCTCCGAGGGAATCAATATTGCCATGGAAAAAAACTGGGCGTAACTGCATATATATAGGGTAACAGTTCATGAGTTGAGCACCGGATTACGAGCAAAGGTAGTCACGAAGTGACGTAAGAGCAGGTCAAGGCGACTTTGCGACTGGCGAGGGCTGAACTGTCGTAACAAAAAAAGTGCGGAAGGAGAGCGCGGACCGTGAAGAATCCGAAAAATACTGTCTGGCGGATCGCACTGTTTTTGCTGACAGTTGTCTGTGGGCTTTTGATGGCGGATCGGGGAGAAAATGAGTTTCCGGTATTTGCCTGTTCCGAAGCTTTGTCAGGAGAAAGCGGCAGCACCGGATTACTGCTGCAGCAGAATATGTGGGAAGTAGTACCGCTGTTAGGCTATGGTATTGTGGAGCAGCAGGGGACACAGAATCCGGAGGAGGATGAGACTACCTGCCGGACCCTGACCACCGAAGATCTGATCAGCGAAGAACTTCTCCTTCCGCAATCGGAGGAAACGCAGCAGACGGCCCTTATCCCGGAGAGTGTGGAGGCAACAGCCGGGACTGCATTGAGCAATTTTCGTCCGGCGGTACAACAGGTGCAGATTGACCGCACACAGCTTGCGGATTATGAGACACTGGTACGGAATTTTTATGCCATAGATGCCAATACCATGGCAGGCAGCGATCAGTTATCCGTGGAAAAACTGCTGGGAATGGATATGACGTTGCCACAGGAAGGTGACGGACCACAGATCCTGATCTATCACACCCATTCCCAGGAGGCTTTTGCGGATTCGGTTCCTGGAGATGTGAACACCGGTATCGTGGGAGTGGGAGAGTGTCTGACCAAGATCCTGACAGAACAATATGGTTACAGGGTGCTGCACAATACCGGTCAATATGATGTGGAGACCAGAGACAATGCGTATTCCCGGGCACTTCCGGCAGTGGAACAGATCCTTGCGGAGAATCCCTCTATCCAGGTGATCATCGATCTGCACCGGGATGAGGTGGCGGAAGAGACAAAGCTGGTGACGGATATTCAAGGGAGACCCACGGCAAGATTTATGTTCTTTAACGGTCTGAGCAGGACCCGCAAGACGGGAGATATTGACTACCTGGCCAACGAGAACCAGGAGGCCAATCTGGCATTTTCTTTTCAGATGCAGTTGAAGGCGGCGGAGTATTACCCGGGACTGACCCGCAGGATCTATCTGAAGGGCTACCGCTACAATATGCATCTGCGTCCCCGGACACTTCTGGTGGAACTGGGAGCCCAGAACAATACTGTGGAGGAGGCCATAAATGCCTGTGATCCTCTGGCACATATTCTGGATATGGTGCTTAAGGGAGAGTAGCGATACATAAAAGCAGGATAAGACAACGAATCGAAGTAAAATCATAGACAAGAATGCGGAATTTATGCTACAATCGTTAGATGCAAGAATATGTCAGGAAAGGACAGTAGTATGGCAGTAATAGATCAGAGCAAAATCCGCAATTTTTGTATTGTGGCACACATAGATCACGGCAAATCCACCCTGGCGGACCGTATCATTGAGAAGACCGGTCTGCTCACCAGCAGAGAGATGCAGGCACAGGTCCTGGACAATATGGACCTGGAGAGAGAGCGTGGCATTACCATCAAGGCACAGGCCGTGCGTACCGTATATAAAGCACAGGACGGAGAGGAATACATTTTCAACCTCATCGATACTCCGGGCCATGTGGATTTCAATTATGAGGGCAGCCGTTCTCTGGCGGCCTGCGACGGCGCCATTCTGGTGGTGGATGCGGCACAGGGCATTGAGGCACAGACACTGGCCAATGTCTATCTGGCACTGGATCATGATCTGGATGTTTTCCCGGTCATCAACAAGATCGATCTGCCCAGCGCAGATCCCCAGAGAGTCATTGAAGAGATCGAGGACGTCATCGGTATCGAGGCACAGGATGCTCCGCTGATCTCCGCGAAAAACGGCATCGGTATTGAGGAAGTCTTAGAGCAAATCGTGAAAAAGATCCCATCCCCCAAGGGGAATCCGGACAACCCTTTACAGGCATTGATCTTTGACTCTGTATATGATTCCTATAAGGGTGTTATCATTTTCTGCCGTGTCATGGAAGGCACAGTGAAAAAGGGTACCATGATCCGCATGATGGCTACCGGAGCGAAGGAAGAGGTCGTGGAGGTCGGTTATTTCGGAGCGGGACAGTTTATCCCCTGTGACGAGCTTTCTGCCGGAATGGTAGGCTACATCACGGCTTCCATCAAGAATGTAAAGGATACTGCAGTGGGTGATACCGTAACGGACGACAACAATCCCTGCGCAGAACCTCTGCCCGGTTATAAAAAGGTACAGTCCATGGTATATTGTGGATTATATCCCGCAGACGGTTCCAAGTACCCGGATCTGAGAGATGCGTTGGAGAAGTTACAGTTGAACGATGCGTCCCTGTTCTATGAACCGGAGACTTCTGTGGCACTGGGATTTGGCTTCCGGTGCGGATTTCTTGGACTGCTGCATCTGGAGATCATTCAGGAACGACTGGAGAGAGAATACAATCTGGATCTGGTGACTACCGCCCCCGGCGTTGTCTATAAGGTACACAAGACCAACGGGGAAGTGATCGAGCTGACCAATCCTTCCAACCTGCCGGAACCTTCGGAGATCGAATATATGGAAGAGCCGGTGGTAAATGCGGAGATCATGGTGACTTCCGAATTTATCGGTTCCATCATGGAACTGTGTCAGGAGCGCCGCGGCAAATACCTCGGCATGGAATACATCGAGGGTACCAGAGCGTTGTTGAAATACGAACTGCCCCTGAACGAGATCATTTATGATTTCTTTGATGCTTTAAAATCCCGTTCCCGTGGTTATGCATCTTTTGATTATGATCTGAAGGGTTACGAGAGATCGAATCTGGTGAAGCTGGATATTCTGATCAACCGCGAGGAAGTGGATGCCCTGTCCTTTATCGTCTGTGCTGATTCTGCTTACGAGAGAGGACGTAAGATGTGTGAAAAGCTGAAGGACGAGATTCCCAGACACCTCTTCGAGATTCCTATCCAGGCAGCCATCGGCGGCAAGGTCATTGCCAGAGAAACGGTAAAGGCCATGCGTAAGGATGTGCTGGCGAAATGTTACGGCGGTGATATTACCCGTAAGAAGAAGCTGTTGGAGAAGCAGAAAGAGGGTAAAAAGCGTATGCGTCAGTTCGGCAATGTAGAGATCCCGCAGAAGGCATTTATGAGTGTTCTGAAGCTGGATGATAAAAACTGATGAAGTAATTGAAGGAGCAATATGAATAAAAAGGAACTGGAATTATACATTCATATTCCCTTTTGCGTAAGAAAGTGCAGCTATTGTGATTTCCTGTCTGCCCCTGCCACGGAGCAGACAAGGGAAGCCTATATGGCTGCACTTTTTGCAGAGATCGGGGGAAGAGCAAAAGATTACAGTGACCGTACCGTGACCAGTATATTTATCGGAGGAGGTACGCCGTCGTTGTTGTCCGGGGAACAGATCGGGCAGTTGATGGACCGTATCAGAGAGCAGTTCGCAATGGCACAGGACGCGGAGATCACCATGGAGGTGAATCCGGGGACGGCCAGCGCAGAGAAACTTCGGAATTTTTACACGGCAGGAATCAACCGTCTCAGTATCGGTATGCAGTCTGCCCAGGCAGAAGAACTGAAAAATCTGGGCAGGATCCATGATTTTGAAGGCTTCTGCCAGGTGTACCGGGAGGCCGTGGAGGCAGGATTTACGAATATCAATGTGGATATCATGAGCGGACTGCCGGGACAGACGCTTGCAAGCTATCGGGACACGCTGGAAAAGGTGCTACACTTAGAACCCATGCCGCAGCATATCTCTGCCTACAGCCTGATCGTGGAGGAGGGAACCCCTTTTGCGGCCATGGCAGAGAGGGGAGAATTGCCCTTGCCGGAGGAAGAGACGGAGCGTGCCATGTATGAGGAGACCATAGAGGTGCTGGCAAAGTATGGGTTCCATCGGTATGAGATTTCCAACTATGCCAGGGATGGTTATGAATGCAGACATAATGTGGGCTATTGGATCCGCAGGGATTACCTGGGATTCGGTATCGGTGCGGCATCCCTTATCGATAATGTGCGGTTTCAGAACGAAAAGAGTCTGGGAGCTTATCTGGCACATCCGCTGGAAAGCAGGGAAGAGGAGCAGACACTGACGGTACAGGACCGGATGGAGGAGACCATGTTTCTGGGACTGCGGCTGACAAGAGGAGTATCCTGTGTGGATTTTGCAGAACAATACGGCAGGACTGTGGAGGAAGTCTACGGAGAAGTGATCGCCCGGAATGTGGCGGATGGTCTTTTGACCGTTACGGAGAGGAAAGAGAACCAGAAAAAAGACCGGTTTCTGGCACTGACAAAGAGAGGACTGGATCTGAGCAATTACGTGATGGCGCAGTTTTTATTCTGAGGAACGTGGGAGACTGACAGGCACTTGTGGACAGAAAATCACATAAACTATCATAAGCAACTGTCCACGGAGGGATTTTTTGAAGACCTTTCAGCAGCCATTAACCGCAGGAGAAGAAGCGTATTATATCCGCTTGCTTAGGGAAGGTACCGTGGAAGAATCCAGACAGGCCAGGGAGATCCTGGTGGAGAGGAATCTGCGCCTGGTGGCACACATTGCCAAAAAATACCAGAATGTTGAGGAGGACATGGAGGACCTGATCTCTATCGGATGTATCGGACTGATCAAAGCAGTGAATTCTTTTGACTCAGGAAAAGGAAGACTGGCTACCTATGCCTGCAGATGCATTGATAACGAACTTCTGATGATGCTGCGCAGCCGCAAAAAACTTTCCAGGGAAGTCTCCCTGTATGAACCTATCGGACAGGATAAGGAAGGAAATGCCATCCATCTGTTGGACGTGATCGAAGAGAAGCAGAAGGACGTGGTGGAGGATCTGGAGCTTGACAGAAATATCAGGCGCCTGTTCCTGGCTCTGGACCACTGTCTTACGGAACGGGAGTATCGGATTCTGGTGATGCGCTATGGGATCCTGGGCTGTAAAGAACACACACAGCAGGGGGTGGGAGATGTTCTCGGAATTTCCAGAAGCTATGTCTCACGCATGGAAAAAAGAGCATTGCATAAGCTGGCGGAGGCTCTGCGTGAGGACTAAACATCACCTTGTCAATTAAGGAACACTGTGATATATTTATTTCTATAAGTGACTAAAGATAAGGGGGGACAGGGATGCATTTTGTAAGAACGGAAGACTTGAAGACGGGAATGCGTCTGGCAAGACCTGTTTATAATAAGAAGAGTATTCTTTTGTTTGACAGAAATTCCCTTTTGTCATTACATTCGTAATTTCGGATTGATCGGTGTCTATGTACTGGAACCGGCAGAACCGCTTCCACCACTGACTCAGGAGGACCTGGAGTTCGAACGGTTTCAGATTCAGGCGGTCAGTGCCATCGAAGAGGAACAGGATCGTATCCTGAAGACCAGAAAGCAGAATCGTACCCAGTCCATCGCAGATATGGTCATCCGCAATTACGGACACTTGGATGAGAAAATCAATTTCTACCAGAATCTGAGAAGCCGGGAGGATTATTTCTCCAGACATTCCCTGAACGTGGCAATACTCTGTGCCATGATTACCCATGTAATGAATATCAGACGGGAAGAACAGTATCATACCGTATGTGCTGCCATCCTTCACGATATGGGAAAAGTGAAAAAACATGATGACGTGTATTACGGGGCACCTTATACCAGAGAGGATATGCTGCGGAACTGCGAGACGCAGGAAGAGGCCTACGGTATCATCGAGGAGGCTTTTGCCACCGACGGATCCGGCATCCGCAGGATCTGCCAGCAGGCAGCCAGAAAACAGCTGGACCTGTTCCCGGAAGACGGAGAGAAGAGCAGGTATAGAATGCTGGCCGGAGCCAATGTATTGCTGGTGGCGAACCGTTATGATGAGATCACGGCCATGACATTACAGGGAACGGCACAGTCTGAGGTGAAGGCTCTTCAGGAACTTCTGGAGCACCCGGAGGTATATGATCCGGAGACGGTACGGGCATTGATCCGTTCCATCAATATCCTTCCGCCCGGTGCCAGCGTGGAACTCAGTACGGGAGAGAAAGCACTGGTATTGAATGAAAATGAAGAAAGTGTACTGCGGCCGACAGTGGTAAGCTTCCGGGATAACAGTATCCTGAATCTGTCCCTTCCCGGGAATGAGGACATCCAGATCGTGGATGTCATGAAGACCATGGACAACCGGTACATATTCAATAAATAGTGAGGAGCAATTATGCCAACAATCGAAGAAATACTCAGAGCCGCCAAGGAAGCGGGAGCAAGTGATGTACATCTGACGGTAGGTATCCCACCCAAAATGCGTGTAAACGGCAATCTGATCACCATGGATTATCCCAGGATGCTTCCGGCAGACACGCTGGAAGTACTAGTCAATATCATGACGGAAGTGCAGAGAGAACGTTTTGAGGAACGGGGAGAATACGATATGTCTTTCTCTATTCCCAACTGCGGACGTTACCGTGTCAATGCCTACAAGCAGAGAGGTTCCGTGGCTCTGGCATTCCGACTGGTAGGAACCGTGGTGCCTTCTCCGGAAGAGCTGGGTGTACCGGAATCCGTAGTGGAACTATATCAGCGCAAACGTGGTCTGGTACTGGTCACCGGACCTACCGGAAGCGGTAAATCCACGACGCTTGCCGCCATCATCGACAAGATCAACAACAACAGAGATGCCCATGTCATCACTCTGGAGGACCCTATCGAGTATCTGCATCAGCATAAGATGTCCATGGTCAACCAGCGTGAGATCGGCATAGATTCCAATAATTATGCCAATGCTTTAAGAGCGGCACTCCGTGAAGATCCCGATGTCATTCTGGTCGGAGAGATGCGTGACTTCGAGACCATCAGTGTAGCTATTACGGCAGCGGAGACCGGACATCTGGTATTGTCCACCCTGCATACGATCGGTGCAGCCAGCACCGTAGACCGTGTGATCGATGTCTTCCCACCACATCAGCAGCAACAGATCCGTGTCCAGCTGTCCAACACACTGGAAGCAGTCATATCCCAGCAGCTGATCCCGACAGCGGACGGCAAGCACCGTGTGGCAGCTTTTGAGGTCATGCATGCCAATCATGCGGTCCGCAACCTGATCCGTGAGGGCAAATCCCACCAGCTGGCCAGCGTCATGCAGACCAACCGGAAACTGGGTATGATCACCATGGATGAGGCTATTGTTCAGTTGTATTTTGAAGGCAAGATCGACAGGGAACATGCTATCCAGTTCGCTCAGGATCCCGACAGCATGGAAAATAAAATTTAAAGGAATGATCCGGAACCGGCTATATAGGAGCAGACCAGACGACGCAGCGGAAAGCGTACGGTTTTGTGAATCTGTAGTGAGGTTCCGGAGGATTTTTCACCAAAAGACGTTTTCATTTAAAATTTCTGATATTAATTCTAAGAAGATTCCGGTAGTTTCACTGCCCTTTTGCGGGCTCTTATGATTACCCATTGTATGAATTGTTTTGTTAAGTCTGATTATTTTTGTCAGATTCATTTGTTTTATCTGTTTCTGTTTTGTTTCACTGTTATTTCCATAATAAATAAAACATTTTAAAGGAGGTATTTTATGTTTACTACAGTTTGTTCGGCTGCAGTCTATGGTCTGCAGGCATATCTGGTCCGCGTGGAAGTGGATCTGGCAGGGGGACTACCATCGTTTCAGCTGGTGGGGTCGCTGGGGAGTGAGGTGAAGGAATCCCGGGAGAGGGTGAGTGTGGCCATGAAAAATTCCGGTTTCCAGATCCCACCGGCACATATCACAGTAAATCTGGCTCCGGCAGGTCGACGTAAAGATGGTACCGCCTTTGATCTGCCTATAGCTGTGGGACTTTTGCGGGATATGGAACTGGTACCGGAGGAAGCGTTGCAGGATACATTGTTTTTGGGAGAACTGGGCCTGAATGGGGAGATCAAGAAGGTGAAGGGTGTACTTCCCATTGTTCAGGAGGCGGCAAAAAGCGGTATCCGAAGGGTGGTGGTGCCCGGAGAAAATGCCATGGAGGCTGCGGTGATACCGGGGATCACGGTCTGGGGTGTGAACTGTCTGAACGATCTGCTGGCGGCACTGAACCATCCGGAGCTGGAAACTGAAAAAGTGTATCAGCCGAGGATCCGGGCGGAGGACTTGCTAAGGGAAGGAACCGGACAGGATACGGGAGATTTCCGGGAAGTGGCGGGACAGGAGAATGCTAAACGGGGTGCCGAGATCGCTGCGGCGGGATTCCACAATCTGTTGATGATAGGGCCGCCCGGGGTGGGAAAATCCATGGTCGCCGGGCGAATCCCCGGAATCCTGCCGCCTCTGACACTGAAAGAAAGTCTGGAGGTGACAGGAATCTTCAGTGTGGCGGGACTTCTGCCGCCGGGACAGGCACTGATCACAAGGAGGCCTTTTTATGCACCACACCATACTGTGACACAGGCAGCACTGATCGGCGGGGGAAGCGGCATCCCAAGACCTGGTATGGTATCGCTGGCCCATCGGGGTGTACTGTTTCTGGACGAGCTTCCGGAATTCCGGAAAAACGTGCTGGATGGCATGCGACAGCCTATGGAGGAGCGTAAAGTGCAGATCGCCAGAAGTGCCGGGATGGTCACTTATCCGTCGGACTTTATTCTGGTGGCGGCTATGAATCCCTGTCCATGCGGGTATTATCCGGACCGGAATAAATGCCGCTGTACCCAGCCCCAGATCGAGAAATATCTGGGAAAGATATCGGGACCGATTTTAGACCGGATTGATCTGTGTGTGGAACTGCATCCCGTGGATATTCTGCATCTGCAGAAAACGAAAACGGAAAAAAGCAGTGAAGATATGAAGCGGCAGATCCGGCATGCAAGAGAACGGCAGGCGGAGCGTTTTGCAGGAACGGATTGCCGTTTCAATGGGGACATCCGGTCTGCACAGGTGGAAGAATATTGCCCGTTGGGAGAGGAGGGTCAGAAAGTCATGGAACAGCTGTATCGTACGTTGCAGCTCAGTGCCAGAGTTTATCACCGGATTCTCAAAACTGCCCGAACGATAGCTGATTTGGAGGACCGGGAAGAGATCACGGGGGAACATTTGCTGGAGGCGGCGTGTTATCGACCTTCGGAGACGTATTGGAATTAATTGTGTGCCGGAACCGGGTACATTAAGTGTGCGGCAAGAAAAAGGGGCCGGTACGAAAATAACGGAAAACGTGCGGGCTGTGTGAAAACAGGGAAAGGGACAGGTATGTTTATGGCGGAGGAAGAGAGAAAATATGCATATTTTTTGTGCAGCACCTATACAATCGGGGGCGTGCGGGCAGAACGGCTGCTTGCACGCTTCGGGTCACCCCGGGCGGTATATGAGGCGGAGACAGAGGAATGGAGGGAGTGCGTGGGCAATTCTGCGGCGGAAGCCTTGGAACGGCAGAAGAAAAGCGGAGAGTGGGAACGGGAATATGGACAGCTTTCGGAACAACAGATCCACTTTCTTTTGCGGGAGGAGAAAGGATTTCCCGGGAAACTGGCAGAAATTCCGGATCCGCCTTACGGCATTTTTTACCGGGGAAAACTGCCGGATGAGAACGAACCGGCGGTGGCGGTCATCGGTGCCAGAGAGTGTTCGGAATACGGCAGATATGTGGCCGAGGAACTGGGACAGTATCTGGGAAGAGCGGGAATACAGGTCATCAGCGGAATGGCCCGGGGGATTGACGGGATCAGCCAGCAGGCAGCGTTATCTGCGGGAGGAACTTCCTATGGTGTGCTGGGATGCGGAGTGGATATCTGTTATCCCGCACAGAATCGAAGATTGTATGAAGAACTGTTGGAAAAAGGGGGATTGCTCTCCACCTATACGCCGGGAACAAAGCCGCTGCCCCAGTATTTTCCACCAAGAAACCGTATTGTCAGCGGACTGTCGGATGCTCTGATCGTCATTGAGGCCAGACAGAAGAGCGGGACGTTGATCACGGTGGATATGGCACTGGAACAGGGCAGGGACGTCTATGTGGTGCCGGGCAGGCTTACGGACAGGCTCAGTGACGGCTGCAATCATCTGCTGACGCAGGGAGCGGGAGTGTTTTTATCTCCGGAGAGTTTTGCAGAGGATTTTTTGCGGAGCTGGGAGGAAAAACAGGGACTTTCCGCAGATGGCTCCGGAGGAAAGAACAGGCGGAAAAATAATAGGGAAACCGGCAGAAATACGTCAAAAGTAAAATTGCCCAAAGAATCCCTGCAAAAGATCTGGGAATGTCTGGAACCTGTGCCGAAGACGTCGGAGACGCTGTTGCGGGAACTTTGGGAGAAGGGAGAATATACGGACATTTCCGCACTGAACCGGGCGCTGATGGAACTGGAACTTTTGGGATATGCCAGACAGAACAGTCCGGGACATTTCAGCACTTCTGCGAATTGACAAGGCTTTCTGAAAAGGGGTATAGTAATAGACATATGAGAATGACGAGAAAGGTCAGGTGCCCTTATGAACGATAAAGATACTTACAGAATGCATACCAAAGTAATACAGATCGGAGACCGGAAGATCGGCGGCGGCAATCCTATCGCCATCCAGTCCATGACCAATACGAAGACCGAGGATGTGAAGGCAACCGTAGAGCAGATCCTGCGTCTGGAGAGGGCAGGCTGTGAGATCATCCGCTGCACAGTACCGACGCTGGAGGCGGCAGCAGCTATCCGGGAGATCAAGAAGCAGATCCACATTCCTTTAGTAGCGGATATCCATTTTGACTACCGTATGGCACTGGCAGCCATTGAGAACGGTGCCGACAAGATCCGCATCAATCCTGGGAATATCGGAAATCCGGAGCGGGTAAAGGCTGTGGTAGATGCAGCAAAAGAGAGGAATATCCCGATCCGTGTGGGAGTGAACAGCGGTTCCCTGGAGAAGCCGCTGGTGGAAAAATACGGTGGAGTGACTGCGGAAGGTATTGTGGAGAGCGCACTGGACAAGGTACACATGATCGAAGATCTGGGATATGACAATCTGGTCATCAGTATCAAATCTTCGGATGTGCTGATGTGCGTGAAAGCCCATGAACTGCTGGCAGGCCGTACGGTGTACCCTCTGCATGTGGGCATTACCGAATCCGGTACTGTGAACAGCGGTAATATCAAGTCAGCCATCGGTCTGTCCCTGATCTTAAGCCAGGGCATCGGTGACACCATCCGGGTATCCCTGACAGGAGATCCCGTAGAGGAGATCAAATCCGCAAAACTGATCCTGCGTACATTAGGATTGCGCAAGGGCGGCATTGAGGTCGTATCCTGTCCCACCTGTGGAAGAACCCAGATCAATCTGATCGATCTGGCCACTAAAGTGGAGAAAATGGTAGAGGATTACCCGCTGGATATCAAAGTGGCTGTCATGGGCTGCGTGGTAAACGGCCCCGGAGAAGCAAAAGAAGCGGATCTGGGAGTTGCGGGCGGTATCGGAGAAGGTCTGCTGATCAAGCATGGCGA
>OGKY01000694.1_pt1 | contig 11994 bp, 8 predicted proteins | sample 1572731 | NCBI WGS metagenome assembly OGKY01 (sample SAMEA2581924, study PRJEB24529) | metagenome | biome: Human gut stool | place: China | collected 2011
TGGAATATTAATTATTCAATTTTGATCCAGTGTCCAGAATACTGGGTACACATCAAAACAGACCAGCCCTGCCTTCGCTTTTTCTGGAAGGTCATGCTAGTCGGTTATGTAACGGCTGAAAGCCAAGATGTTCAGCCCCGCAGGATCTGAACGAATATGTAAAAATATGTTATATTCAAATGAAAACTTTGGCAAAAAGAGAGAGGGCCGGACGGTGCCAGCCCTCTTGACAAAAAGTAATTTGGCTATCCGGTTTTTAAGAATCGTCCATTCTTTAAAGAATTGTCCATAGACAAATCTGTAAGTAGCCTGTAAAATACTTTTCGGGTAGTCAAAGCTAACCTCCGACCACTTGAGAGGGTGATTTCTATATGAAAAAGACACGACTGACGATCATTCTATTGATGATTCTAACGCTTGTTTCTGCAGTCATTACGCTTTGCATGGGAGCAGTCCGCATTCCGGTACAAGATACACTATCGATCCTGCTTCGGCACCTGTTCGGGACAGACACAGGCACCTCGGTATCTGTGGCATTTGAACAGATCGTCTGGCAGATCCGAATGCCCCGAATTATTCTGGGCTTTCTGGCAGGAAGCGGGCTGGCGCTCTGTGGCTGCGTGATGCAGGCAGTTGTCCAAAACCCAATGGCAGACCCATATATTCTTGGTGTGTCGGCAGGCGCAACGCTGGGAGCCACCGGTTCACTCTTTTTAGGGCTGGGCGTAATCTCCGGCTTTTGGGCCTTTGTAGGAGCAGGCGGTGCCTGCTTCCTCGTATTGGCTCTCTCATCGGCGGATGGCAAGACCACCTCAGTCAAGCTGATTCTCTCCGGCATGATCGTCAATGCACTGCTGACAGCATTTTCCAACTTTATCATTGCAGTAGCAGGTAATTCTGACGGTATGATGTCCATTAAGTTCTGGACGATGGGCTCCCTGACCCGCGCCGGATGGAAAAACATCGGCCCCATTGCACTGATCGTACTGGCAGCAGCAGTCTTTTTTCGGACGCAGGCCCAGACACTGGATGGTCTGATGCTTGGTGAGGAAGCAGCTTCCACCATTGGCATCAACACCTTCCGGTGTCGGTTGGTTTACCTGCTGGTACTCTCGGTGCTGACCGGTGCACTTGTATCGGTCTGCGGCACGATTGGCTTTGTAGGGCTTATTATCCCGCACGTTTCCCGCGCCATTGCAGGCACAGCACACCGAAAACTACTGCCGATTGCGGCATTATCCGGCGGACTGTTCATGCTTTGGGTAGATGCCATCGCCCGCAGTCTGATTCCCAACACCGAGCTGCCTGTGGGCATCTTCACTGCCTTGGTGGGTGCGCCGTTCTTCGTCTATGTGATGGTGCGTAAAAAATATGGATTTGGAGGCAATTGAATGAGACTGGAAGCGAAAGATGTAAACATTTCGATTTCCGGCAAACCAATTGTACAGCATCTCTCCATTGAGGTGCCGGACCGGAAATTCTCGGCCTTGCTGGGTGCCAACGGCAGCGGCAAGACCACTCTGCTCCGCTCTATCTATCGCACACAAAAAATGGACAGCGGCATCGTTCGTCTGGACGACAAGGACATCACACATTTTTCCGGCAAAAAGCTGGCGCGGAACATGGCGGTGATGGGCCAATTCAACCAGATCAATTTTGACTATACCGTGCTGGACATCGCCCTGATGGGGCGGTATCCCTTCCATTCCCTGCTGGAGCAAGAACGGGAGAGGGATTATGAGATGGCTTTGGAGGCGCTGGACAAGGTAGGCATGAAAAGCTACCGCGACCGGAACTTCCAGTCCCTTTCGGGCGGTGAAAAGCAGCGGGTGGTTCTGGCCCGCGCGCTGACCCAGTCGCCCAAGATCCTGATCCTCGACGAGCCGACAAATCATCTGGATATCCGTTATCGGTTAGAAATCCTTTCAATCATCAAAGATTTGCAGATCACGGTCCTGGCAGCGCTGCACGACCTGAGCCTTGCAGCGCAGTTCTGCGACTATCTCTACCTGATGAAACAAGGCGAAATTGTAACGCAGGGCCAGCCTCAAGCGGTGATGACCCCCGAAAATCTGCGTCGCATCTTTGATGTAGAAGCCTGTGTGTACCCCAGCCCGATCAACGGAAAACTGATGATTCAATATCTATAACAAAAACGCGGGAGTATCCCGCAGAAAGAGGAACCTTTATGAAAAAGAAAACCCTGAGTGTTGCTGCCGCGGCACTGGCAGCCGTCATGCTGACCACTGGCTGTGGTCAGACCGCATCTTCTGTGGCATCGTCTGCTGCCGCCTCCTCTGAGGTGGCTTCATCGGTGGCCGAGAGCACCGTTTCTTCCGCTGAGGAGACTGCCTACCCCCTGACCCTGCAGATTTATGACGCTGATGGCAATGCTGTAGATATGACCTACGACCATGCACCGGAGAAGGTGCTGTCCACACAGCTGTCCATGACTGAGTTGCTCATCAAGCTGGGGCTCAAGGATAAAATCGTCGGCGTGTTCGATAATGACAATGCCCTGAAGGGTGACATTGCTGATGAAATTGCATCTCTAAACAGCCTTGGCGATAAGAAGTCTGTTTCCAAGGAGACCATCCTTGCCACGGAGCCGGATCTGATCCTTGGCAAGGGTCCCCTGATGTTCACTGAGAGTAGCATCGGCACCGTCCAATCCTATCAGGAGCTGGGCATTCCCGTCTACACTGAGCTGGCTAGCGCTTCCATTGATCAGTCGCTGGATAACATTGTAGAGGATGTGCGGAACATCGGCGAGATCTTCAACGTGCAGGAGACTGCAAACGCTTACGCTGACGAGCTGCAGGAGAGAATCGACGCGCTGATGGACAAGGTCAGCAGCCAGAGTGGCGAACCCCTGAAGGTTCTGTTCATGGCTGGCTACGCCGATGGCACCTTCGTGGCCTTCAATTCCAAGATGAGCAGTTGTATGCTGAATGCCCTGAACGCTGAGAATGTTCTGGACAAGGGCGGCAACGGCCTGACTCTGGAGAATCTGGTCTCCATGAACCCGGATATCATCGTCTACGTCCACGCAGACCGCTTTGGTTCCACCGATGCCGACGCGGTGGAGCAGCTGACCTCCAACGCCGTCGTGCAGGAGGTTCCCGCCATCGCCAACCAGAAGGTCATCGAGATGGATTATGATGACGTAATGGACTACGGTGCACGGGTCATCGATTCTGCTGAGACCCTGTACAACTTCATGTACAGTGCATCTTAACGGAACCTGAAATCAAGAATTTCGGTTATGGCAGAATACGGGTGGGCGGAAAGCCCATCCGTTTTTTGTAAATGCGGCTGAAATAACAGGCATCTCGGTAGCCGACCTCATGAGCGGCCTGTGTCACAGTGTAGTCGCCGGAACGCAAAAGCTCAGTGGCTATTCGGACACGATAATTGATGAGGTAATCGATGGGGCGGATGTTTTTGTACTTATAAAAGAGATAGCTGACATGTCCGGCTTTCTCATTGACCTGTTCGGCCAGTGCGTCCAGCGTCAGCGGCTCTGCATAGTGCTCTGCGATGAAATCCAGCAGGATGCTCATGATTTGGCTTTCATTGTAAGTTTCCTCTGGCTGAAAATCTGCGAAAATCTGGGCGAAGAATTCTTCCGTCAGCTTTTCTTGCTGGTACTGGCTGCGGATGTCAGCGTCCGGGTGGAGCTTTAGGATCTGCTCCAGAATGGAAAAGGTCTGTTCCGGATTTTTGAGCTTGTGGGAGAACAGCAAAGGCCGGTCGTTTTCGTAGTACATATTGATGTAGTGGAAATCCTGCTCGCCCAAAGCCGAAATGGTCAGGGTCTTGTCGGGACATCCGTGCAGGAATAGTCCTCGCTTGGCAATGAAAGGTTCGTGCTCAAATGAGAAGATGGCCCGACCCGACACCGGAACAATCAGTGCACTTTTCAGGGTGCGGTAGCTATTACTCTCACCAGCGTGCAGGGTAAAGCTGCGGAAGCCGGCAGACTCGATTCGGCCCTGATTGTATTCCTGAAATAAAATTTCCAGCGGATTAGGAAGCGCGGATATTTGATTCATTGGGAGCTCCTTTGTGCAAAAGCGGTTAGTTAATGCTAATATATCACAAAATGCTACCGTTTGTCTATGTGGGGAGCACCCCACACAGCGTAATAATTGACAAAAAAAAGGCGGTTATGGATGGAAATTCTAAATCTCGGTTCACATCGAATTGGAGTCCGGTTCCCGGAAAAGGGACTGCGCAAAGGCAAAAATCCTGCAATCCTACTCAACGATGGGGAACTGATTGAGCAGTTGAATCTGCGCACGGAACGAGCAGTGTTGGTGGGGGTATACCCCAATAACAGACTTTCAGAGTATACCCCGTGGCCGGAACCGGCTATTCGACCGGGCGCACCGGATTTTGGCGGGCAGCTAGGACAATATCATCGAGAACTGAACAACGAAATTCTCCCGGCGCTTATAGACGAATACGCCCTTGACACGGAAAAGCTGGCGTATGGCGGCTATTCGCTGGGCGGTCTGGCTGCAACCATGAGTCTCTGGGAAACAGATGCCTTTGCTGCAGTATTTTCCCTCTGTGGGTCGTTCTGGTATCCGGGTGTTGCCGATTTCATAGAGGAACATGTCCCCAAAAACTACTCCGCACAGGTTTATCTGCAAAATGGTATCCGGGAGGGCGAAGGCCACAACAACCGCCTGTGTGATGCCTATAGCTATGCCCAACGAGTCCACACTGCCCTGCAAGCGACATGTGGAGCCAAAACTGTGCTGGATGACTACGGCCATCATGACCGACAAAGTGAGCGTCTTAACGCTGCACTGCGTTGGGTGGAACGTGTGCTATGAATCATTGGCGTAAATTTTGGCGTATGCTGAATCAAGGTGCATTTTATAATCACCAGCGACGAGCTGATTTAACCGCAGGGAACGCCGATTGGTAGCATAAAATCCTTATATGAAACAAAAAGCGGCAGCTACGTTGCATTTACACAACATAGCTGCCGTATCTTCGTTTTGGGAGTTCGGTGTAGCCACTACACCAATCCGCCTATTCACTTGTTACACCACACCGCTTTGTAAGGCTCCTTTTCGGGAAAACGTCCCAAAATTGGTGTAGTTGTGGTGTAGTACCGCAGATGTTGCTTGAAATCCGTTCTTAATTTCATCGTATCTGCGTTTTAATTTTGCATTTTACTGCTCAATCGGCTTCATCGTGGGGAACAGCAGAACATCGCGGATGGAGGCGCTGTCGGTGAGCAGCATGACCAGGCGGTCCACGCCGAAGCCCAGGCCGCCCGTGGGGGGCAGGCCGTACTCCAGTGCGTTCACGTAGTCGTAGTCCACCTGTGCCTTGCAGTCGGGCTCGATGGCCTTGCGCTCGGCGACCTGACGCTCAAAGCGGCCCTTCTGGTCGATGGGGTCGTTCAGCTCGCTGAAGGCGTTGCCGTACTCGGTGCAGTCGATGAAGTACTCGAAGCGCTCGGTAAAGGCTGGATCATCCGGCTTGCGCTTGGCCAGCGGGCTGATCTCGACAGGGTAATCATAAATGAAGGTGGGCTGGATCAGCTTGTCCTCAACAAAGGCATCAAAGAACTCGGCCAGAATGGCACCCTTGGTGGGAACCTCGGGCAGCTCCACATGATGCTCCTTGGCAGAGGCAATGGCATCCTCGTCGGACTTCCAATCGTTGAAGTCCACGCCGGAATACTTCTTGACAGCCTCCACCATGGTCAGGCGCTCCCAGTGACCCATATCGATCTGCTTGCCCTGATAGGGAATGACCATGCTGCCGCAGATCTTGAGGGCCAGGCGCTTGTACAGCTCCTCCACCAGATCCATCATGCCGTGGAAATCGGTAAAGGCCTGATACAGCTCGATGCTGGTGAACTCGGGGTTGTGCTTGGGGTCCATGCCCTCGTTGCGGAAGATGCGGCCCACCTCGTACACACGGTCCATGCCGCCCACGATGAGGCGCTTCAGGTACAGCTCGGTCTCGATGCGGAGCACCATGTCCATGTTCAGGCTGTTGTGGTGGGTGTAGAAGGGGCGGGCAGAGGCACCGATCTCAAAGGGGGTCAGGATGGGGGTATCCACCTCCAAAAAGCCCTTCTCGTCCAGATAGGCGCGGATCTCCTTCAGGATCTGGCTGCGCTTGACGAAGGTATCCTTCACCTCCGGGTTGGCGATCAGGTCCACATAGCGCTGACGGTAACGCATCTCGGTATCGGTCAGGCCGTGGAACTTCTCGGGCAGGGGGCGCAGGCTCTTGGCCAGCAGGGTGATCTCCTCAGCGCGGGCGCTCAGCTCGCCGGTCTTGGTGCGGAACACCTCGCCCTTGACACCGATGATATCGCCCACGTCCAGCTTCTTGAAGGCGGCGTAGGCCTCCTCGCCCAGCTCGTCGCGGCGGACATACAGCTGGATATCGCCCTTGTCATCGCGCAGGTGGGCAAAGCTCGCCTTGCCCATCACGCGCTTGGACATCATACGGCCAGCCAGCGCGACATGCTTGCCGCTGTCGGTCTCGTTGGGCAGATCCTTGAACTCTTCCTTCAGGTCGGCAGAGTATGCGTCCTGCGGGAACTTGGTCAGGGTGAAGGGGTCGTTTCCGGCAGCCTGCAGGTCGGCCAGCTTCTGGCGGCGCACCTGCACCTGCTCGCTCTCAGACAGGCCCTGAGTGGGGTTTCTCTTTTGTTCTTCCATGGTTTCCTCCCGTTCAGGCTCAGTTTGCGGCGTGGGTAATGGCCAGCACTTCGTACTCGACGGTCTGGCCGGAGGGCAGCAGGACCTCAGCCTTCTCGCCCACGGCCTTGCCCAGCAGAGCGTGGCCCACGGGGCTCTCGTCGCTGATCTTGCCGTTCAGGGGGTCGGCCTCGGTACGGCCCACGATGTCGTACTCCTCGACCTCGTCCTCACCCTCCATCTGGATGGTGACGTGGGTACCGACAGAGACGTTCTCAACGCTCAGCTCGCTCTCGTCGATGACGACAGCGTTCTTGACCATCTGCTCCAGCTCGGTGATGCGGTTCTCCACCAGACCCTGGGTGTTCTTGGCTTCGTCGTACTCGCTGTTCTCAGAAAGGTCGCCGTGGCTGCGGGCTTCCTTGATCTCCTCGGCCAGCTCCTTGCGGCGGACCGTCTTGAGGTATTCCAGTTCGTCCTGCATCGCCTTCAGGCCGGAAGCGGACATCTTGATTTCTTGTGCCATTTTGGATCTTCTCCTTGTCTATTGGATTGACGCAGCCGCAAAGCCGCGCACGAATGCTATTATGACTGTTCTATTATAATAGCAAGCCGGGAGCTTGTCAATCAAAACCACGGCGCTAGAGCGGAAAAAGCGGCGGTTTCGGCTCCCGCCCCTATGCAGAAGCGCCCCGCCGGTTCCCCGGCAGGGCGCTTCCACTGGTTATTTGGGAATAGAGAATGGTTGGGTTGTGGGGGCAACCCCCCAGTCGCTTTCAGCGACAGCCCCCGCTAATAGGGGGGCCCTTGGCATGGCGGATAGTTTCACCTTTTTGCCAAGGCCGCCCCTATTAGGGGCGGTGGCATCCCGAAGGGATGACGGTGGGGTTTAGCCGCTAAACCTCTAAATCTTTTCCTCCATTTTTGTGCAGTTTTCCAATTATCTCCGTGCGCTATTGACTAAAAAAAAAAAGGTGTATTCTTTTTGTTTAAGATGTCATTATGCAAAAATCAAAGAATCGGCAAACCAGTCGAAAGGCTGCAACGCAAAGCTAAAGGGCCTGTAATATGGCAACCAGCTGCACTTTTCCATCAAGAGTTTCAGAGCGTTGTACCAGCCGGATGGTTGGTGCGGCGCTCTTTTGTTTTGCGGTGGCATGGGAGTATTGCAAAGGAGGAAGCTATATGAAAAAGCGATTGCTCAGCATGATACTAGCGGTTAGTATGATGCTGACATTTTTACCGGTGGGAGCTGTGACGGCGTTTGCGAATAACGGAAGTATATTTACAGATCGTAATCAAATCAAATATAAGTTAAATGATACCACTATGACGGCCACTGTTATTGGCAGCGACCGAAGGGATTGGCCAGCAAATGGAACTGTTGCGATTCAATCACACGTAGGAAATAATAACGAATATACAGTAACCGCAATTGAGCACGATGCATTTAATACAAACAGAACAATAGCGGGTCAACTTATAATTCCAGACACTGTAACATCAATTGGGAGTTATGCTTTTTCTTGGTGTGATAAGCTAACCGGCGATTTGTCAATTCCAAACGGTGTGACAACAATTTCAACGTTTGCATTTTGTGGATGTACGGGTTTGACTGGAACACTTACACTTCCCGATACAGTAACAACCATTGAAACCAAAGCATTTTCCGGGTGTAGTGGTTTGACAAAACTTGTATTATCAAAAAAACTGGAAACAATTGGAGAAAACGCATTTTCTAGTTGTAGCAGTTTGAAAGGTGATCTTGAAATTCCTAAAGGTGTTACAACGATTGGAAATAGTGCATTTAGCAGTTGTACCAGTCTGGATGGAAAAATCACGATTCCAGGCAGTATAGTATCAATGGGTAATCACGCATTTTCTAGTTGCAGTCAAGTTAAAAGCGTTGAGATTTTAGATGGCGTAACAAGGATTGGTGCTCATGCTTTTGAAACATGCACTTCATTATCTGATTTAAAAATACCGAGCAGTGTAAAAACAATAGAGAAAAATGCATTTAATGGATGTCAAGGGCTAACAAGTGTTCCAACGATTCCAGAAGGCGTACAAGAGATAGGAGATTATGCATTTAACGCTTGTAAGCTGAATGGAACGCTTGTAATACCCAATACAGTAACTTCCATTGGCAATTCTGCTTTTGGCTGGAATAGTGGATTAAATGGTGAGTTTCGGTTGCCGGAAGGCATAAAGAAAATTGGAGCAAACGCTTTTTGCACATCGAGTATCATCCAGTTTGTATTGCCCAAGAATTTACATGATGCCGTATTTGCTGCAAATGCATTCTCAACATACAAAGTTACAAAAATTTACTACCCTGGATATAAAGCCGAATGGGATAATACCAGAAGTCAAAACAACCGTATCGAAGGCTTACAAGCAGATGGTTTAATTGTTTCAAATATTCCTATTCTCTATTTCTGCGACGTGACCTTCAACCCCAACGGTGGCACCTTTGAGGATGGTACCTCTGCCCCTGTGACAATCAAAGAAATCTGGCGCACCGAAAAAGTGGCTACCAAGGGTGATGTACCTGCAACCCCCACCAGAAAGGGCTATGTATTTGATGGCTGGTATTACACCGACAATGTGGCGCGAGCAATGACAGCCTTTGACCCCGCAACCGAGGGTGTACCGGACACCATAACGCTGTACGCCGCATGGCGGCAGACCGACACCCTTGCAACGGTTGCCATCAGCGGCCTGAGCGATGGTGACACCTTGGTAAAGGGCAAAGAGTACCCCTTTACGGTAAAAATCACCCCCGATGGTGATGCAGGCAACGGCAAGCTGACCCTTACTCTTGCCAACGGCGGCACACTGTATCAGCAAAAGGACGATGGTACTTGGGAGGAAATGACCAGCAGCGAACTGGATATTGCGCTTGTGAGCAAGAGCTACCAGTTTAAGCTGGTCCCCGACCAAACCGGCCCCAACACGCTGACTGCTGGCGTGCAGAAAGATGGCCTGACCGGTGCACCGAACACTGACAAGGTCAGCTTTACGGTGCGTGACTATGAGGACGGTACTGTGACCATTGATGGCCTTGACAATGTGACCCTCAATGAAGAGAAAAGCCACGACTTTACTGTAAGAGTTGACCCGAAGGATGATACCGGCAAGGGTAAAATCGACTTTGGCGGTAAGAACGGCGAAGTACAGTATAAGGACGGCGATGACTGGAAGGATATGCCTGCCGATGGTCTGGAAATCGACCTGGATGACGGCGCAAAGGATTACGAGTTCCGCATTACCCCCAAGATGAGCGGCGAGCAGACCTTGACCGTTACCGTAACAAAAGAGAATGGTGACGAGCTTGGCAAGGCAGAAGCAAAGTACACAGTAAACAAGAAGGATGTTTTCCATACCCTGACTGTCATTGGCGGTACCGTCAAGGTGGATGGCACCGCTGTTGCCCCGGATGCGGACAACAGCTATCCCGTAAAAGAGGACGCAGTGGTTGAGGTAAGTTTCGATAGAAGCATCCTCTCCGATGCACAGACCTTTGACCAGTGGACGATCAGTGACAAATCCCTGCTGGGTGACCCCGATGTGGCATACGATGAGGAGACCTTTACCTTCACAATGCCCCATGCCGATGTAAAAATCGAATCCATGACAAGGGATGCGTCCATTGACGAGGGCCCCAATCTGTTGGAAAAGGGTGCGGCCGCTGGTACCGTCATTGTCGGCGGCGTAGTCCTGCTCTATCAGGGCCACATGCTGGGCACCGAGCTCTACCTGCGTTATCTGCTGCCCCATGGAGCCATCGTCCCGCAGAACCGCGCGGAACTGGCTGTGCTGCTGTGGCAGGATGCCGGAAACCCGGAGCCTGTCAGCACCGCCCTTTACAGCGATATCAGCAATGAGGACAGTGCCATCCAGCAGGCCGCCCGCTGGGCCGTGGAAAACGACCTGATGGAGCTGCTGGACGCAGACGAACACCCCGACCACTTTGACCCGTTTGCACCTGTGACCTTTACCGATTCCATCCACGCATGGAAGAAGGCGCAGGAGAGGAAGCAAACACCCACAACCTAACCATTCTCATCCCAAAATAACCTGCGGAAGCGCCCTGCCGGGAAACCGGTGGGGCGTTTCTGCGTTTTTTCGTTGAAATATGCCAGGTTTTATGATATAGTAGTAGTCGTTTTTACGTTTCACTCCCCTATTCTCCCTGCGGAAAGGAAGCATCCATGAACCTGACAAAGCAGTTCTTCAAGTATGTGTCGCAGAATATTTTCGGTCTGATCGGCACATCGTGTTATATTCTGGCCGACACCTATTTCATCGCCCAGGCGGCGGGCACCGACGGCGTGACCCTGCTGAACCTCTGCCTGCCCATGTACAACCTGATCTTTGCCTTCGGCTCGATGATCGGCCTGGGTGCGGCCACCCGGTACGCCATCCTGCAGGCCCAGGGCGAGGCGCGGTATTTTTCCAACGCCATCCTCTGCGCCTGCCTGATCGCCATCCCGTTCATGCTGGCAGGCGCGTTCTGCCCGGGCACGCTTCTGCAGCTCATGGGCGGCGATGGGAACATCGTGGCCCTGGGCCTGAACTACACCCGCATCTTCCTGCTGTTCACGCCTTTCTTCATGTGCAACTACATCTTCTCGGCCTTCGTCCGCAACGACGGCGACCCGTCCCTTGCCATGGTGGCCACCCTGAGCGGCAGCCTGTTCAATGTGGTGTTCGATTACATCTTCATCTTCCCCATGGGGCTGGGCCTGCCCGGCGCGGCGCTGGCAACGGCCATCTCGCCGGTGCTCAGCATCGCCATCTGCAGCCGCCACTTCTTTCAAAAGAGCTGCACGCTCACCTTTGTCCGGCAGGCTCCCTCGGCCCGGCTGCTGGTGCAGAGCTGCCAGCTGGGCATCTCCGGTTTTGTCGGGGAGCTCTCCTCTGCCGTGACCACCACCGTGTTCAACTTCCTGCTGCTCCGGCTGGCGGGCAACGTGGGCGTGGCCGCTTACGGCGTGGTGGCAAACTTTGCGCTGGTGGCAACAGCCATCTTCAACGGCGTGGCCCAGGGTGCCCAGCCGCTGGTCAGCCAGTGCTACGGCAAAAATGAGATGGCCGGGGCAAAAAAGCTGCTTCTGCTGGGCTGCGGCACCGCGCTGGCGCTGGCGGCGGTGTTGTACGGTGCCGTGTTTGGCTTTACCGATACCTTTGTTGCCCTCTTCAACAGCGAGAGCTCTGCGCTGATGGCCGAATATGCCCACAGCGGTATGCGCATCTACTTCCTGGGCTACTTCTTTGCAGGCTGCAATATTGTTGCGGCGGGCTATCTGGG
>OGKY01000714.1_pt1 | contig 11658 bp, 8 predicted proteins | sample 1572731 | NCBI WGS metagenome assembly OGKY01 (sample SAMEA2581924, study PRJEB24529) | metagenome | biome: Human gut stool | place: China | collected 2011
CCGCTTTTCTTTGCGTTTTCCGATTTTTCGGCTTGTCATCATTTGACACCGTAACAACTCTGATATTAAGTCGTTTAGCGTCATTTCTCCCGTTTTTCGAGGTTATTCCAGAGATTATTCGTATTTTTGCCAAATAAAGCGAAAAAAACAGATTATGAATACTATACCGACAGTAACCAAAAACCTTTTAATCATCAATGTACTGATGTTTCTCGGCACAATTGTGGCACAGAGTTACGGCATTGATTTAAACAACTACCTGGGACTGCACTTTTTCCTTGCCGGAGATTTCAATGCAGCACAGTTGATTACTTATATGTTCATGCACGGCGGATTTACCCATCTGTTCTTCAACATGTTTGCCGTTTGGATGTTCGGCCGTATACTCGAGCAGGTCTGGGGGCCGAAACGCTTCCTGTTCTACTACCTCGCATGCGGCATCGGTGCAGGGCTTATCCAGGAGCTTGTACAATACATCCATTACGAAACGGTGCTTTCCGCATACGACAGTGTCAATACCGGGTATTCCATCATCCCCATGGAAGAATATCTCAACATGATGACTACCGTCGGAGCCTCCGGAGCCGTATATGCCATCTTGCTGGGATTCGGCATGCTGTTTCCCAACCAACCGATGTTCGTCTTTCCGCTACCGTTTCCTATCAAAGCCAAGTATTTCGTTATCGGATATGCCTTGATAGAATTATTCTCGGGACTTGCCAACAATCCGGGCGACAATGTGGCGCACTTTGCACATTTGGGCGGTATGATATTCGGATTCATTCTAATAATGTACTGGAGAAAAAAGGACAGAGGAAATGGCTACTATTATAACTGATTTAAAGGAATCGTTCCGTAGAGGAAACATCTACATCCAACTGATTTATATCAATGTAGGAGTATTTATCTTCACTACACTGACAGGAGTCATATTGCAGCTCTTCAACCGGAGCCTCGGCGGAGTGTTCGAATGGCTGGAACTGCCCGCTTCACTGCCCCGCTTCATCATCCAGCCCTGGTCTGTCCTGACGTATATGTTTATGCACGCAGGAGTCCTGCATATTCTTTTCAATATGCTTTGGCTGTATTGGTTCGGCGCCTTGTTCCTGAACTTTTTCTCTGCCAGACACTTACGGGGAGTATACATCTTAGGCGGAATCTGCGGCGGACTGCTTTATATGACCGCCTACAACATCTTCCCTTATTTCCGTCCGATGACGGAATACTCTTTCATGCTGGGAGCATCGGCATCCGTACTCGCTATCGTGGCGGCTACCGCCTATCGGGAACCTGACTACCCGATACGCCTTTTCCCTTTTGGAACCGTACGCCTGAAATATCTGGCATTGGTTGTTATCGTAACAGACCTGTTATTCATCACCTCCAGCAATGCCGGCGGACATATCGCCCATTTAGGCGGAGCGTTGGCAGGTCTGTGGTTTGCAGCCAGCCTTAGCAAAGGCGCGGATATCACTGCATGGATTAACAAGTCTCTGGACGCTGTCACTGCCTTGTTCAGCTTCAAGCCCCGCAAGCCCAAGATGAAAGTCCATTATGGAACCGAAAGACAGAAAGATTATAACTATAACGCCCGAAAAAAAGCTCAATCCGATGAAATAGACCGTATCCTCGACAAATTGAAAAAGTCCGGATATGAAAGTCTCACAACGGAAGAAAAGAAGAGCTTGTTCGATGCAAGTAAACGATAATGTATGTATGAAGCATTTCGGTAATTTTGTCGCCCTGCTGATTGTAGCGGTCAATGCTTTATTCACGGGTCTTTTGCTGTTGGTGGCATACAGTCCTTACATCCAACCGGCAACGCATCCGGTACAATCCTGTCTCGGACTGACCTTTCCGGTCTTTGCACTTATCAACGGCGGCTTTCTGATTTTCTGGCTGGTTATACAACGATACAAGACAGCTTTGCTACCTTTAACCGGCCTTCTGTTATGCTACTCGCAGCTACGGACCTATCTGCCCCTTAATTTTCACACCACCGAGCTTCCCGAAGGCAGCATAAAGCTCCTGTCTTACAACATTATGGGTTTTGACGGCGCTTACAAAAAAGACGGGAAGAATCCGATACTTACCTATCTGAAAGAGAGCAATGCCGACATCCTATGCCTGCAGGAATATGCATCCGACGAATCTCCCCGCCACCTCACGCAGAAAGACATCGAACGGGAGTTGAAAGATTATCCCTACCGCCGCATCAACGTCGTAGGCAGCGGCAGCGGCTATACCAACAGGATAGCATGTTATTCCAGATTTCCCATTCTATCCGCACGTGTCCTGGACTATGCAAGCAGCTACAACGGTTCCGTACTGTATGAACTCAAACTGAATGAAGATACGATTACCCTTATCAACAACCATTTGGAGTCCAACAAACTGACAAAGGCCGATAAAGACATTTACGAAGAAATATTGAAAGCTCCCGAAACGGAAAAAGTGAAAAGCGGCGCACGGCTGTTGCTGCATAAACTGGCGGAAGCATCCGCCATCCGCGCCCCGCAGGCAGACACCATTGCACGGGAGATAGCATCTTCCCGGCATCCGTCCGTCATCGTCTGCGGAGATTTCAACGACACTCCCATTTCATACGCCCACCGCGTCATAGCGCAAAATCTGGATGATGCTTTCACCCAGTCGGGACGCGGACTGGGAATCTCCTACAACCAGAACAAATTCTATTTTAGGATAGACAACATATTAATCAGCAAGAACCTGCGGTCGTACAACTGTACGGTAGACCGTTCCATAAGAGAGTCCGATCACTATCCGATATGGTGTTACATAGCCAAACGGCAATGACGTTCCCTGCCAAGATGAAATTATCAATAAACTACTCATTATCTAATACTCTGACTTTATGTTTAAAAGAAGTATTCTAATTTTAGCTGCAAGTTGTATGATGTACTCCTGTGCCAACCAAACGGAAAGCAATCCGTTCCTCACCGAGTTTCAAACCCCGAACGGTGTTCCGCCTTTCGACAAAATCAGGTTGGAACACTACGAACCGGCATTCCTTCAGGGAATAGAAGAGCAAAATGCCAATATCCGGGCTATTGTCGACAATACCGAAGCACCGGATTTTGAAAATGTAATCGTTGCTTTTGACAACAGTTCACCCATACTCAACCGGGTAAGCGCCATCTTCTTCAACATGACGGATGCCGAGACCAGTGACGCCCTGAACGAACTTTCCATAAAGCTCGCTCCGGTACTGTCCGAACATGGAGACAATATATCGCTTAACCAGGCGCTATTCAATAAAGTACAGGCCGTTTACCAGAAAAAGGATTCGTTAAACCTGACCACCGAGCAACAAAGACTTCTGGACAAAACATACAAAGACTTCGTACGTTCCGGCGCCAATCTTTCTGCCGAAAAGCAAGCCCGCCTGCGCGAGATAAACAAGCAGCTCTCCACGCTGGGCATCACTTTCAGCAACAATATCCTGAACGAAAACAATGAGTTCATGCTCTTTGTAGACAAGCAGGAAGACCTTGCCGGACTTCCCGAATGGTTCCGCCAAAGCGCTGCCGAAGAAGCAAAAGCAGCCGGACAGGAAGGCAAATGGCTGTTTACGCTGCACAACGCCAGCCGTCTCCCGTTCCTGCAATATTCAGCCAACCGTCCGTTGCGCGAGAAAATATACAAAGCTTACATCAACCGCGGCAACAACAACGACAAGAACGACAACAAGAAAATCATTACCGACATCGTCAGTCTGCGTCTCGAAAAAGCCCGCCTGTTAGGCTTCGACTGCTATTCCAACTTCGTACTGGACAATACGATGGCAAAGAATTCGGACACTGTAATGGAGTTCCTGAACAACCTGTGGAATTATGCCCTGCCTAAAGCCAAGGCCGAAGCTGCCGAACTCCAGAAGCTGATGGACAAAGAAGGCAAAGGCGAAAAGCTGGAAGCCTGGGACTGGTGGTATTATACCGAGAAGCTCCGCAAAGAAAAATATGACCTCGAAGAGGACCAGATCAAACCCTACTTCAAATTGGAGAACGTACGCGAAGGCGCTTTTGCCGTTGCCAACAAACTCTATGGCATTACGCTGACAAAACTCAACAATATCCCTGTCTATCATCCCGATGTAGAAGTCTTCGAGGTAAAAGATGCAGACGGCTCGCAATTAGGCATCTTCTACGTAGACTACTTCCCGCGTCCCGGCAAGAGCGGCGGAGCATGGATGAGCAACTACCGCGAACAGAAAGGTGACATCCGTCCGTTGGTATGCAACGTAGCCAGCTTCACCAAACCCGTTGGCGATACCCCCTCCCTGCTCACAATGGATGAAGTGGAAACCCTTTTCCATGAATTCGGCCACGGACTGCACGGACTGCTGACCAAATGCAACTACCTGGGCGTCTCCGGCACGAATGTAGTGCGCGATTTCGTAGAACTTCCGTCACAAATCAACGAACATTGGGCCACTGAACCCGAGGTATTGAAGATGTACGCCAGACATTACCAAACCGGCGAAGTCATCCCCGACAGCCTCATCGAAAAGATACTGAAACAAAAGACTTTCAACCAGGGTTTCATGACCACCGAGCTGCTGGCAGCCGCCATTCTCGACATGAACCTGCACAACCTGACGGATACGAAGGGTATCGATGTCGTAGCCTATGAAAAAGAAGCTATGGACCAACTCGGTTTAATCCCCGAAATAGCTCCCCGCTACCGCACCACCTATTTCAATCACATCATAGGCGGCTATGCCGCAGGCTATTACAGCTATCTGTGGGCAAATGTGCTGGACAACGATGCTTTTGAAGCATTCAAGGAACACGGCATTTTCGACAAGGCAACCGCCGACCTTTTCCGCCGCAATGTGCTGGAAAAAGGAGACAGCGAAGACCCGATGACACTCTACAAGAATTTCAGAGGGTCAGAACCGCAATTAGAGCCGATGTTAAAAAATCGCGGTATGAAGTAAGAATTGTGAAAAAAAAGCTATATTTGCAGCCTTATATACAATAGAAATCAATTAAAAAGTAATCATAATAAACTAAAAGTAACATGCAAAACAAAGGATTTGTAAGGGTTTTTGCGATATTGCTCACACTGGTGTGTGTGTTCTATCTCTCCTTCTCTTTTGTGACCCGCCATTACGCCCATAAGGCTAAAGAGTTCGCAAAAGGCGATGTGAAAGTAGAACAGGACTACCTCGATTCTCTGTCAAACGAGAAAGTGTGGTTCGGCAATTGGACGCTGAAACAATGTCGTGAAATGGAGATCAGTTTAGGTTTGGACTTGAAGGGTGGTATGAACGTCATCCTGGAAGTGTCGGTACCCGATGTCATCAAGGCATTGGCGGACAACAAGTCTGACGAAGCATTCAACCAGGCACTGGCCACTGCGGCAAAACAGGCTACTACCAGCCAGGACGACGTTATCACGTTGTTCATCAGAGAGTATCACAGAATCGCTCCGGATGCTTCACTCTCACAACTGTTCGCTACCCAACAGCTAAAGGACAAGGTAAACCAGAAATCTTCCGATGCAGAAGTTGAAAAAGTATTGCGCGAAGAAGTAAAGGCAGCCGTTGACAACTCATTCAACGTACTCCGTACCCGTATCGACCGCTTTGGTGTGGTTCAGCCCAACATCCAGAGTCTGGAAGACAAAATGGGACGTATCATGGTGGAACTTCCGGGTATCAAAGAGCCTGAACGTGTAAGAAAATTGCTACAAGGTTCTGCCAACCTGGAATTCTGGGAAACATACAACGCAAAAGACGTTGCTTCGTACCTGCAATCGGCTGATGCCAAACTGCGTGCAATCCTGGCTACCACAGAAGACGCAGCAGAAGCAACAGACAGCGTAGCTGCCGAAGCTCCCGCCGTAGCGCAAGCTACCAGCACTACCGACAGCCTTGCCGCAGCACTGAAAGGTGAAAGCAAAACACAGGCTGCCGACCTTGAGCAAATCAAGAAAGAACATCCGCTGCTGGCAGTTCTTCAGGTAAATCCCAGCGGTCAAGGCCCTGTTGTAGGTTATGCAAACTACAAGGATACCGCTGATATCAACAAATACCTCTCCATGCCGGAAATTCAGGCTGAAATGCCGAAAGACCTGCGCCTGAAGTGGGGTGTTTCTCCTTTTGAATACGACCCGAAAGCACAGACTTTCGAATTGTACGCCATCAAGTCTACCGAACGTAACGGACGCGCTCCGCTGGAAGGTGACGTAGTTGTAAACGCCAAAGACGAATTCGACCACTATGGCAAACCTGCCGTAAGCATGTCTATGAATACGGACGGTGCACGCCGTTGGGCACAACTCACCAAACAGAATGTAGGTAAAGCCATCGCCATTGTACTGGACGGCTATGTATACTCCGCACCGAACGTAAATCAGGAAATCACCGGCGGTAACTCACAAATCACCGGTCACTTCACTCCCGAACAGGCAAAAGACTTGGCAAACGTATTGAAATCAGGTAAGATGCCGGCTCCTGCCCACATCGTACAGGAAGACATCGTAGGTCCGTCTTTGGGACAGGCATCCATCAACGCCGGTATCATGTCATTCGTTGTGGCATTGATTCTGTTGATGATTTACATGTGCTCCATGTACGGCTTCATCCCGGGTATGGTTGCCAACGGTGCTCTGATATTGAACTTGTTCTTCACACTGGGTATCCTCTCATCCTTCCAGGCTGCTCTGACGATGTCCGGTATTGCCGGTATGGTACTGTCGCTCGGTATGGCTGTGGATGCCAACGTATTGATTTACGAACGTACCAAAGAAGAGTTGCGTGCAGGTAAAGGTGTCAAGAAAGCACTTGCCGACGGTTACTCCAATGCTTTCTCCGCAATCTTCGACTCTAACCTGACATCTATCATCACAGGTATCATCCTGTTCAACTTCGGTACCGGTCCTATCCGCGGTTTCGCCACGACACTGATTATCGGTATCCTGATTTCATTCTTTACTGCTGTGTTCATGACACGTTTGTTCTACGAGCACTTCATGAACAAAGACAAGTTGCTGAACCTGACATTCTCTACGGGAATCTCCAAGAACCTGATGGCGAATGTACACTTCGACTTCATGGGCAGAAACAAACTCTGGATGACGCTGGCAGGTGTAGCAGTTGTAGTCTGCATCGGCTTCCTCAGCATCCGCGGTTTGAGCCAGAGCATCGACTTCACCGGTGGACGTAACTTCAAGGTACAGTTTGAAAACAAGGTAGAACCCGAACAGGTACGCGAATTGATTTCCAGCAAGTTCGGCGATGCCAATGTCAGTGTCATCGCTATCGGTGCTGACGGCAAGACCGTACGTATCAGTACCAACTACCGTATCGAAGAAGAAGGTAACAACATCGACTCCGAAATCGAAGCATACCTGTACGAGACACTGAAGCCGTTGCTGACCCAGAATATCACACTGGAAACCTTCATCGACCGTGAGAACCATACGGGCGGCAGTATCATCAGCTCACAGAAAGTAGGTCCGAGTATTGCAGACGACATCAAGGTATCCGCTATCTGGTCTGTTGTACTGGCACTGATTGCTATCGGTCTGTACATCCTGCTCCGTTTCCGCAACATTGCCTACTCTATCGGTTCCGTATGTGCACTGGCCTGCGACACGATTATCATTTTGGGCGCCTACTCCATGTTCTGGGGCATCCTGCCGTTCTCTTTGGAAATCGACCAGACGTTTATCGGTGCTATCCTGACGGCTATCGGTTACTCAATCAACGATAAGGTGGTAATCTTCGACCGTGTACGCGAGTTCTTCGGTCTCTATCCGAAACGCAACAAGAAAGTATTGTTCAACGATTCACTGAACACGACTCTGGCACGTACCATCAATACCTCGCTGAGTACGTTGATTGTATTGCTGTGTATCTTCATCCTCGGTGGTGATTCCATCCGCAGCTTCGCGTTCGCCATGATTCTGGGTGTTGTATTCGGTACACTGTCTTCTCTGTTCGTTGCATCTCCTATCGCTTACATGCTGATGAAGAACAAAAAAGATACAGAACAGGCAGTAGCTGTTGAAGAAGCAAAATAATTCCTATTATATAAATAGGATAAAAATAAGAGAAAGAGGAAATCCCGGTGTGACGGGGTTTCCTCTTTCTCTTTTCTACAGAATTTTACGGATACTCCTCTACAGCAGCAGGAAGTTCCGCACACAAAAAAAGGACGTCCGTATCATAACAGACATCCTTTCGTAGCTCCGAGGGGAATCGAACCCCTATCTAAAGTTTAGGAATACCATGTTTCGCTCTGAAAAACAAAGCTTTACAAACACAGTATTTCAAATTGGTAACTATTGTCGTTTTAACTTGGAAACAAAGATAGTCAATAAATCGGAAAAAGCAACTATCATGTAGATAGTTACTTTTCAGTTCTAGGTTATATCTTCTCACTTAAACCATATTTTCGCGTTTTTCTTTATCTCCACCTTTGTGAATTTTTCCAGTTCCTTCACAAGTGCTTTCACTTCATCTGCTGTTGGTTCTGGTAACTCTACTTTTCTGTTGGTATTCCGTCCTATATTGACTTGCTTCGGATTACATCGCCTTATGTACTCTACCATTTCACCCAAATCAAACTGCATCAACGGTTCTGCCGTAACATAGGTATCTATACCCGAATCCGCAATCTTTTCCATTGCCCGTACCCTTTCCTCTATCTCTGGTGAGCCGCACATCACATCTGGATAAGACCTGTTGGTTTCTATGGTTGTACAAACCACTGAATGGTGAAATACAGGGTGAGTTATAAAATCCAATATTCTGGAAGGATTCTTACTCTGAAACAGATATTTGTTGGCAGACTTATCGCAATAGTCCAAAACGATTTTTATCCAGTGGCTTGGTATGTCTTTTGCCCACATATCAATACTGCTTCCTACAAAAATAAAGTTCGAGCATTCAAGATAGCTGGTTAATTCAGCCGCATCCAGTCTGGGAGCCTTCAAATGGGTACACATCTTTTTCATATAACAATAGGTGCAACCATGAAAGCATTTACCCTTAATAGGATTCCATGTGTGTGTCACGAACTCATACATATTGCCTTTACTCTCTTTAATCATAATATATATCATTTAATAGTTATTACTCTTGTTAGGGAAGCCAGCAGGTAATACCCACTGGCTTTTTCTCAAAGGGTTATCCTTCAAAATTACCCCATAATTCAGTCAATTTCTGATTGATAAGATTTTCCTTTGTATCTCCGCCTGTTTTACCCTTAGCTTTTTTGATATAGTCTGCATCCTCTTTGCTGATACTTCTGAGGAAACGTTCCATTTTGTCAGTGAAATCGGGTTTTCCATCATCGCCAGTGGTGTTATACTTGGATATTATCCAGTCAATTAAATATCTACTTTTTATGTTTTTCTCTGTGAAATGTTCTTTTGCCGCTTCTATTAATCTTTGCCCTCTTTCCAAACCTACGGTATTCTCTAGCTGTGGGAGAATAATATTGTCCATAGCGCAATTCATAACCTTTTTATCAATATTTGCAGTAAAGGTCAGCCACTTCGATGCTACGGACAAATTATATCCTTCATTTACTAAATCATTTATAGCATCCAACAAAGGCAGTTCTTTTTTCAGATTACTCATTTTTGCTCCTTTTGCATAATCTCCACCCCCCCACGGATTGGTAGAGATATTGATTTCTGATAACATCTTAGCTATTTCCAATTCTGTATTCAAAGCGTACATCAAATAGAACTCACCCATGTATTTCGGTTCGTCCAATTTTTCATTCTCTTTTAAAAGTCTGCAATGTGCTTCATAGCGGTGGTTAGCGTCAACTAACACCAAATAATTCACTGCTTCTTCCTTTCCTACAACATTGCCTGTGACAAAATCAACGACTTCCAGCCCTTGATTTATAGCATCAGTAGCGTCTACCACTACGGCAGGCATTAGCTGTCCGTATTGTTCCAGTGACTTCATCTTAGCCTTCACAATCTTTTCATTCAAATCACGATTACCGCTTAAACGTGCAATCTTCTTACTTTCATTTTTCAATAAATCCAATGTCATAATTACATTATTTCTCATGTTCTCTGCCGCTGCCCTGCGGACTTATTTGGGTATCTGGCTCACCGATTTTTTTTATACTGCAAAGATTACCCTTTAATCGGAGAGCTAACAGGAACAAAAAAACACACAAATACTGTTCCCCTACAAGAAACATCTATCAATCAATGTTTTCCATGTCGTAGAATCAGAAAACCAGACAAGAAAAAATCCTGTTTATCTGTTTATGGACTTCTAATAAAAACAGACAAACAGGATTGTTCCTAATGTGGGAAGTTATTCCTTAAAGATAGAATGAGTTAAGCTTCTTTATCTCTGTATCCTTATATCTCTTTAAGATAGCCTTTAGATATTCATCGCTTTCCCTCACGCTTTCATTGTTTATAATGCCAGTAAGGTACAGGGAATGGGAGATAACCATTTTCTCCTTATCCGAAAGGTTTGCCCCTTTCTTCCTTTTATCTTTCAAATGCTCCTGATGGTTAAAGGCGGAAATTATCATCTTAGAAAAATAGTAAGCCAATACGGAAACGGAATCAGAACTTTGACGGGTTAAATCCACGAAGTGCCCGCTGGATAAATCAGTCAAATCGTTATTTTCCAATCCGTCGTCACAGAATTTGGCAATACAGGCTATGGCATTATTGTTATCAATCACGATATTTTTCCTGCCTATCTTCAAAGTTAGGCTTATTGGTTCATTGAAAATAGCCCCAAGCATGCCACTGCCTGCATAATTGCTATAGATTGTGTCTACAAAGTCTCTTATGTGCTCAACAGGAAATTTGTTTATTTCAATCCCTTTCATGCAAATCCCCCAACTATAGTCATAGCAAAAGAGCAACAGATACCAGAACTTCCCACTATCTAAATCCAATGCTTGTAGATAGCCTTGCAGTTCTTTATCCTGCATATATTCCTCTACTGTGAATTTATGCCGTAATTTACGTGTATTATACCTTCCTTTAAAAATATCCGGAGCTTGCGAAACTGCCATGTAGGATTCACCTGTATCTTCATTATAGTCAAAATCTGGTGCATACTCTTGCGCCACTGGATAGATATAATCAAGAAGGCTATATTCTTCCTCGTTATATTGGAATGAGAAATTTTCTATTGGCTTTACCATTGCTTTTTATTTGCAATGATAATAAAAAAACAGCAAATGAATTGCTTCAAATGCTGTCTTTTAATATAACAAAATTAGTTTACTTTTACATAGTAGGTCTCATTGTAATTATCCGGATTTCCCCAACCATTCACTCCATAATAACGAAGTATCAGCTTATTTTTAGTTAACGAAATTACCTCATATTTGTATTCACTATATCCATTGTCTACAGTGAGCACTTTCAAGTTCTCATCGTATATATATGAATCATGTTCTGTAATACTTCCGTCAATTTTAATACCATAAGTGTCTTTTTCTTCAAAAACAAGATATGGATAGCCTGCATCATCTATCCAGTCTTGGTAAGTATAGTGTGTAGTTACACCATTAGTAACATCTATATAACTATCTACTTTCCATTTGCCAATAAGGCTTACATTATCGCTATCTTCATCATCATCACAAGCTACAAAGTTAACACTCATAATTACGGCAATTATTGCCA
>OGKY01000716.1_pt1 | contig 11629 bp, 13 predicted proteins | sample 1572731 | NCBI WGS metagenome assembly OGKY01 (sample SAMEA2581924, study PRJEB24529) | metagenome | biome: Human gut stool | place: China | collected 2011
TTGGAAAAGCCACTCAACTTTGACCCTTTTGGCCACGCAAGATTTGCCCACCTTTTTGTACTATATGATTGACCCTTTAAAGTCCTGGTGTTGGGGGGCAATATTATTTTACCCTTTTAAAAATTCTCGTTTTTCTTAGATTTTAATTTTCGCATACTTTCACCATATAATTCTATAGTATGGGCCGTATGTATGATGCGGTCAAGGATTGCATCGGCTATTGTTGGATCACCTACCATGTCATACCAGTTGGAAGATGGATACTGCGATGTGATGATGACAGATTTCCGTTCATGCCTATCCTCAATAATTTCAAGCAGTATGGGACGCTCTTTGGCGTCAAGTGGTACAATAAACAAGTCGTCAAGAATGAGTAGCTGGCAACGCTCAATCTTCTTGAGTTCCGCTTCAAGTGTACCTTTTACTTTGGCGACTTTCAGCGCACCGAGCAGTTTCGGAGCATTGGCATAGAAGGTACGGAATCCCCTTTTGCATGCTTCGTGTCCAAGGGCACAGGCCAAATAGCTTTTTCCCGTTCCGGAAGAACCAGTAATGAAAAGGTTCTGTGCCTTATGCACAAAATCAAGGGTGGCGAGATGTTCCATCTGATTGCGGTCCAGTCCCCGGTTCGTGGCATAGTCAATCTGCTCAATATAAGCCTTGTAGCGGAATGCCGCATTTTTGGTGAGCCGTGCAATGGCAGCCTGGGAGCGATAGTCCCATTCGCGTGCAAGGAGCATGGAAAGGAACGTGTCCGCAGTCATGGATTGCGGAGTGGTGCCGGCAAGACTTTCCCTGAAAGCCTCTGCCATACCATGCAATTTCATACGGTTCATTAAATCCAGTGATATGGTATTCTGGTCTTGTTGTCCCGTAACGGGAGCTGTTTTATTGTTTACTTCCATAAATAATAGTTTTATTGTTTGTCTTTTTTGTAATATTCACGTCCACGTATATTTTTGTGGGTCAATGGAATCTGGGAAGTCACGTTGGACTGTACTTTTCCGTCCTCATCAGGAAGGAAATCCACATCTTCTCCCAGTTCAAGCACCTCGCGCAAGGCTTGGTATCCGTATTGCAATTTCTGATCCGCACATGCGCAAGCCGCAACTAGACGGTCACGGCCGTATTTCTTCTCCAGTGTCATGATGCCACGGCATGACCTGAACGCTTTGGGTGGATATTGCATGACACGCTCCACTTCCTGAAGATAGTTCAATACGATGTTGTCTATTTCCGAGGCACGTTGAAAGAGTTCCTCCAAGTCCTTGTCATAGGGACCATAATGACCAGGCAGGTTGTGCTCCTTTTTCCAAGAATAAGTGTAAGGAATGTCACAGCGGTCGTGGGTGGCGACAAGGTTCATTCCACAATAGATTTCCACCGTGTCGGCATCATAGAGAATCGTCATGCGCCTGCCTACATACTCTTTCGGAACACTGTAATGGTGCTTGAACAAGGAAACGTAAGAGTTCTTTCCCACGGTCATCAGTTTCCTTTCTTTCATTACGTAGCGTTTCACGGGAAGCGGACGAAGATAATCCTTCTCTCCATGAAGGAATATTTCCTTGCGTGACATCTCCCGTCCGGCCATCACCTTTTCATTGAAATCAAGCAAGGAAATATGGATGGCGGTATTGAGTTCCTCCAAACTGGAAAATGTCATTCCCTCTATATCAAGGTAAATGGAACGGTAGAGGAGCTTTACGGCATTTTCTACCAAAGCCTTGTCCTTGGGGTGACGCACACGAGCAGGATAGACCACACAGCCGTAATATTCGGCAAAAGCGGCGAAATCATCATTGATGACAGGTTCGTTGCGGTCGCTTCGTGTGACGGCAGCCTTCAGATTGTCGGGGACGATAGCCGCAGGAACACCTTCAAAATATTGAATGGCATTCTCGCATGCCTTTATCAGGTCTTCCTTGCGTTGCGACCATACGGCTTCGCAGTAGGTATAATGGCTGAACGGAAGGATGGCAACAAATACCTCGGCTTTCTTCGTCTCGCCCGTCATTTCATCAACAACTTCAAGTCTGTCACCGGCAAAGTCAATATACATCTGCTCTGCGGCATAGTGCTCTACATGACCGACAACCTTAATGTGAAACCTGTATTCGCTGACAATCCGTTTGAAGGAAGACAACTGATAGCCGTCCGGATATTCGGTATGGTACTCCTTGAACAGTTTTCGGACACTCATACCTTTGCGTGACAGACGAGATACATATCCGGGAAGCAAGGCCTCCAATTCAATCCTTTTGGATGAAGGCTCCCGATGCCGGGTATCCGTGCAGCCGAACAGTTCATCCAAAACTGTCCATTGGGCAGGGAAAGAAGCTGTTCAATACTCTTGCCGCTTGAAAGGAATAAGCGGACATATTTGCGGACTGTATTACGGGAAATATGAAACGTAGATGCCGTTTCCTTGATTCCTATGCCAGCCGCATAACATCTTAAAATGTTTTTGATTCGTTTATTCATTTGTATAGATTTTATTTTCTCCCCCGTTACACCAGGACAAGGGTACTCAAATCTACACAAAAAAACTATAATTATAGGTGAAGCAAGTGGGCAACACTATTTTAGCCAAAGGGGTCAATCATATTTTAGCCAAAAGGGATAATTCTGCGTGGCCAAAAGGGTCAAAGTTGAGTGGCTTTTCCAGGAACTAACACCTCTTTAAATTTCAATTGATACACTTCATCTAAAACAGGTTTCGGTAATTCCTTATACAAACTATCCTTCACTCCATTTTGCGCCCATATATGGGTAAAAGAAAACATGAAAATCCCTATCGCCAATAAAGATTCTCTCGTAAAAAAATATTTTTTCATCTACGCTTTTGTTGTGCGAACTATAATTCGATACGGGCACAACAAACAAATACCCCAAAGCGTAAAAAAAAGAAGCGTGGGCTTCCTTATCAACACTCTGAGGTATTTGGCGTAACCCGTATAGACGATAAGTTCCACCCACGCATAGCGCAGGCGTTCACAGAACTTATTCGTGTCTATACATCATCTAATCGCCAAATTTTCAGAGTATACCGAATAATAGTAAACGCTATTAATTATATGTTTATGTTATATCTTTAGTATTTCATGCTTTTACCATTGCCTTAATCTTTTAAATAAATACTTAATCCAATTTTGAGGCTGCAAAGATAGCGAAATATATTGAATATTAATATTTTGCCAGTCCTTCCATTTTCATAAACCCATATTTTTGCTATTATACTAAATCAAGAAGTACAGAGCGAATACTTAATACAACGGTAACAGAATGACAAAACGGACACCCCACCAAAGAGCAACATTTTTTTCTTTTTTCCTAAACACCTGCCAGCGAAGCACAGAGTATTTGTCAAGGGCGAAGGGTAAAAAATACCGCACGAGCGAAGCGAGCACAGGAGATTTTTTACCCGGAGAGTGAAACGTCCCTTGACAAATGCGGCGTGCGTAGCTACCTTTGTGCCGGAAAATAGAAAAATTACCAACTGCCCATGCCAAAACCTCTGCTCTTTTTGGGCTTCTGCCGGAGTTCCAAATCTTCCTCCTGCTGCTTCTTGGGAGTGGGCTGCTCGATGTCGGGTGTTTTCTCCACCTGTCGGATTTTTGACATCTCCGGCTCCTGCCGGGTTTGAAGCTCCGTTTTGAGATTGTCCCATTTCTCCTTTCTGATGCGCTGCGCACGCTCCACCTGTCGGGCAATTTCTGCCGGGTTGCCGTTCTTGACGGCGTTAAGGTAGTCGAAACTTTCCTCCGGCTCCCGGTCAAACCCCATTCGCCGATCAAAAGAGCTTTCACACTTCCGGAAAAAATCCGTCCGGTCAAAACTTCCCTTCACGTTGCCGCAGTTCTTCTTTCCGGTGTGGTTCGTTTTAGGGCTTAACTTCCTGGTGTTGCTCCGGTCTTTCCGGCTGACGATGATATGTGCGTGCATATCACTGTCACTGTCACCGTCCCGGTTGAAGTGGATCTTTGCGTAATATTCCACATCATCGCTTCTCAAGCCTTTTCCGAAGCCCTCCGCATAGTTTCTCATCACATCCTGTCGTATGTACCGCCGTAAGGCTTCCGCACGCTCCTGCGGAGTTCCGCCCATGCAGCGCAGCTCCTTCTCTGAAGGGCTGACAGTGATAACATAGAACTTTGCGTCAGTCCGGCTTAACTTAGCCTTGTTGTTGTCTATCTTGAATGTGACCTCCCTTGCGCTCACGTAGTCCCGGAACTGGTTGAAGAATGGCTGCACCTCCTCCCCTTTCTTCATCCTCTCCAAATCCTCATGCTGGAGATAGTTCGTCACCGCAACGCAACTGCCTGTATTGGCATATGTGCCGTTACCGCCTCCCTGTATCTTCACGTTCATATCTTTTCCCTTTTGTTCTTCTCGTCCTTGTACAAGGCTTTTATATCATCGAAAAGCCCGGCTTTTCCTTTCGCATCGATATAGCTTGCGATATAGGAGAAGATCTTCTCCTGCCTTTGCGTCACAGCGTCCAGCCTTGCATAAATGGCTTGTTGGTTCTTCAGAAGCATATCCCTCGACTGACCGACTGCCTTTTCCGCCCGGTCCAAAGCCTGCTCCCTTATCCCGGCAAGGCTTGCAAGGTCACGCATGAATAGGTCATTGTCTTTTTGGTATTGGCTGAACTTTTTTTCCGTAAGTATCGAGTCCATGCTCATGGTCACTCTCATGCTTGTACTGCCCATGGCTTCACAAGCCGGACGCAAGAAATCCTGCTCCTGCTTCCTGATGAACGCTATCACCTGATCACAGCGTTTGATAAGTTTCTGCATTTCCTTTGCCGGGCTTTCATGCTCAACCGGATTGATGCCGTACTTCTCGAAGTACTCCAGCGCACAGGAAAGGAAGTCTTTCTTTGATACATTATTGGACTTTGCCAGCCTGTCAAGCCGGGCAAACGTTTTCCGGTCAATGGTTACCGAGGTGGTTGTTTCCTTATCCATACAATTGCGATTTTAATTGCTACTTATATTATTAAATCTCTGATTTACAAAGATATGATTTTAGCCACAATTTCAAAATAATTGTGGCTAAAAATCTTAAACGGCTGATTTTCAGCCGTAGCCCCGCAGGGCAAGAGGAAAAAACAGGGCTTGCCCGGTTTCCTCTTGCTGTTCTTTCGGCTGCTTCGCATCCGGCGAACACCCTCCCCTGCGGTACGGCGAAAGCTCGTACAAGGGGGACGGGGAGAAGTCGGAGCGAGGCACTAAGAAAGAACCTATTCCACAAACAAAAAAACACATAAAAACGACACAACAGGCTGCATAAAATAAACACAAATTGTTTCGCTATATGGAAACAAAAGATTATCTTTGCAACACTAAAAAACTTTATATGGAAGCAAAATCAAGATTCAAGGTCAAATTATCCAACGAAGCCCAAGAGTTTTTAGACGGATTGCCCAACAAGGTACGTGAGAAGATCATTAGCAATATTCGTAAATCTACCTTTGTAATTGATCCAGATTTATTCAAGAAATTGGATGATACGGATATTTGGGAATTCAGAACGTTCTATAACAAAACCAAGTACAGGCTTCTTGCTTTTTGGGATAAGGACGATAAGATAAACACTCTGGTAATCGCAACGCATGGGTTTATCAAGAAAACCCAAAAGACACCTCCCAAAGAAATAGCCAAAGCCGAAGAGATTAGAAAAGATTATTTTAATTCAAAAAGATAAAGCGTATGGAAGCAAAGAAATTTTATACACTCGAAGAAATCGAGGATAAATACATCGGGGAAAAAGGTACTCCCAAACGTGATGCCTACGAAGAAGAACTTAACTCCTTTTTGATAGGTGAAGCCATTAAACAGGCTCGCCAATCAAAGAACTTAACCCAAGAGGAATTAGGTAATCTGATAGGAGTGCAGCGTGCTCAAATCTCCCGAATTGAAAACGGTAAGAATTTAACCTTTTCCACCATTGCAAGAGTTTTTAAGGCTATGGGGATAAGTGCTAAACTTGAAATCGGAAGCATGGGAAAAGTTGCGTTATGGTAACTAACTATATAACAAAAAGTTATATCAAATCCGGGAGCGAAAACGCATCCCGGAAAATTCTCGCTTTATACATAAAAAATCATAATTAAACACATATTAACACGCGGGAAAATTCGCTCGATTTACCCCGCTGCGCTTGGCTTTTGCTTTGCTTTCACAAGTATTCAAAAACTCGTTTTTAGGCTATTTCCGTTTTTCTTGACCTCCTAAAATCTCTTTGACTTGTTTTAAAGCATAGCTTGTTATATGCTTATCAACTTTTGAAATTGCATTTATAAATTACTAACTATCAACAAATTATAGCAACACAAAAGGGATTAAAAACGAGTTTTTGAATGTTATAAACGAGTTTTTGAATGTTATTTTGCTCTTTAAAAACGAGTTTTTGAATGTTTTTGTGGAGATACATTTTTCAATCTCGTTTTTAATTTCTATATTTGCGAACATTCAATCTCTCGTTTTTAAAATTACATGAATATGGCTGTAAAGATTACGAACAAAGACGTGATACAGAGTTATTTAATGACCGTATCAAAGTATAACTTTTCCGTGTACGAAAAACGCATTTTGTACCGTCTTGTAGAAGCTATGCAATGTGAACTTGAAGGAAAAAAACTATATCCCGGGCTGCGAATCGAGAAGAATTTGTACGATGACAGGGTTGTTTTAATGCCCATTTCTGCGTTTTTAGCCAACGATGACGATGAGAACTATACCCGTGTGAAAAAAGCCCTTTTAGACCTTAGAAACAAGGCTTTTGAGTTCGATGACGGGCAGGTATGGAAAGTGATAGGTATTATCGAGAAGCCACAATTCAACTATAAAAGGGGCTGGGTAAGATTTGAGATACAGCCGGAAATATATAATGCCGTACTCAACTTCTCAAAGGGATTCAGGAAATATGAGCTTAAAACGGCAATGGAATTTACAAGCCAATACTCGATGCGGTTCTATGAGCTTATGAGCGGACAGGAAAGACCCTTGATTTATACAATCGAGGACTTAAAAATCATGTTCGGCGTACAAGACAAATACAAGCGAAACCCCGACTTTATCAAGTGGATTGTAAAGCCTGCGAAAGAAGAATTAGACGCCAAAAGCCCCTATTCCTTTGAATACAAAATCTTAAAGGACGGACGTTCTTTCCATTCACTAAAACTATATCCAAAATACCAGCCGGAGCACAGGGACGAGGAACTCGAAAAGCACGAACTACAAAAACAGGTCAGCTTAGGGTGGGACTTAGACAGGCTCATACGGAACTATCTAAAACAAGACCTGCTATTCACAGACCAAGAGATAAAGAACAACATAGACCTTTTCAAGGCTGCGCAAAAAGAGCTTGACATAATGCTAGAGCTTTCCATTCTCAAGGGAAAAGCAAGAGAAAAGAAAAACCCCAAGGGGTATATTATCAATGCAATCAAAGGGAAATTAAAAGATAGAAAATAGCTTATGAAAACAGGTTATAAATTTATCGTACCAGCCGAAATAAACGGCTATGGCAGGGATTTACGGGCAATGGTTACAGAGATAGAGAAGTTCGCCGGGGCAATATTCGTAACAGTGATATTCACCGAACCATGTCCGGAAGCCTGCGGAAGAAATGGGGGCGTTTACCATGACTTCCAGCTAATAGCAAGATGATTTATTTTGCTATAACCGCAATAAATTGCAATAATGTTTGTGATAAATTGCTATAACAATACTTATAACTACCTTTGCAACAGAATATAGCATTTTACAGCAATGGAAAAAGGACAGGAAAGCAAGCAAAAGAGGAAAACACCGCTTACCACCATAGCGATAAGCCAAGAGTACGCCCAAAAATTAGACGAGTATTTAAACGGTACGGGTATAACTCGCAAAGAATTTGTCGAGTTATCCGTTGATTATTTCCAAAGAACCGGGTTCGACCTCCGGGGTGAAGCTTTTGACCTCTCCCCATTAGAAAAGGTTGCCGGGCGGCTGGAACAATCCGCAAAGATCATGGAACGACACAACGAGGGAACGGAAGCGGTTCGCCAGCTATTACAGGCAGTCCGGGAACAGACCGCCAAGCAACTCCCTGCGCCGGAACTGATCGCCCATGCTGCCGAAGAAAAAGCAAAGGCAGAAGCCAAAAGCGAAGAACAAGAAAGGGAGATTGCCCGGCTGCGCTCCGAAAACTCCGCTTTGCTGGAATACAAGGAAAAGGCGCACCGGGAACTGTGCCGGGTGCGTGACGAGCAAAAGACTTTCGGAAAAATACATGTAAACACTGAATTAGATGTATAAAACTAATAAACATTACTTTGTCTATCCCTAAAAACAAATACACATGTTCAAACCAACTTCTTTTGCGGAATAATAAGGCAAGGTCACTATCGCCACATGCTCTTTGTAACATTCGGATTTCTTAAATATCTTAGGATACAACCAATAAGCCAGTTTCGTGCTCAAAACACCAATACAAGCCCCTGCTACCACATCATTGAGGTAATGCCTGTCATTGTATATTCTCAAGTATCCCGTAATTGCTGCTATCGCATACCCTGCATAACCAATCCATGGCGACACATCCCTATATTCCCGGTAAAGAAATTCAGCTCCCATAAATGCCGTAGCAGTATGACCGGATGGAAAAGAATTTCGAGTATTACTATCCGGTCTTTTCTCTTTAAACGAATATTTCATCGTATTGACAATCATTCCCATAGTTGCATAAGACATTGCCAAAATTATTGTCCTGCCTTTAAAGCTATGCTTCCCTTTCACACCTGCAAGGTTTAACCCATAAACTGCGACCATTGGCGAATATTGCATATAATCATCAAACTTGATTTTATTTCTTCCTTTGGCAGAAAGGAGATCCTGCACATTCTCCCTCTGTTCTGTAAACCAGCCATCACAGACAAACAAAGCTGCTGTACCTATCCCCATGACAGGAATGGAAAAGCCACTCAACTTTGACCCTTTTGGCCACGCAAGATTTGCCCACCTTTTTGTACTATATGATTGACCCTTTAAAGTCCTGGTGTTGGGGGGCAATATTATTTTACCCTTTTAAAAATTCTCGTTTTTCTTAGATTTTAATTTTCGCATACTTTCACCATATAATTCTATAGTATGGGCCGTATGTATGATGCGGTCAAGGATTGCATCGGCTATTGTTGGATCACCTACCATGTCATACCAGTTGGAAGATGGATACTGCGATGTGATGATGACAGATTTCCGTTCATGCCTATCCTCAATAATTTCAAGCAGTATGGGACGCTCTTTGGCGTCAAGTGGTACAATAAACAAGTCGTCAAGAATGAGTAGCTGGCAACGCTCAATCTTCTTGAGTTCCGCTTCAAGTGTACCTTTTACTTTGGCGACTTTCAGCGCACCGAGCAGTTTCGGAGCATTGGCATAGAAGGTACGGAATCCCCTTTTGCATGCTTCGTGTCCAAGGGCACAGGCCAAATAGCTTTTTCCCGTTCCGGAAGAACCAGTAATGAAAAGGTTCTGTGCCTTATGCACAAAATCAAGGGTGGCGAGATGTTCCATCTGATTGCGGTCCAGTCCCCGGTTCGTGGCATAGTCAATCTGCTCAATATAAGCCTTGTAGCGGAATGCCGCATTTTTGGTGAGCCGTGCAATGGCAGCCTGGGAGCGATAGTCCCATTCGCGTGCAAGGAGCATGGAAAGGAACGTGTCCGCAGTCATGGATTGCGGAGTGGTGCCGGCAAGACTTTCCCTGAAAGCCTCTGCCATACCATGCAATTTCATACGGTTCATTAAATCCAGTGATATGGTATTCTGGTCTTGTTGTCCCGTAACGGGAGCTGTTTTATTGTTTACTTCCATAAATAATAGTTTTATTGTTTGTCTTTTTTGTAATATTCACGTCCACGTATATTTTTGTGGGTCAATGGAATCTGGGAAGTCACGTTGGACTGTACTTTTCCGTCCTCATCAGGAAGGAAATCCACATCTTCTCCCAGTTCAAGCACCTCGCGCAAGGCTTGGTATCCGTATTGCAATTTCTGATCCGCACATGCGCAAGCCGCAACTAGACGGTCACGGCCGTATTTCTTCTCCAGTGTCATGATGCCACGGCATGACCTGAACGCTTTGGGTGGATATTGCATGACACGCTCCACTTCCTGAAGATAGTTCAATACGATGTTGTCTATTTCCGAGGCACGTTGAAAGAGTTCCTCCAAGTCCTTGTCATAGGGACCATAATGACCAGGCAGGTTGTGCTCCTTTTTCCAAGAATAAGTGTAAGGAATGTCACAGCGGTCGTGGGTGGCGACAAGGTTCATTCCACAATAGATTTCCACCGTGTCGGCATCATAGAGAATCGTCATGCGCCTGCCTACATACTCTTTCGGAACACTGTAATGGTGCTTGAACAAGGAAACGTAAGAGTTCTTTCCCACGGTCATCAGTTTCCTTTCTTTCATTACGTAGCGTTTCACGGGAAGCGGACGAAGATAATCCTTCTCTCCATGAAGGAATATTTCCTTGCGTGACATCTCCCGTCCGGCCATCACCTTTTCATTGAAATCAAGCAAGGAAATATGGATGGCGGTATTGAGTTCCTCCAAACTGGAAAATGTCATTCCCTCTATATCAAGGTAAATGGAACGGTAGAGGAGCTTTACGGCATTTTCTACCAAAGCCTTGTCCTTGGGGTGACGCACACGAGCAGGATAGACCACACAGCCGTAATATTCGGCAAAAGCGGCGAAATCATCATTGATGACAGGTTCGTTGCGGTCGCTTCGTGTGACGGCAGCCTTCAGATTGTCGGGGACGATAGCCGCAGGAACACCTTCAAAATATTGAATGGCATTCTCGCATGCCTTTATCAGGTCTTCCTTGCGTTGCGACCATACGGCTTCGCAGTAGGTATAATGGCTGAACGGAAGGATGGCAACAAATACCTCGGCTTTCTTCGTCTCGCCCGTCATTTCATCAACAACTTCAAGTCTGTCACCGGCAAAGTCAATATACATCTGCTCTGCGGCATAGTGCTCTACATGACCGACAACCTTAATGTGAAACCTGTATTCGCTGACAATCCGTTTGAAGGAAGACAACTGATAGCCGTCCGGATATTCGGTATGGTACTCCTTGAACAGTTTTCGGACACTCATACCTTTGCGTGACAGACGAGATACATATCCGGGAAGCAAGGCCTCCAATTCAATCCTTTTGGATGAAGGCTCCCGATGCCGGGTATCCGTGCAGCCGAACAGTTCATCCAAAACTGTCCATTGGGCAGGGAAAGAAGCTGTTCAATACTCTTGCCGCTTGAAAGGAATAAGCGGACATATTTGCGGACTGTATTACGGGAAATATGAAACGTAGATGCCGTTTCCTTGATTCCTATGCCAGCCGCATAACATCTTAAAATGTTTTTGATTCGTTTATTCATTTGTATAGATTTTATTTTCTCCCCCGTTACACCAGGACAAGGGTACTCAAATCTACACAAAAAAACTATAATTATAGGTGAAGCAAGTGGGCAACACTATTTTAGCCAAAGGGGTCAATCATATTTTAGCCAAAAGGGATAATTCTGCGTGGCCAAAAGGGTCAAAGTTGAGTGGCTTTTCCAT
>OGKY01000717.1_pt1 | contig 11626 bp, 10 predicted proteins | sample 1572731 | NCBI WGS metagenome assembly OGKY01 (sample SAMEA2581924, study PRJEB24529) | metagenome | biome: Human gut stool | place: China | collected 2011
CGCCGTACTATTTGCAAATTCTCAATATCCTGTTTTTTTAATCCCAGTTTTTTAGCGGCTGCCTCTTTAACAGATGTTTCCTCCAAAAGCGAAACCCTGACATTATTCACCTTTAACCTCATTAGTAATCCTTTCTCATTCCGCCTCAATATGTACCTTTACCGTATGAGTATCAGCCATTGTTTTTTCAGGCAACAAAAGTACCGCTTCTACATTGCCATTAGCACTGAATTTACCTAAATCTACTGGCTGTGTCTTTACTTCTGTTATACTTTGCAAAATGGAAGGTTCGGCTGTCAATTTCACTGTTGCAGGTTCACAGACTGCACGTTTCATGGTCATTCCGCCAGTTAATGCTCCAGTAGTTTCTACAACTACCGGTACTTCAACTGTAATCATCTGACGTACTAATGAAGCTTTTACCTGTGCTTTAGCAGGTGAAATCTGCAAATCAGGCATTTCCAAACCATTAGCGCTCATAGCTATCAATGTACTTTCAACTTGAAAATCATTTTCTCGCTCACTGACATCAACAGGTGCCACAACTCTAGCCATCTCATTGATACGATGCGTAGCACCTTTTACAGTTACACTGTCAGGAATGACCTCTCGTTTACTTAAAGTAAAATCAGAAGCAGGTATACCGATAACACGCGTATCAACCTCCATTACCTTTTCTGTAACAGAATCAAGATAAGCATAAATATTATTGGGATATACTTCCAACACGGTCCCCTGATTAAACTGTGCTTTAACAGGCAAGGCCTGCTGTCCTATATTTTTGTCAGCAAAATCAACATAGGCCGTAACTTCTTTTTCCGTTATATCACCTAAAACCGTTCTTTGAGCCTGAACCTTAACACGCACTTTATCAGGAGTATTAAGTACAATCATACCTTCCGGGACATTACGCAGTTCCAAATTAACCACATAATTACGTTCTACAAGTGGGTTCTGTTCATTCATAACATACATCCATAACGCACAGGCAATAAGAAACGCGATGACCCGTGCCAACATATTTTCACGATCAAAGAAATTCCCCATCATTTGCCACCCCGAATCTCTTTGATTTTATCATTGATAACCTGTTTCCAATTCAGAGAAGGCTGTACTACAGCAGCTCTTAATAAGCTTTTAATATCTTCGCCGGTCAGATAGCGATGCAATTCACCGTTACGGGCCAGAGAAATCGTGCCGGTCTCTTCGCTGACGACTAAAACCAGAGCATCTGACTGTTCGGAAATGCCAATAGCAGAACGATGACGCGTTCCCAACTCCTGGCTCAGATTACGTGCTTCTGTTAAAGGAAGCAGGCAGCTTGCTGCTACGATACGATTACCGCGTATAACAACAGCGCCATCATGTAAGGGTGTATCCGGTTCAAAAATATTGAGCAGCAAACTATCTGAAATCAAACCGTCAATCGGCACGCCGGTTTCAATTCTCTCTTCCAAACCTGTCTCCCGTTCAAAAACCATCAATGCGCCTATTTTTCTACGACTCATAATTTCCGTAGCATTAGTAACGGCATTCAGCATATCTTCCAGTTCTTTTTCATCAAGTTCGTTATGCTTATGAAATAAACGCCCGCGACCAATCTGCTCAAGCGCACGACGCAGTTCCGGCTGAAAAACTACAGGCAGCGCGACCATGACTACTGTCATACTTTTTTCCAAAAGCCAGGTAATAACATGCAGATTCAGCCATTTACTGATAAATAAAATAACAGCTAAAACCAAAAGACCTTTGACTAAAGTTGCGGCCCGAGTGTTTTTTAACATTAAGTATATACGGAAAAGGAAATAAGCAACAACTAAAATATCCAAAACATCTAAAATGCTTATCGTTTTTAATAATCCCTGCAGCTGCAATAACAAACTCTTCACCTGTTTCCTAAGTATTTTTTAGACAACAATATTCTAATATATATTATAACAAAAAACTCGTGTACTTCGCTATGCGAAATGCACGAGTTTAATATATTTTGCAAAAATTTCTTAAATTAATTATATTCTTGCTTTTAAATCATCTAATACTACCTGCTGTTCTGCCAACAGTACGTCTCCGCGTGAAAATTGTTTAGCATTTTCAGAAAAAGCAGGTCCGCCATAAGAAGTTCTTGCCGCAACACAGTTTTCCGGCTGCAAAGCCTCTAGTAGATCTTCTTCAAACAACGCTGAAAAAGTTTTATATTCTTCAAGCGAAATCTCCGGCAAGAATTTTCCCTGATGGATAGCATAAGCCACACACTTACCTACAACTTCATGGGCCTGTCGGAAAGGTAACCCCTTCCGAACGAGGTAATCAGCAAGATCAGTAGCATTAGAGAAATCTTTGCTGACAGCCTGCTCCATTTTTTCTACATTGACAGTCATCGTAGAAATCATATCGCTGTATACTGCCAGACTGAATTTAACAGTATCGACCGCATCAAAAAAACCTTCTTTATCCTCCTGCAAATCCTTATTATAAGTCAGCGGCAAACCTTTGGCTGTAACCAGCATCGCTTGCAGATGCCCATAAACACGACCTGTTTTACCACGCACAAGCTCGGCAATATCCGGATTTTTTTTCTGCGGCATCATCGATGAACCTGTAGCAAATGCATCATCCAGTTCTATAAACCCGAATTCTGTACTTGACCACAGACAAATCTCTTCACTCAAACGGCTCATATGCATCATCAAAACGGAAGCAAATGACAAAAATTCGATAATATAATCGCGATCGCTGACAGCATCCATGCTGTTGGCATAAACACTGCCGAAATTCAGCTGCTCAGCCACATCAAAACGATCAATAGGGAATGTAGTTCCAGCAATGGCTCCTGCACCAAGAGGCATCATATCAGCGCCAGACCACACCCCCTGCAACCTGCGAAAATCACGCTGCAGCATATTAAAATAGGCCAGCAGATGATGTGCAAAGGTTATAGGCTGAGCACGCTGCAGATGTGTGTAACCAGGCATCAGCGTTCTGTCATGTTTTTTGGCAACTGCCAAAAGCGCCTTCTCAAACTGCAGCAGCAATTCACCGATCTCTACAATCTCACGTTTCATATACATGTGCATGTCTAAAGCAACCTGGTCATTACGGCTGCGGGCAGTATGCAAACGTGCCCCAGCAACGCCAATCCGCTCAGTAAGGCGTGCCTCAATGTTCATATGAATATCTTCTAAAGCCACTTCAAAACTAAAATTACCGGCTTCGATATCAGCAAGAATAGTTTCCAAGCCGGCTACAATCTTTTCCACATCTTCAGCAGGAATAATACCGCATTTGCCCAGCATTTGCGCATGGGCAATACTGCCTCGGATATCTTCGTGATACAGCCGTTTATCAAACTCAATAGATGCATTAAATGCATCTACGAGTTCATTGGTATTTTTACTAAATCTGCCGCCCCAAAGCTTAGCCATTATTTCAGTTTTCCTTGTTTCATCAATGCACGTACAGTCAAAGGCAAGCCAAACAGGTTAATAAAGCCGCCGGCATCTGCCTGATTATAGACTTCATCAGCACCAAAAGTTACATACTCCTGGCTGTATAAGGAATACGGAGATTTAGCGCCTGCAGAAATGATATTGCCTTTATACAGTTTCAAACGTACTGTACCTGTAACAGTTTTTTGTGTTTCATCAACAAAAGCTGCCAAAGCTTCGCGCAGCGGAGAGAACCACATACCGTCATAAACGAGTTCAGAATATTTAATGCCTACCATTTGTTTATAGCTCATAGTAGCACGATCAAGGCAAAGATTTTCCAGTTCATTATGAGCATAATAAATAATAGACCCACCAGGAGTTTCATAAACACCACGGGATTTCATACCAACCAGACGATTTTCAACCATATCACAAATACCAACACCGTTACGGATACCAATCTCATTAAGATTTTCAACGATAGTGGCCGGACTCATTTTTTTACCGTTAACAGCAACCGGCACACCCTGTTCAAATTCCAGTTCTACATACTCAGCTTTGTCAGGCGCAGTTTCAGGAGTATTAGTTACAATAAAAAGTGCGTCCTTAGGAGCATTCCATGGATCTTCGAGATCTGAACCTTCATGGCTCAAATGCCACATATTACGGTCCATAGAATAATCATGTTCCTTGGTAACAGGAATAGGAATATTATGTGCTTCCGCAAAGTCAATGGCATCTTCACGGGAACGGATGCTCCATTCGCGCCAGGGAGCAATAATTGCCAGCTGCGGAGCCAGTGCTTTTACAGAAAGTTCAAAGCGAACCTGGTCATTACCTTTGCCCGTAGCACCATGAGCAACAGCATCAGCACCTTCTTTTTCAGCGATCTCTACTAATCTTTTAGCGATCAGAGGACGTGCAAAAGAAGTACCAAGTAAATATTTCTTTTCATAAACTGCGCCGGCTTTGACAACAGGCCAAACATAATCAGCAATAAATTCTTCCTTCAAATCTAAAATATAACATTTGCTGGCACCTGATTTAAGTGCTTTATCATGTACGGGATCAAGTTCGTCACCTTGACCAAGATCTGCCGTAACTGCTATAACTTCACAGTTATTATAGTTTTCTTTGAGCCAGGGAATAATTACCGAGGTATCCAAACCACCAGAATAAGCAAGCACGACTTTTTTAATGTCTTCTTTTTTCATTGTAGATACAGCCTCCTAAGATGTTTAAATATGTAAGATTTCATGCATAAACTTGTAACGACGAATATGATTATACCACATTTTCCAGAAAATGGAAGAGTTTTTATGAATGTATACCGTATTTTTACTTATAACACTTCATCACTCATCAAAAGTGCCATAATCGCTTTTTGTACATGCAGACGATTTTCTGCCTGATCAAAAATTTTTGATTGCGGTCCTTCCAAAACATCCTCAGTTATTTCCTCCCCGCGATGTGCAGGCAAACAATGCAAAACCATAGCGTCAGGCCGGGCCACTGCCAGCAATTCTTTATTGATCTGATATTCACCCAAAGCTTCCTGACGGATAGATTGTTCTGACTCTTGACCCATACTCGCCCAAACGTCAGTATAAAGTACATCAGCACCTTTCGAGGCTCTGAACAGATCATCGTCAACCTCAATCGTACAGCCTGTATGGACTGCATCTTCCTGGGCTGTCTTAACGATAACAGGATCTGGCTGATATCCCTGCGGACAAGCACAGACCATATTCATACCACCTTTTGCACAGGCATACATCAGTGAATGAGCCATATTATTACCATCACCTACATAAACAAGTTTCCTGCCTTTCAAGACCTCTTTATACTCCATAATAGTAAATAAATCAGTCAAAGCCTGACAGGGATGCAGCATATCCGTTAAACCGTTAATGACCGGAATACTTGCATATTTAGCCAATTCTAAAACAGATTCATGTGAAAAGGTACGAATCATGATCCCGTCAACAAAACGTGATAAGACTCTTGCCGTATCACGTACTGGTTCACCACGGCCAATCTGAGAAGGGTGACCGCCAAGCTGCCAGAAACCAACCTCAAAAGAAACACGTGTACGTGTTGATGCCTTGGAAAAAATCATCCCAAGAGTTTTGCCTTTAAGATATTGATGCGGCTCGCCATTTTTTTGTTTACGCTTTAACTTTTTAGCGACATCTAAAATAGTCGCAACTTCACCCACCGATAAATCGTGAATAGAAATCAAATCTTTATTTCTTAAACCCATTCTCCACCCTCACAAACTTGGTTAAAATTCAGCCAATGCCGCATCTAAAGCAGCTACTGCCTGATCTATTTCTTCTTTTGTAACGATCAAAGGAGGAACTAAACGAATAACGTTACCAGCCGTACAATTAACAATGACCTGGCGCTTAAGACAAGCTTCGACAACCTCTTTGCCATCTTTAGCCAACTCCATGCCTAAAATCAAGCCGCAGCCGCGTATTTCAATAACCTTATCCGGATACTTAGCCATCAGAAATTCCAGTTTCTTTTTGAAATAAGCTCCTTTTTCCGCCGTCTGTTCTACAATATTTTCATTTTTTATTGTAGTTAAGGTCGCATAAATAGCCGCACATGCTAAAGCATTGCCGCCAAAAGTACCACAATGATCACCAGGCTTAGAAACATGCGCCAACCTTTCTGTGACGACAAAACCACCAACAGGGAAGCCACCGCCAATCCCTTTGGCAAAAGTCATAATGTCAGGTTTTACACCACTATGCATATACGCAAACCATTTTCCTGTACGCGCGACACCTGTTTGAATTTCATCAAAAACAAGCAGTGCGTCATATTTATCGCACAGTAATCTTGCTTCATGCAAGTATGTATCACTGGGAACATGAACGCCGCCTTCCCCCTGAATAGGCTCGAGCAAAACACAGCAAACATCTTCATCCATTGCTTCACGCAACGCTTCCAAGTCACCATAAGGAACATAATCAAAACCTGCAGGCAATGGCTCATATCCTTGCTGATATTTTGGCTGACCTGTAGCAGTAACAGTCATCATAGTCCGACCATGAAAGGAATGTACAGCCGTTATAATACGATATTTCCCCTCATTTTTTTGATGACCGTATTTACGCGCAAGTTTTATGGCGCCTTCATTGGCTTCAGCACCGCTATTTGCTAAAAACACCCTGTCAAAACCTGTAGTTTCAATGATTTCTTTAACAGCTTTTGCCTGAATATCAGTATAGTAAATATTAGAGCAGTGCATAAGTTTCGCAGCCTGTTCACTAATAGCTTTTACCAGTGCAGGGTGTGCGTGTCCCAAAGAATTAACTGCTATCCCTGCTAAAAAATCCAGATATTCATTACCGTCAGCATCATAAAGCTTACAGCCTTTACCATGGGTAAGTGCCAGCTGATATCGACCAAAGACCGGCAAATAATATTTTTCTGTTTGGTCGATAATTGTTTTTGCGTCCATTGCGATCCCCTCTAATCCTTTTATTCTCAGCAGTCTTTACAGCTCTTTTACTACTTCTGTCCCCACGCCTTCATCACTGAATATCTCCATTAAGATTGTATGCTCAGCACGTCCATCAATAATATGCGTTTTTTTCGCACCGCCGGAAAGCGCCGTGATGCAGGCCTTCACTTTTGGAATCATACCTCCGTCGATGTTGCCGCGGATGATCAGTTCCTGTGCTTTTTCAAAGCTCAGCGTCGAAATAAAGCTTGCTTCATCACGATAATCCGCATAAATACCTTTAACATCAGTTAGAACCAGTAATTTTTCAGCTTTCAGTGCACCTGCGATCTCACCGGCAACACTGTCTGCATTAATATTATAAGTTTCTCCATTAGCACCCACTCCAGTCGGTGCAATAACCGGTATAAAATCATTATCAAGCAGTACTTCTAAAAGCTCTGTATTGATTTTTTCGACATTGCCGACATAGCCAATATCAACTAAATTTACCTCACCATTTTCATAAACATCTGCCAAATGCTTTTTAGCACGGATAAGTCCGGCATCCTTACCATTCAAACCAACTGCGCGTCCACCCAGAACATTTAAACGGGCAACAAGGTCAGTATTGATCTTACCAACAAGGGCCATTTCAGCTATCCCGACGGATTCTGCGTCAGTAACGCGCAAACCACTGACAAATTGTGTTTTTTTGCCAGCCTTGCCAAGCATAGCAGTGATTTCAGGACCGCCTCCATGTACAACTACAGGACGTAATCCGGCGCATTGCAGGAAAACAATATCCTGCAGCACTTTAGTCTTAATATCATCATTAAGCATAGCGTTACCGCCATATTTTACTACTACAGTTTTTCCTTTAAAATCGCGCAGATATGGCAGCGCTTCCACTAAAGTTTTAATTTCTTCGTTACGTAACATTGACAGTTCCTCCTGTTTTTACGGCAGTACCGGGCCCTGGACTGCCTTTTGTTATTTTTATAAATTTGAGGCGGCCAAAGCTCCCGACTCAGTACGTCAACAAATCTCAGGTATGGTATTCACCATTAATTTTGACATATTCATAGCTGAAATCACAGGTCCAGACTGTAGCACACTCATTCCCTGCCGCCATATCAATGGTCATTGTGATATCATGTTCACTCATGATATCAGTCAAGCTTGTCAGCGGTATATTACAGTTCATACCATTTTCAACTAAACGTACGCCGCCGATTGACAAATTAACTTTATCTGCATTCATTGCTGCACCACTATAACCTGCGGCGCAAACAATGCGCCCCCAGTTCGGGTCTTCGCCAAAAAAAGCAGTTTTAACAAGCGGCGATTTGGCAATTGCCATAGCCGCTGCTTTGGCATCTTTCCATGTAGCCGCACCAACAACATTAACTTCCAAAAATTTTGTAGCTCCTTCACCGTCTCTGGCAATCAACTTAGCGAGATCCTGTGCACAAGTTACCAAAGCTTCAAAAAAAGCCGGATAATCTGGATGTTCCTCTGAAAATATAATTTCATTTTCAGCCAGTCCGTTGGCCAGTACGATCATACTGTCATTGGTACTGGTATCTCCATCAACGACTACCATATTAAAAGATTTATCAGCAGCAGCCTTAACAGCTCTTTTTAAAACATCTGGAGCGATTGCCGCATCAGTAGTTAAAAAGGTGAGCATTGTCGCCATGTTAGGATGTATCATCCCTGCACCTTTAGCAATTCCAGCAATCCTTGAAGTCTTCCCTCCAACCTCAAATTCATAAGCAGCACGCTTAATAAACGTATCAGTTGTCTGAATTGCCATAGCACAGCTTTCACCTTCGTTTTCATCCATAACATCGACAGCATCGGCTAAACCATTTTTTATTTTATCCATAGGCAAAAAATGACCTATAACACCAGTACTGCAAACATAAACATTCTGCGGTTCAATACCAAGTAAATCAGCTGCAAAAGCCTGCATTTCTCTGGCATCAAGTAAGCCCTGTTCACCTGTACAGGCATTCGCACAACCGCTGTTGACTATAATAGCCTGAGCCACAGCCTCTTGTGCAACTTCTCTGCTTACTAAAACAGGAGCCGCACACATTTTGTTTTGAGTAAATACAGCACCGGTAGCTGCCGGAACTGTACTGTAAATAACAGCCACATCATGATTGCCACTAGCTTTAATACCGGCTTTAACCCCGGCAGCAAGAAAACCCTGAGGCGCTGTTACCCAGCCATCAATTTTCTTCATTCTTCACGCCTCCTCATGGATAGATAGGTAATTGAGTCAAACCAGTATTTTCCGGTATCCCAAACATCACATTCATATTCTGCACAGCCTGACCTGCCGCACCCTTCACTAAATTGTCCAGCACACTCATAACGATGATACGTCCAGTACGCTTATCAATCTGCCAGCCAATATCCACATAATTAGATGCTCTGACATTTTTTATTTCCGGGCAAGCACCCTGACCGCGCAAACGAATAAAATACTCATCAGCATACATTTCTGCAAAAGCTTCCTGAACCTGAGCTTCGCTGACGTCATTTTTAAGAGAGGCATAGCAAGTCGCTAAAATACCACGATCAACAGGCAACAAATGTGGTGTAAATTGAATCACAACATCTTTTCCGGCATATTCACTATAAACCTGCTCGATCTCAGGAGTATGCCTGTGACCAGCAACACCATAAGCGTGAAAATTTTCATTCACAGAGCAATAGAGACTACCCAGCTTCAAACCCCGTCCTGCACCCGTTGTTCCAGATTTCGCATCTATAATAATTCCCTGGGTTTCAATCAAGCCTGCTTTCAGTAAAGGTACCAAGGCTAAAATACTGCAAGTTGTATAACATCCTGGGTTCGCTAAAATTTTAGCATCCTTTACCTGTCCCCTATATAATTCGGTCAGGCCATAGACTGCCTTAGTTTCTGGATCTTCGTGTTTTACTTTATACCATTCTTCAAAAACTCGTATATCCTTAAATCTATAGTCTCCGCCCAGGTCTATTATCTTTGTATCGTGCATTTTCAACTGCCTGCCGATCTTCATCGCATGACCATGCGGCAAAGCAATAAAAATAACATCACTTTTATCAGCAATTTGCTCAATATCCTGCAAACTGCTCAATTCATTCTCAATACGTGCAGACAAATGAGGATACATAGCAGCAATATTCTCACCGGTACTGCTTTCAGATGTTATCGCAGCAAGTTCTACTTCCGGATGTCCATCCAATAATCGCAACAGCTCGGCTCCGGCAAAACCTGTAGCTCCAATGACACTTGCTTTCATATCCAGCCTCCCTAAAACTTATGATTTGTAATTATACAACTTTATCGCATAAACACGCAAGTATTTCTCGGAAAAATTTTTAAAAATATCCTACTTAAAAAAAATCTGTCCATTATTAGAAACACTAACCCTATTTTATTTAATATTGTACTACTTTAGAGGCCTTTTTTCAAAACATTTTTCAATTTTTTATTCATTGGTAAGTGTTTTTTATTTTATTATTTCTAAAATCTCTGATACAATATAATCAATAATTATAATAATTTAAAGAGGTACCTTATGTTCAAAATATTCGTTATCATCATTATAGCTGTAGGTATCTTTTTTTGGTATCCTACCAGTGGTGACCCCATCAAAAAAGAGATTCTATCGCCAACTACACAGCATTCTGTGCAACTGCCGCCTGCTGAACACAGTAAGGCAACCGTTTTTTTACTTTCTATCTTACCTCCAAAACAAACTTGGCCAGATCCGATACAAAAAATCTGGCTAAGCCTAAATATTGAAGAAGCTGTCCAAGAACGCACTAACGATATTGAGTGGGTTCCTATCACAGATATCCCTATTGAAATGCAGCAAGCCTTACTGGCCATTGAAGATCACAATTTTTACAATCATGGCGCCATAGATGTTGACGGTATCCTGCGTGCTACATTAGTAAATATTACTGCCGGAGAAGTAGTTCAAGGCGGCAGTACAATTACGCAACAGCTCACAAAAAACCTTTTTCTGTCACAAGAGCAGACTTTGATCCGTAAAACTGAAGAAGCGCTGCTTTCTCTGGTTATGGAACAGCATTACAGTAAAGACCAGCTTTTAGAGATTTATTTTAAAACAACTTATTTTGGTGCCGGTGCCACTGGCATCAAGTCTGCAGCACTTACCTATTTTGATAAATTACCTCAGGAAATGCAGCTTGCCGAATGTGCTATTATTGCGGCTCTTCCTTATGCACCATCTGCACTCAATCCACTAGAAAATCCTGAAGGCTGTAAAAAAAGACAGCGTTTAGTTTTGCAGACAATGGTAAAACGAGGTTATATTGGCACAACTTTAGCAGAAAAAACCTCTGCCGAACCAGTATTCCTTGCAAATGGAGCAACATTCTAAATAACAAAAACGTCATCTTAAATTTAAGATGACGTTTTTTATTTATCTGTCATAATCTGATATTTTTCTCCGTCAGTCCTCAAAGTAATTTCACCATTTTGACTGGTGACTTTAACAGGAATCTGTAAATACTCAAATGTTCCCAATACCTTTTTATTAGGATGATTATATTTTTCTTTATCGCCACAGCTTATCAGTGCCAGCTGTGGCTGTACCACTTTTAAAAAATTATAAGTGGAAGACGTACTGCTTCCGTGATGTGCTACCTTCAAAACAGTGCTCTGCAGTTTTTTTCCATATCTACTTACCAAATCATTTTCGGTCCCTGC
>OGKY01000725.1_pt1 | contig 11442 bp, 8 predicted proteins | sample 1572731 | NCBI WGS metagenome assembly OGKY01 (sample SAMEA2581924, study PRJEB24529) | metagenome | biome: Human gut stool | place: China | collected 2011
CACCCTGCCCCGTACCCGCTTTTCTTCCCCCGAGCTGGCCGCGTTGGCGCAGGAGACCGGACGCATCTGCCGCCGGGACTTCGACCCGCCGCAGGTGCTCTCCTGCAAAGGGATGACCACCCTGCTCTTCTGCGAAAAGCCCGCCCTCCGGGCTGTGTTCGGAACTGCAGGCACGGCGGCAAAGGGCACTGTCTCCGGGGATGCGGTCCAGCAGTTCTGCAGCCCGGCCGCTGCCCAGATGATCCTGTGTGACGGTATGGGCACGGGCCGCCCGGCCGCCGTGGATGGCAGCCTTGCCGCCGAGCTCACTGCCCGCCTGCTGAAAGCCGGTTTCACCGCTGAGCTGGCGGCGCGGCTGGTCAATGTGGCGCTGGCCCTGAAAAGCGACGAGGAGAGCGGGGCCACCCTCGACCTGATCAGCGTGGACCTTTACACCGGCACGGCACGGATCTTCAAGGCCGGGGCCGCCCCGGGCTTTCTGGTGCACGGGGGCCGCGCCCGTCCGGTGGGCGATATCAGCCTGCCCATCGGCATTCTGGGCGGTGTGAACGGCCAGAGCCGGGTGGTTCATCTCGCCGCCGGGGACTATGCCGTACTGGTCTCGGACGGTCTGCTGGTGGACGGCCCCGGCTGGGTGGCAAAGCAGCTGGAACTCTCCGCCGCCGCAGGCGACCCGCCCGAAAAGGTGGCCCGGATCCTTGTGGAGACCGCCCGCGCCCGCGCCGAACAGACCGGCCGACCCGATGATATCACCGCCGCCGTGCTCCGGTTAGAGCCCTGCGGACATTGAAAATTTCACAAAAGGGGCATATAATAGCCTTATCTTTTCCAAGGGAGGACTGCCCATGTTAAAACTCACCGTTTCCCAGGATGGCAGCGGCGATTTTTCCAGCATCTCGGAGGCCGTGCTGGCGGTGCCCTACGAGCTGGAAGCAGAGATCTGCATCGGCCCCGGCATCTACCGGGAAAAGCTGGTCTGTGAAAAGCGTGCGCTCACCCTGCGGGGCGCGGGAGCCGATGCCACCACCCTGATCTTTGGGGACGGCGGCAAGCTGCCCCACCCGGATGGGCGGCCCACCCACACCTTCCGCAGCTACACCGCCTTTTTCAGCGGCGGCAGCGTAACGGTGGAGGATCTGACCATTGCCAACGATGCCGGCCCGGGCAGTGCCGTGGGGCAGGCCATTGCCGCCTATGTGGATGCGGAAAAGGCCGTGTTCCGCCGGGTAAGGCTGCTGGGCAACCAGGACACGCTCTTCTGCGCGCCCCTGCCCGAGGCTGAACGGGAGAAGGACGGCTTTCTGGGCCCCCGCAAGTTTGCGCCCCGCCGCCCCTCGGCGCAGTATTACCAGAGCTGCGAGATCGCGGGGGACATCGACTTCATCTTTGGCGGGGCCGATGCCCTGTTTGAGCAGTGCATCCTGCGCACAGTAGACAACCACCTTCCCCACAGCTACATCACCGCCCCCTCGGGCAGTGCCAACGGGCTGGGCTTCGTGTTCTGGGACTGCGATTTCGTCTCCGACTGCCCCGCCGGAACGGTCTATCTGGGCAGGCCCTGGCGGCCTACCGGCAAGACTGCCGTGCTGGACTGCCGCCTTGGAGCCCACATTGCACCGGAGGGCTTTTCCGGCTGGAATGACCGCACGGACACCTGCCTTGCCCGCTTTGCCGAGGCCGGAAGCAGCGGCCCGGGGGCACGCCAGCGCCCGGACTGGGTCGCAGCGCCTTCTGCCGCCGATGCCGCCGCCCTGCTGGCCCGGGCGCGGAAGCTCTGCCGCCCCTGAGATCAAAAACAAAGGAATGTGAACATGAAAAAACTCCCCAACGCTGTAAAATGGCTCATTATCGTGGTGGTGCTGGCCCTGATGGGCTGGATGCTGGTCAAGGTGAACGACCGCGCCTCCCGTGTGAAGATGCCGGAACCGGACAACAGTCTGGGCATTTACCGGAAAGCAGATGCTTAAAAAGAGCGACCCTCTCCGTCATTGTTTCGGAATGACGGAGAGGGTCGCTTTACTTTGTATCCGTTGCAATGAACCAGAAGGTCGTGCCTTTGCCCAGCGTACTCTGCACGCCGAAGCGGAAGCCGTGCTGCTGGAAGATGGCCTTGGTGATGGAAAGCCCCAGGCCGGTGCCCTGCTTGCCCGCATCGGAGCGGGAGCGGTAATACCGGTCAAAGATATAGGGCAGATCCTCGGCACAGATGCCGGGGCCGTGGTCCTCGATCTCCACCCGGACCCCCTCGGACACCTTAGCGGCCCGCAGGAGGAAGATGCCGTCCCCGCCGATGTGGTGCATGGCGTTGCCCAGCAGGTTGTGGAGGGCGCGCTGCATCATGTTGGGATCGGCATAGACAGGCAGCTCCTCGTCCGGCAGCTCCAGCTTGAGCTGCCAGCCATTTTGGGCACAGACCGCGTCATAGCGCTCGCTGACCTCATCGCAGAGCTGGCTCATATCAAAGTGGACCTTCTCGCACTTTTCCGCGCCGCTGGTCACCTTGCTCAGCTCCATGACGCTGGAGACCAGCGCCGTCAGCCGGTCGGCCTCATCCACGATGATGTTCATCTGCTCGTCCCGGTGGGCCTTGTCGTCGCCGGTGATGTCCCGCACCGTCTCCGCATACCCCTTGATGAGGGTCAGCGGGGTGCGCAGGTCGTGGGAGACATTTGCCAGCAGGTCGCGCTGCATCTGGGCCGCGTGCTGGACTTCCTTGGCCATGTGGTTGAACTCCTGCGCCAGGTCGCCCAGTTCGTCCCGGCGGTTGGTCTCCACCTGAACGGCATAATCGCCCTGTGCCACCTGCCGGGCCGCTCCCGAAAGCTGGCGCAGGGGCTTGGTGAACCACTCGCTGAACAGCCACGCCGCGCTCATGGAAAAGGCAAAGATCAGCGCCGCCGCCAGCGGCAGCACCGTGCTCATCACCTCGCCGGCCTCCGAGACATGCATCAGGCTGGTGGTCACCAGCACGGTATAGCTGCCGTCGGAGGTCGTTCTGCCCACCATCAGCTCCACCGTGCCCGAGGGCGTGGGCGGGTTGATCTTCCGCACACAGCTGCCGGTCTCGCGGCAGAGCTGGCGCATGGCGCGGGCGGTGCTGTAAGAGGGCAGCTCACTGTTTTCATCGGTGGGCCGGGTGCGGTGCAGGTTGCAGTAGGAGAGGTTCTCCACCTTGAAGATCTGCCGCAGCGTGACATCGGAGATATCCACGCAGAAGCTGCTCATGCCGCCGTTTTCGTAGATCTCGCTGCCGAGCTGGTTGAAAAACTGGCTGTTGACATAGAGCTGACTGCCGAACCCCCAATAAGAGAGGGTCTGGCCGTCGGCAATGGCATCGTCCAGCTTCTGCACAATGGCATCCGCCTGTTCGGTCAGCTGCTTCTGGATATGGGTGGTGTACAGGGGTTCCAGCAGCTGGGTGCACAAAAACCAGAACAGCACCAGCAGCAGCAGGCAGATGAAGCAGAGGAACCACATCAGCTGCCCGCGGATGCCCACGGTACGCCGCTTTTTTTCGGGTTGCCGCATCAACCGCAAACCTCCTGTTTAACGCGCTGCATCCGGGTCGAACTTATAGCCGATGCCCCATACGGTGGCAATATAGCCCCGGCATTTGCCCAGATGGCCGCGCAGCATCTTGACATGGGTATCCACGGTGCGGTCCTCGCCAAAATAGTCATAGTTCCACACCTTCTGCAGGATCTTCTCCCGGCTCAGGGCAATGCCCTTGTTGGAGGCCAGGAACACCAGCAGGTCAAACTCCTTGGGGGTCAGGCTCACATCCTCGCCCGCCACCCGCACGGTGTGGCTGGCCGTGTCGATGGTCAGCTCGCCAAAGGTCATGGTGCCGTCCGATGCCTCGGAGCGGGGCATGGTGCGGTTGAGCACCGCCTTGACACGGGCCACCAGCTCCCGCGGGGAGAAGGGCTTGACCACATAGTCATCCGCGCCGCCTTCCAGACCGGCCAGCTTGTCATACTCCTCGCCGCGCGCGGTCAGGATGATCACCGGCGTGTTGATGTGGCGGGCGCGCATCTCGCGCAGGCAGGTCATGCCATCCATAAACGGCATCATCACATCCAGGATCACCAGATCAAAGCCGCCGCCGCTCAGCAGCGAAAGGGCGGCAGAACCGTCGCCCGCTTCCTCGCAGACATAGCCTGCATATTGTAAATGCTCCCGGATCAGTTCCCGGATGCGGGGTTCATCATCAACGATCAGTATCTTTGCCATCTGAGGTTTCCTCCTCGTTATCAAAATAGCTCCAGTTTCTAGGGGTATCATAATATAATTATTGGAAAATTTTGTGAAGTTTAAGTGAATGGTTTGGAAAAAAGGCACAGCACCCGTCCCGCTCATAGTATACCACAAAACGCCCCTGACCAGTATACCGGTCAAGGGCGTTTTGATTGCAACTTGTCTAATTATATGTTATATTATAGTTAATGCTGGAAACAGCAGACGAAAAGGTGCTGTGTCCACAACACAGGCGGCTGACCCCTTCCCGGCTCCAAAAGCGCCGGGCAAGGCATTTGCTCTTGAAGAGTTGCCCGCTCCCCGGATGCTTTATAAGCGGAAAGGGGGTGAGGACCATGAGTTTTTCTGATGTTGCAGTTTTGCTGACGCTGATTGGCGGAACGATTTTCGTGACGTTTCAGATTACATGGACAATCGCCACAAGCGATAAAAAACGCAAGAAAAAATGACCGCCTCATGCTACCAACCTGAGCGGTCATTTTTCTTGATCTACCGGGTAAGGGGCTAGTCGTTTAAGGCCAGCGCCTCTTCTATTTGTAGTATAGTCAATTTTCAGCAGCTTGTCAAGCGGGACAGGCTGCTTTTTTAACCCCCCAGTCGCCTACGGAGACAGCCCCCGCTAATAGGGGGGCCTTTGGCATAGCGTAAAGCTTCATCTCCTTGCCAAGGGCTCCCATATTAGGGGAGCTGGCAAAGCCGCAGGCTTTGACTGAGGGGTTTTATCGTCACTTCCCCCTACAATTTTTCCTCCATTTTTGTGCACCCCTCCAAAATCACTTTCGTCATATTGACTTTATGTAAAAAAAGGGGGGGTATATTATTCATGTACATTTTGCACACATGCTAAAATTGAAGAATCGGCAAACCAGTCGAAAGGCTGCGACGCAAAGCTACAGGGCCTGTAATATGGCAGCTAGCTGCCCTTTCCAAACCATACCGCACATGGGCATCACCTCAAAGGCGGTAGGTTCCCAAAGTACAAAACGCAGAGCGTTGTACCAGCCATTTGGCTGGTGCGGCGCTCTTTTGTTTTGGCCGGATGCATAGTTTTATTTGGGAAGTATCATAAAAGGAGGAAAAGTTTATGAAACTGAAACGACTTGTCAGCGCCATTGTGGCCGTTGGCATGATGTTTGCCATGTTGCCCGTGTCGGCGGTCACGGCGTTTGCGGCAACAGAGGTTGGCGGACTTAAAATTGTGGAGGGTGGATATCCAATGGTTCCTGAAGAACCAACTGGAGATACCGAAGCGAATCAGACAAGTGCAACAATTGATGGCGTTAATGTTACAAGAAAATATGGCACAACCATTGCTTCTGGTAAATTGGATTATTGTTATGGTAGTGGATGGCTGTGCAAAATTGTTCGTGGCCAAACAAATGCAAGTGCTATAGAAATCTATGCAGGGTACAGCTATGCGGGCTCTGAAATTCCAATCACTGTCGATTTTGCTAATAAAGGAACCGTTACAGGCGGTTCTTACAACGCATTTAGCAATTGCGGCACTGTAACAGGCGGATATGCTAAAATCTTGACAAATCTTGTTAATGGAGAAATCAATGGAGGAACCTTCAAAAAATTGAAGTCGAATGCGGGAACTATCAATGCAGCCGTATTTGAGCAGAAGGATAATTTAACATCTCCTAATGAAATAACCGCAAATGGCTGCTTAATCAATAAGATGATTTCGACGAAAGCCTATACAGTTGGTGAACCGACTGTTACGATTTCGTACCCAGATTCGCGCCAGAAAGTTGAGAAATGGTTTATTAATGGCCAGGAAGTGAATAAAACAACTTTCCCGGATGCAACTTTTGACTATGATGGTGATTATGCAACATTGACATTCAAAATGCCTGCTGGCAAAAATGTTGTAATTACTGTCGAAAAAATCAAGACGGAACTGAAAATCAAAGATAGTTTACCTATAGATGAAAAGGGCCAATATTCCGGCGGCCCATCGGATGGGTGGACTTACAACAACGGCGTAGAGACCACTGAGCCTAATAAGTCTATGAAGATTGAGGACTGGTATACTGCCGATTTAGAAGGAAATACCGTAAGATGGAGTGTTACCAATAATGGAGTGCTAAAAAACGGCACCATTAGAGGTGGCGTTATCAATAATAATACCGTAGAAAATGTCACCTGTACCGGTGACTTCACCAACAATGATGAAATCATCAGTGGCGTATTCAGCCGCTATGCAAAATTTGGTGAGCAGAACCCCTCCGTCCGTTGGGTGACCGTGAACGGCGGTACCGTGAATGGTATGACCACCGCCGGTGTTGTCGGTGAGCAGGAAGTCACCATTACCGCCCCGGATGGCTTTAAGTGCTGGTCTGTTGCCGGTGATACCGATTTCACCCTGACTGAAGAGCAGAAGCATACCAACCCGCTGACTTTGAAGTTGAACGGTGAGGACAAAGGCACTATCATCCTGACCGCACAGAGCGAGGAAGGCTATTACCCCCTGAACCTGACCGATGGCAAGGCTTACAGCGTAACTGCCAACGGCGCGAAGGATAAGGAGATCACTGCCGCCCGTGCTGGTGATACTGTGATTCTGGAAGCAGATTCCACTCTGATTCCTGACGGTATGGTCTTTGACCGCTGGGAAATCACTGGTAATACTGAGCTGACCGGTGGCTTTGATGCCAGCGCTGAAAAGACACAGTTCACTATGCCCAATACGAGTGTGACCATCCGTGCAATGTACCGCATGGCTGATGTGGAAGAGCCTAATGTGCTGGGCACTGTGGCTGTCGTGGCCACCGCCGGTGTAGGTGCAGCTATTCTCGGCTGGACCGGCTACAACATCGCCGCTGACCTGTACGCACAGTCCATCCTGCCCGAAGGTACGGCAATTCCCGAGACCAAGGAAGCTCTTGCTGTGATGCTGTGGCAGAACGCAGGCAAGCCCGAAGTCGCAGCTGCTGACGGCGCTTCCCTGACTGAATCCGAGCAGGCCCAGCAGTGGGTCGTTGCCAACGGCCTGATGGAGAACGAGGAGGATGGCACCTTCCACCCCGAAAAGGGTGTGGGCAAGTTCGCCGCCTTGAATACCATTAAAAAGCAGACCGAAAAGGCAAACGCTCAGTAAACCATTTCTTATTTAACCATTCCCGAATAATCCCAAAACACAGAAGCGCCTCATCCACAGCAGGATGGGGCGCTTCTGCGTCCTGCCTGAATTCTGCCCGAGTGGCTCCATTCCGGCTTGCTTCTCTGCTATAAAGTGTGCTATACTGATTTGATAAAAACAACCACCAGAACAAAGGAAATCTGCCTATGCGCATCGGATTCGTTGAACTGCTTCTCATCCTGCTCATCGCGTCACTGACCATCGGGCCCAGTGCGGCCCTGTGGGTAGACCGCTGGCTTCGCCGCGCCAACCGGGCCAGCGCCGCCGCTGCCCACCGCCGGGCCGTGCAGGAGGCCCAGCGTGCCGCCGAGCGGGAGGAAGTGCTCCAGAGGTTCCAGAAATTGAGCATCGTGTTTACGCTGGCCGCGGTTGCTGCGCTGGTCTGGGCGCTGGTGCTCCGGCCCATTGAGGCCCCGCCCAAAACCTACACCGCCCCGGATCACCGGCAGGCCTCCGGCGCGGCGCAGGCAGCGCTTTCCACCGACCGCAGGGAGATCTGGGATCTGGGCGGGTATCAGGGTGTGGACTGCATCCGCACCCGGGATGGCCTTGTCTATGCGGCAGCGTGGAACGGCTCCTCCCTGAAGAAACGCACCAGCGATCTGGTGCGCACCGACGGCGGCAACGCTGCGGTCATCCTGAGCGTAGAGGGCGAGCTGACCGGCTTTGCGTTCGATGCTGCGGGAGACCTGTGGCTCACAGTCCTCACCCCTGCCGGGGGCACTCTCTGCCGCGCCCGGCACGACAGCTGGGGCGCTTCGGTGGAGCAGGTGGTCACGCAGATCGACGGGGCCCCGCTGGGGGCCCTTTCTGCCGTGGAGGTCGGTGCGGACGGCAAGGTCTACTTTGCCGTGGTCGGGCAGGAGAGTGCGGAACAGGGGCTGGAAAGTGCCCTGCGCACCGAGCTGCTGGCCCACACCGGAACAGGTGCGGTATACGTTTATGATCCCGCTGCCCGCACCGTGGAGCAGGTGGTGGGCGGCATTGCCGGAGCGTCCGGCCTTGCGCTGGACGAGCACACCCAGACCCTCTACATCTCCGACCTCGGCAGCCGCTGCATCTGGAGCGCGGCGGCCTCTGCCCGCAGCCTGACCGCAGGGGGCAAGGGCTGTCAGAGCAGCTTCAGCGGGCTGCCGGGCTATCCCGGCGCGCTGGCGCTGGATGAGGACAGCACCCTCTACATCAGCTACCGCTGGGCCAGCTCCAGCTGGCTGGAACGCCATGCAGGCAGCACCTTCCTGCGCGGCGTGGCCCTGCGGCTGAGCGAATCGATGCAGGAGAACCTGTTCTCCCTGCCCGCCGACGGCATCCGCGCCGAGGCCGTTTCCACCGCCAGCGGAAGCTGGCTGTGGAGCTTTTCCGGCAAGCCTCAGGGCAGCAGCTCTGCCCTCTGCCCGGTGGAGAACCGGGTGTATTTTGGCATCGCGGGAGAAAAAGCGCTTTATTCTGTACGGGTCTGAACCGCTCCGTCACGCTTCGCGTGCAAGCTCCCTTACTAATGGAAGCCCCTGGCATCCCGGAAAAATTGTTGCAAACGCTTAGGCCCAATCGAACACAAAACATCGGGTCATCGCGGCAACCGATCGATACGAGGTAATTGATATGACAGACGCATTCAAACAGCAGATCCAGGCGGAAGCCCAGTGACCGAACTGCTGGCCGAAGCAAAGCTGAAAAAGGGCGATGTGTTCGTGGTGGGCTGCTCGTCCAGCGAGATCGTGGGCGGGCACATCGGCAAGGACAGCAGTCTGGAGGCCGCACAGGCCGTGTATGCAGGCATTGCACCGGTGCTGGCTCAGCGCGGCATCTGGCTGGCGGCACAGTGCTGCGAGCACCTGAACCGGGCCATTATCATGGAGCGGGAAGCCGCCGAACAATACGGCTGGGAGGAAGTGTGTGTCGTGCCCCGGCCCCATGCGGGCGGCAGCTGGGCCACCACCTGCTGGAAACAGTTCAAAGATCCCATTGCTGTGGAGGAGATCCGCGCCCACGCCGGTATCGACATTGGCGGCACCCTGATCGGGATGCACCTGCGCCGGGTGGCCGTGCCGGTGCGGCTGAGCCTGAGCCGGATCGGCGAAGCAAACATTCTCTGCGCCCGCACCCGTCCGAAGCTCATTGGCGGAGAGCGCGCAAAATATACCGAGGAGGACTGATGCCTTATGGCAGAAAAAACACCGGAAGAGATGCGGGAGGCCGTGCTGGCCATCCGTGAAAAGATGGCCGCTGCTGCCCGGGAGGCGGGCCGCGCCCCTGCCGAGGTCCAGCTGTGCGCCGCCTGCAAGACCCGCACCGCTGAAACTGTGGCCGCAAGTGCCGCCCTGCCCATTGACGTGTTTGGCGAAAACCATGTGCAGGAGCTCTGCGCAAACTTTGACGCAGGCGCTTACTGCGGCAAGCCCAGCCATTTCATCGGACACCTGCAGACCAACAAGATCAAAAAAGTCCTGGGCCGGGCCAGCCTGATCCAGAGCGTGGGCAGTGAACATCTGCTGACCGCCATCGAGAAGGAAGCCGCCAAGGCGGGCATCGTGCAGAACGTCCTGCTGGAGGTAAACATCGGCGGGGAGGAGAGCAAGAGCGGCGTTTCGCCGGAGGCGCTCTGGCCCCTGCTGGACACCGCTGCCGCGCAGGAGCACATCCGGGTCAAGGGCCTGATGGCCATTCCCCCGGTCAACGATGACGATGCACAGAACCGCCGGTACCTCGCCGCCGTCCACGACCTGTTCGTAAAGGCCGGGGAGCGCGGCTATTCCAACGTGGAGATGCAGACCCTCTCCATGGGCATGAGCGGCGATTATGAGAACGCCATCCGCGAAGGCGCAACGCTGGTGCGCATCGGCACCGCGATCTACGGCGAACGGGATTACAGCAAAAAATAAACCTCTCCGTCATCACTGACGCGCAGACTGAGAGGTTCAAATCAAGGAGGAACCATGGCAAAACAAAACATCAAAGACCCCGGTGCGCATCACAACAGCAGCGGCGCGCTCATCCGCCGCTTTTTACCCTATCTGGCAAAGCACAAGGCAGTGCTCTTTCTCGACCTGTTCTGTGCCGCGCTGACCACCCTGTGTGACATCTTCCTGCCCAAGATCATGAGCACCATCACCAACTCGGCCATGGGCGTGGGCATCACCCTGACCACCGGCATCGTGCTCAAGCTGGCGGGCATCTACTTTGTGCTCCGCATCATCGACGGCGCGGCCCAGTATTTCATGTCCGGCATCGGCCACATCATGGGCGTGCACATCGAGACCGACATGCGCCGGGATGCCTTTGACCACCTGCTGCTGCTCGACCACACCTATTACAATAACACCAAGGTCGGCACCATCATGGGCCGCATCACCAACGATCTGTTCGATGTGACCGAGTTTGCCCACCACTGCCCCGAGGAATTTTTCATCGCCTTCATCAAGATCCTGGCCTCCTTCATCATCCTGTGCCAAGCCAGCATCCCGCTGACGCTGGCGGTGTTCGCCTGCGTGCCCCTGATGGGCGTGGTATCCGTTTATCTGAACGGCCGTCTGCGTGCCCGGTTCCGGCAGCAGCGCATCCAGATCGGTGAGCTGAACGCCACCATCGAGGACAGCCTGCTGGGTCAGGGCGTGGTAAAAGCCTTTGCCGCCGAGGAGCAGGAGCGCGCCAAGTTCGAGCAGGGCAACAAGGACTTTGAGCACATCAAGACGCTGGGCTACTACGCCATGGCTGCGTTCAACACCTCCACCCGTCTCTTCGACGGCCTGATGTATCTGGTGGTCATTCTGGCGGGCGGCCTGTCGCTGGTCAACGGTAAGATCACCGCCGGTGACCTGGTGGCCTACATGCTCTATGTCACCACCCTGATCGCTACCATCCGCCGCATCGTCGAGTTTGCCGAGCAGTTCCAGCGCGGCATGACCGGCATCGAGCGCTTTGCGGAGATCATGGACACCCCTGTGACCATCAAGGATGCCGAGGACGCAGAGCCCCTGCAGCCCGGTCCGGGTGCCATCCGCTTCGAGGACGTCAGCTTCGAGTACCCTGACGACCACAAC
>OGKY01000733.1_pt1 | contig 11276 bp, 7 predicted proteins | sample 1572731 | NCBI WGS metagenome assembly OGKY01 (sample SAMEA2581924, study PRJEB24529) | metagenome | biome: Human gut stool | place: China | collected 2011
CGGGCCAGCACCAGCCCATTGTTCAGGATATGCAGCACCACCCCGGGTGCAGGACTGTCGGTCTGCTCTGCGGCCCATCCGAAAATGAGCCCCATGCCCAGCGCGTAGCACTTTTCGGTCAGCGTTCCGTGCAGGGCCGCAAAGAGCACGGCCTGGCAGAGGTTTGCCGGGTGCTCCCCCAGCGGCCGCAGCAGGCGCAGCAGCGCCCCCCGGAACACCAGCTCCTCGGCCAGCGGCAGCACCAGCAGGCTGCGCAGCGTACCGGGCACGCCCTGCGGCAGCTCTGCCGCCCCGCCGGGAACCAGCACACACCAGACCGCCGCCAGCCCGGCCCAGGCCAGTGCCGCGATGCCTGCCGCCCGCAGGCGGCGGTTCCGCTCTGACATCTTCTCCGTCCCCTCTCCGTTTGGGGCCGCGCTGTTCCGCTGCTTCGGGCGCACAGCGCACCGCCCCGCAATGCCTGATGCCCATTGTATCATGTTTCGGCCCGTTTGTGCAAGAAAACGGAGCGGAATTGCGAAAATACGAAGAAATATTGATTCAAACAATTGACATTTCCCGTCGTCTCTGGTATATTCCTATACGACTTTTTGATTGATTTGGTCGGGTTATCCGTTCTTGGCCCCGTTGGAGGTATTACTATGATCCGCATTCTTACCGATTCCGCATCCGACATCCTGCCCGCTGAAGCCGAGCAGCTGGGCGTGACCGTCATCCCCCTGAACGTCACCCTGGAGGACGGCACCGTGCTCCGGGACGGCGTGGACATGACCCCCACCGTGTATTACGGCGTGATGGCCCGCTGCCACAAGCTGCCCACCACCAGCCAGCCCAGCCCTGAGCTGTTCCAGCGCTTCTTCCTTGAGGCGGCTGCCGCCGGGGACGAAGTGGTGGGCATCTTCCTCTCCCATGAGCTGTCCGGCCCCTGCCAGTGCGCCCGGCTGGCCGCAGACATGGCCAATGTGGACAATGTCCTCTTTGTGGATTCCGAGAACGTCTGCCTGGGCGAGAGCCTGCTGGTGCGGCTGGCTGTTCAGCTGCGGGATGCCGGAAAGACTGCCGGGCAGATCGCCGCCACCCTTGAGCACGCCAAGGAGCATCTGCATCTGGTGGCTGTCATCGACGACCTGAAGTATCTGCGCAAGGGCGGCCGCCTGCCCGCCGCCGTGGCCGTGGCCGGTGGGATGCTGGGCATCAAGCCCCTCATCACCATCAAGGAGGGCAAAGTCGCCATGGCGGGCAAGGCCCGGGGCCTGCCCGGCGCTTACGTTGCCCTGTTCAAGAAGATCGAGGAGCTGGGCGGCATCAGCACCTGCGCCGACGCACTGGCCGGCTACACCCTCGCCCCCCGCGAGGTGCAGCCCATCCAGACCTACCTGCAGGAGAATCTGGGCCGGAACGAGGCCCTTGTGCGCCAGATCGGCTGTGTCATCGGCACCCACGCCGGCCCCGGCGCGTTCGGCCTGGCCTTCCTTGATGAGGGCTTCACCTTCTGAGCTTACCCAATCAAAAAGAGGAACTGCTTTCCCGGCAGTTCCTCTTTTTTGTTGGTTTACAGCACCGCGTCCGAGACGATCTTGCCCAGCAGGAGCACCAGCACCACAAGCATCATGGGGCGGATAAACTTTGCGCCGTTCTTGAGGGCGAAGTGGGAGCCCAGCAGGTTGCCCACAATGCCGCTGATGGCACAGGGGATGCCGATGGAGAACACAACCAGCCCGCTGGAAAGATACGTTACAAGGCTGGCATAGTTGCTGGCAAGGTTGAGCACCTTGGCGTTGCCGCCCGCCGTGCGCAGATCAAAACCCATCAGGGTGGTAAAGGCGATGATGGCAAAGGTGCCGGTGCCCGGGCCAAAGATGCCGTCGTACAGGCCGATGCCCAGCCCGATGGCAAGGGCCAGCACCGCCTTTTTGGCGTTCAGGGTGCCGTTGTCCCGGTTCTCGTCGGGCAGGTCCCGCCGCCAGAGGATGAGCACCGCCGCCACCGGCAGGATGATGAGCATCATGGTGCGCAGCACCTGATCGCTGAGCAGGAGCACGATGTGGGAGCCCAGTGCGCTGCCTGCAAAGCTGCCCACAGCCGCCAGCAGGCCGACCCGGATGTTCATGGCTCCCTTCTGGAAGAACTGCGCCGTGGCAAAGGTGGTGCCGCAGGCCGCGCTGAATTTATTGGTGCCGTAGGTGTAATGCACCGGCAGGCCCGCAAACAGGTAGGCGGGCAGGCTGATCAGACCGCCGCCCCCCGCCGCCGAGTCCACAAAGCCCGCAAACCCGGTCATCAGCATCAGAAACAGCAGCATTGGCAATGATAATGTAATTTCCATTCGTTCTACTTTCCCACTCTTTCGTTTACTTCAGATACAGCTTTCCCTCGCAGGCCAGGATCTGATCCAGGATCATCCGGGACACCCGGGCACCATAGACCATGGCGGGGTGGTCGTTGTACTCGATGATGTCATGGAACTCCTTGTTCATCAGAACGATCACATACTCGCCGTAGGGGGTGTGGATGATGCCGCCGTCGTTGCGGCAGGCGTTCATACTGCCGCTCTTGCTGGCCACCCAGATAAGCTCCGGCTCGCCGGTCTCCTCGCAGTCCAGATAGAACTGGGGGAAATCGTGGGTCAGCATGGTGTTGTAGTGCTGCTGGCGGAAGATGCCCAGCATGGCGGCGCTGGCTTCCCTGCTGACCAGCGTGCCCTTTGCCACCTGTGCAAACAGGGCGGCGTAGTCCCGGGGCGTGGTGGTGCCCAGCTTGTCGTAGCGGTCAAAGTGGAGGGGATTGTGCAGGACGGTGTGCCCAAAGCCCAATTCCCGGATGCAGGCATTGATGGTGTCCAGCCCCAGGTAATCGATGATCATATTGGTGGCGATGTTGTCCGAGCAGATGATCATCATGGTGGCGGTGTCCTTCACCTTGAGCTTTGCCCCCACGCCCAGGGCCCGGAGCATCCCGGAGCCGTCCACGAACTGGCTGGCCTCGTAGGTGATCTCCTCTTCCAGGTCAGCCCTGCCCCGGCTGGCCTGCAGATACAGCACCGCCAGAATGAACGCCTTGATGGTGGAGGCCGTCTCAAATTCCTCGTCGGCACCGATCTCCACCGTGTTGCCGCGCAGGTCGTCCACAAAAACGCTCATCCTGCCCTGATAGGAATAGAGCTCTGCGGCAATGCGCTTTTCCAATGTCATATTCTGATCCATCTGGAATCCCTCAACTTTTCTATACTTTCCGTTATACTTCATTCTTACCGTTAAGACATAATTATCATTGAAAACATTGATTTCATTGGTTCTCATTGATTCTAGTGCAATGATGAGCAATGATTTCAATGAATTCAATGAATCTTTTGATACTAACGGTGATTACAGGTTGTTTTCAAAGAAACGCTGTGCGTTGCGGAAGAAGATGGCTTCCACCTCATCCTCGGTGAAGCCCTCTTTCCGCAGGGCATCGGCCAGCAGGGGCATTTTGGAGCAGTCGCTCAGTTCCAGCTTGCCGCCGATGCCGTCAAAGTCACTGCCCAGACCGATGATCTCAATGCCGCCCACCTGCTTGAAATGAGCGGCGTGTTTGGCCATCAGGGCCGTGGTGCTGCGGCACAGGTCGGGGCTGGGCTGGTCATCCAGAAAGCCCGCGCAGTAGTTCAGGCCCACCAGACCGCCTTTTTCCGCCATGACCCGGATCATCTCATCGGTCAGGTTGCGGCAGTGGGGGGCCAGGGCGCGGCAGTTGGAGTGGCTGGCCGCAAAGGGGCGGGTGGAGTGCTCCACAATGTCCCAGAAGCCCTTGTCGGACAGGTGGCTCACATCGGCAATGATGTGCAGGCGCTCCATCTCGGCCAGAAACTCGAAGCCCTTCTCCTTCAGGCCGGTCTCGGTGTTGGGCATACAGGGCCAGATGGGGCCGTTGCCGGGCACCACGTTGGGGCTGGCCAGCTCGTTTTCGTGGTTCCAGGTCAGGGTCATCATCCGCACGCCCAGCTCGTACATCCGGCGCAGCACGCCCAGACTGCCCTTGCAGCAGCCTGCTTCCTCAATGGTCAGCATTCCGCTGATCTTACCCGCCTCGGCGTTTTTGCGGATATCCTCAGGGCGGTAGACAGGGGCGATCCTGTCGGAATACTGCTCCATCATCCGCTTGAACACGTCGATCTCTTCCAGCGCCGTCACCAGCGGGTCCGCGCCCGGGGTGGGGTCGGCCAGATTCACAAAGGCGGCAAAGCACTGGAGCATGTAGTCGCCCTTCTCCAGCTTTTCCAGATCGATGTGGCCGTTGTTGCGGGCAAAGGTCTGCCCATCGCCCCGCATCTCCGCGCGCCGCAGCTCGCTCAGGGTGTCACAGTGTAGATCAAAGACTTTCATGGATTGTTCTTCCTCCTATAACATCCTCACCCTCTCAGTCAAAGCCTGACGGCTTTGCCAGCTCCCCCAAAGGGGGAGCCTCTGGCGGTTTCCCGAAACCTTGCGGTGGCATCCCGCAGGGATGACGGAGAGGGTGAGTTACTTTATCAGAACACACTCCCCACCGCATACAGACTCTTGACCAGATCTTCCCGGTACAGCGGGTCGGCGGGGTCAAGGCTGTTGATGACCACGCCGCCGCTGGCGGACGCGCCGGTGGAGTGGATGTAGCGGCCCTCGCCGAGGTAAAGGGCGATATGGCCGGGGAAGTAGAGGGCATCGCCCCGCTTTTTGTCCGCAAAGGGGATCTGGTGCATGGGCCAGCCCTCCACGATCCTGGCATCCCGATAGATGAGCACGCCGCACTGCATATAGGCGCTGCTGACAAGGCCGGAACAATCGATGCCCCGGCCCGACTTGCCGCCCCAGCGGTACTCGGTGCCCAGATACTTTTTCGCCTGCGCGCAGACGGCATCCCGGAACGCTTCCTCGCTGCCGTCGTACCACGCCTGCAGTGCCTGCGGCACCAGCTCCCCGGCGGTAATATTCCGGGCCTCGGCCAGCGCGTCATCAAAGGCCAGCCCCTCCCGCTGGGAGAACACAGCGGTCATCTCAAACCGCACCGGCTCCAGCGCCACGTCCCGGACATAGCCGGTGCGGCCATCCAGCAGGGCCACCTTGGCCCAGCCGGTGTGGGCCTCGGCTTCCTCGGGCGGTTCGGGCAGGCGGCAGAGCAGGCAGCCCCGCTCCAGTTCCAGCATCCGCACCCCCTGCACCTTGGGCAGGCTGAGCACATCGGTGGCACGGCCCACCAGCACCAGCGGCTGGGACAGGTAGGCCCGCAGCGCATCCTCGCTGACAAATTTCAGCGCATCCCGCCGGACAAAGCCGTGGTAACCGTAAAAGGTGACCACCTCGGCCACCTCCGGGGAGAGCGGCACTCCCTCGGCGGTCACGCCGCCGGGGGCGGTGCGCACCTGACAGGCCTGACCGTACAGGCCCTCGTCCCCGATGGTGGAAACAAGGCCCGCCTCGCTCTGTTTGGTGGTCTGGGGCAGGTCGTAAATGGTCACGACAGGCCGGGCAAATATGGCGTATTGCATCATTCGGTTCCCTCCAACAAATTCAGCAGCTCCTCCGGCTTCATGCGCAGGATGGCACCATCCGCGCTGCCGGTGACGGTCTCGGCCAGATCCTGCTTGGCCTGCTGCAGCTCCACGATCTTTTCCTCAATGGTGTCCTGGGCGATGAGCTTGTACACCTGCACCGGGTTCTGCTGGCCGATGCGGTAGGCACGGTCGGTGGCCTGATTCTGAGCTGCCACGTTCCACCACGGGTCGTAGTGGATGACGATATCGGCGGCGGTCAGGTTCAGGCCGGTGCCGCCTGCCCGCAGGGAGATCAGGAACACGCTGGCCTCGCCGCCGTTGAAGCGGCGCACCAGCTCGGCACGCACCGGTTTGGGGGTGGAGCCCTGCAGGGTGAAGTGGCTCACGCCCTCCGCGTCCAGCCGCTTGGCCAGCAGCTCCAGCATGGAGGTGAACTGGCTGAACAGCAGGATGCGGTGCCCGCCCTCCACGGCACTGGTGACCAGCTCGATGCAGGCATCCAGCTTGGCGCTGCCGCCTGTCCAGTTGTCGGCAATGAGCCGGGGGTCGCAGCAGATCTCCCGCAGCCGCATGAGGACGGCGAACACCGCCATCTTGTCCTCGGGCTTGGCAGCCCGCAGCTTCTCCCGGGCATCCACCACGGCGGCAAGGTAGAGCTTGCGCTGTTCCTCTTCCAGCTCGATGCGGTAGACGTTCTCTGTCTTGGGGGGCAGCTCCTTCAGCACCTCGGACTTCATCCGGCGCAGGATGAACGGCCCGGTGAGCTGGTTCAGCCGCCGCACCGCCGCCGGGTCGTTTTCCTGCGTGATGGGCTTTTCAAACCGGCTGCAGAAGCTCTTGTAGGGCGGCAGGTAGCCCGGCATCAGGAAGGAGAAGATGCTCCACAGCTCGCCCAGGCGGTTCTCCACGGGGGTGCCGGTCAGTGCAAAGCGGACACGGCTGTTCACCCCGCACACCGCCTTGTATTTCTGGGTGGTGTGGTTCTTGATGGCCTGGGCCTCGTCCAGGATACAGGCGTAGAATTTCTGGCTCTCGTAGAGGGTCTCGTCGCGGCGGAGCAGGTCGTAGCTGGTCACCACCACGTCGGCCCCGTCCCACTGCTCGGCCAGCTGGGCCCGGTGGGCGGCATCCCCGTCCACCACAACACAGTTCAGCTCCGGCGTAAACTTCCGGCATTCCTCGGCCCAGTTCAGCACCAGCGAGGCCGGGCAGACGATGAGGCTGGGCAGGGGGTTCCCGCCCTGCTCCCGGAGGGCCAGCAGATAGCTGAGCACCTGCACCGTCTTGCCCAGACCCATATCATCGGCAAGGATGCCGCCCATGCCGTAGCCATCCAGCGTGCGGAGCCAGCGGTAACCGTCCCGCTGGTATTTTCGCAAAACTTTTTGTAGAGATGCAGGCGGTGTATACTCGCTGTCCTTTACCGCATGGAAGCTCCGGCTGAGCTGGCGGAAGGCATCGTCCCGGTTGAAGCGGATGCCGTTCTGCCCCGAGAGCGCCCAGTCCAGACTGGGGGCCCGGTACAGGGGCAGCCGGGCGTGGGTCTGGCCCAGTTTGGCCCCGGAAAGCTCCAGCGTCTCGTTCAGCTCGTCCAGCACCTCCATGGAATCGTCCAGCCGGAGCAGACGGCCATCGCGCAGGCGGTGGTAGCGCTTTTTCTGGTGGAGCGATCTCAGCAGGGCTTTCAGCTCTCCCACCGGGAACTCCCCCGTGTCCACCTCAAGGTCGAGCACGCTGCCGTGCACCGACACCCCCACCGAGATCTTCGGCGGCGCAGCCTGCAAGTCGCGGAAGGCATCGCTGAGGTAGACTTCGCCCTCCGCCAGCAGGGCAGGCACCCCCTCTTCGAGGAAGCGGTAGACTTCATCCTCCTCATAGGCATCGTAGTGGGCGGCAAGGCCATTGCCCATGGTGTCCGGCCCCGGCTCCAGATACCGCCCCAGCAGCCGCCCGGCCCGCTGTTCGGCGCGGGCATCCCGCAGCAGACCGGCAGGCCCCGGTTCCTCCGGCGTGACGCGGTCCTCGCCGTACAAAAATTCAAGGTGTGCCCGCACCGTTTCCCGCGTGGGCGCATCGAGATAAAACTGCACCACCGGCTCCAACGGGATCTGATTCAGCAGCAGGCGTTCAGGGTCCTCAATGGTCACCCTGCTGCCCAGCTCCGGCAGAACGTAGCTGCAAAAGGCGGTGGCATCCCCGGTGGTAAAGAACAGGCTCTTGCCGCACAGCGCCTCAAGGGCGGGCCGCATCCGGGCGCTTTCGGCCCGGTCCAGCTGCCAGATCGTATCCTCACTGTATAAATAGTCGTTGTCTAAACCCGTTTTCCACCCCAACGCAGGGGTCACGGACACCTCCACGCCGCCCCGGCGCTTTTCCACCCGCATGGTCAGGGCCGGGATGCCGGTCTTGAGGGTGTAGCCGCCCAGATTGCCGGTGGGGGCATAGAGGGCCACCAGACCGTCAAAGATCTCGCCGTTCAGCGGGATCCCCCCGGCAGGCCCGTTGCGGGGCGCATTGCCGTAGCTGCGCAGGGCCGCCTCGACCCCTTCCTTTGCACTGAGCTGCCGCCGCAGCAGGCGGAGCAGCTGCTGTGCCTCCGGAGCAAAGGCTTCCCAGCTGTGCCGGAATTCCAGCGCCTTGCCGTAGCTGATGAAGCCGTGCTTCTCCACGGCCCGCAGCAGGTCCGGGATGCTCTTTACCACATACTGCCGCCCGCCGTCTGCCGAGATGCGCAGCCGCAGCCAGGGCAGCTCCCCGGGCAGCAGGGTCAGCTCCGGCTCCAGCTCTGCGGCGCGGGGGCGCAGCTCCGCGTGGCCGGTCACGCCGTCCACCTCGGCCAGCGCTCCCTCCTGATAGGCCTGGAGCAGCCGCCGTGCCTCGTAGTCGGATTCCGGTTCCTCGCCCCGCCATTTCTTGCCGAACAGCATCTCCAGGCTGGAGGCATAGCTGTCCCTGCGGGGCGGCTCCTCAGGCTGGGACGTTTGCAGGTTGGCCGTGCCCCGCACCACGCCCGGGATGCTCTCCGGGCTCTCAGAGGGCCTTTGCGGCGCTCTGCCGGAAAGGCCCTGACTCTCGCTGTCCCGCATCAGCAGCGCGCCGATGTGCTTGCAGCAGGGTCCCTCGCCGTTTTCGTTGTAGGGGCAGGAGCAGCTGGCGCTGACAAAGCTGCCGTTTTCCCGCAGCCAGACCTGGGTCTGGTACAGGCTCCGCCCGCCGCCGCGCACGTCGGCGCTCAGGTGGCGCACGCCGTTCCCAGCCACTTCGCAATTCAGATCCTGTATCCGGTCCGTGTAGGCCTTGGCCCGCGCGAATATCGTGCCGCCCAGCAGGTAGCGGATCTCTTCCATGTCCATCCGGGGTCTCCCTCCCTCTGCAATGCTCTATTGGTTAAGCATACCGCACCGGCGGGCGGGATGCAAGGGGTGCCGGGAAAAAAATTCCGGAAAGCACAGAAGCGCCTCATCCGGGAGAGGATGAAGCGCTTCTGTACTTTGGGATTTTTGGAACACTCAGCCCGCATTGCGGTTTACGGGCCAAGTGGGGGTTGGTTTAGGGCTGCTCAGGCATTCTGCTTGAGCTCCTGTGCTTTCTGCCATGCTTTCAGCACATCGATCTTGCTTACGGTGTTGTCGGGATAGAATTTCATCTCTTCCGGAGCCGTTCCCTCATCGTTCAGATCGGGAACAAGGTCATTTTCCATGGCCCAGCGGGCGGCGTGCTGCAGGTCCATATCCCGCTCTTCCTGCCCGACATCGGGGTAGAGCAGTTCGGATTCGGGCATGGGTTTGCCTGCATCCTCCCACAGCATCATGGCAAGGGCGCTGCGGTTGCTGGGGAAGTAGGGCAGAGCCATCAGCTTGCCTGCAAATTCAGCGCCCAGAGAATAGGCCTGATAGCCCAGCACTGCACCGCCCACAACAACAGTAGTGCCGATCACGATGGGGCCAACGATATCGGGCTCGTCATCTTCAATGGATGCATCCTGTGTCATGGCTTTCAGGGTCACGGCCTTTGCAGGCATCACAAAGGCAAAGCTTTCCTTATCCTGATAAGCGTTCGGATCATCCAGGCCGGTGATATCCCAGTGGCCAAATTTCAGACCGCTATCTGCAAAAGCATCCTTATCAAATGCAACACTCACCGTTGCACCCTCGGGGACATGAAAGGAACCGTCCTCGTTGGCATTCTTTTTAACGATCTCGGTGATATCCTCGGGGTCAGCACCATTCTTGCCGGGCACTGTTACGCTGGTGATAACGCCGTCCTTCAAGGTCAGCGGGTGGCAGACCGGAGCTTTGGGGGCGGGCTCCCAACGGGCATAGAAGGTGATGTCCTCCGTCATGTCCTTCGTAGTTATTTCGTCCACATTAAAGGGATGGTTATTTGCGGTGTACCAGCCGGTGAAGTTGTAACCCGGACGGGTGGGATCAAGGATGGCAGCCAGATCGTCTGCATTGATTTTTTCGGTCTTATAAGCCGACACCACAGCGTGGTCGGTCGGGTTGCCGCCCTTGTCGGTCAGGGTGCCGCCATTGGCATCAAAGGTCACCTTGCAGAGGTAAAGAAAATTGCGCTTTCTCAGTTTATCATTGTCATCAATGTTAGAATTGGCATCATTGTCTGCAAGCAGAGCATCTGCGGCGGCCTTGTAGTTTTTGTAGTAGATGGCACCATTGGGGTTCCCAGCCGGACAATCTTCCAGACTGTCTTGGAAAGAAGTCAATCCAGCAGGGAGCATAATGGATTCCAGATGGGAGCAACCGTTAAAGGTATTAGATTCAATGGTTGTTACTTTTTCCGGGATGGTGATCGTGCTCAGATTGGAGCAGTTTACAAAAGCAGATGCTCCGATGGAAGTGACGCTTTGTGGAATGGTGACGTTCGTCAGATAGGAGCATCTTTGAAAGGCATAATCGCCGATCGTCGTAATATTTTTACCTAACGAAAGCGTTGTAAGATGACTGCACCCATCAAAGGCGCTCGCCCCTATCGATGTGGCAGCGTCTTTGATGATAAGAGAGTCCAAGCTGAAGCAAGCTTCAAAGGCAGACTGACCGATGGAAGTAACGCTTTCTGGAATTGTGACGGAGTGAATGTTGTGATGATGAATGTCGTACAGTGGGGAGCCGTTTTCTTCGGTGGCAAATGAATAATCTCCCAAACCGGTTACAGAGTGGTGGTCCAACTCTGAGGGTATGTTGATGTCGTAGGGGCCATGGTTTGTAAAATCAACATTGCCTTCTGAATCAACAGGGCCAAGAAATTTTGTGATGGTTGCAGTACCGTCTTCTGTATTTATCGTATATTCATACTTGTAACCGTCAACGATGGCTTCTTGTTTAGTTGACGATGACGTGTCTTCTGCAAATGCCGTGACTGCCGACAGGGGCAGCATGGTGATCATCATGCAGACCGCAACCAATAAGCTGATCAAACGCTTGGGTCTCATAATTTTTTACTCCTTTTCAATGATTTCCCAAAAACTCTCTCTATTTCAACCAAAACAAAAGAGCGCCGCACCGGCCAAACGGCTGGTACGACACTCAGAACCCTTGTAGGCCCGCTGCGCGCGCGCTCTCCTGAAGGGAAGCCGACGCATCTTCACGAGGAGGTGCAAGGTTTCATATTACCTTACCCGGAGAGGATAACGTGCGGCTGGCTGCCATATTACAGGCCCTTTTAGCTTTGCGTCGCAGCCTTTCGACTGGCTTGCTGATCTTTCTGTTTTGCTGACGAGATACTTTTCGCACTTTATCATACCCCC
>OGKY01000738.1_pt1 | contig 11207 bp, 10 predicted proteins | sample 1572731 | NCBI WGS metagenome assembly OGKY01 (sample SAMEA2581924, study PRJEB24529) | metagenome | biome: Human gut stool | place: China | collected 2011
CTGGCCGCTGCCCCAACAGCTCCTCCCTGTTTCCGCCACTGGCGGCGGTCGTCGCTGTTGCGCTTTTTTCTCGTTTCTCCGATTTGGAGTCGCTATGCGACGGGGACGCGGTGAGGGCAAAGTAAAATTGACAGGAAAGGAGAAAACGCTATGCGAAGCGGTATCACCCGGCGATGGCTGCGGGGCAGTCTGCTCATTACGGTACTGCTGGTGCTGCTGGGGGAGGTCATGTTCCTCTACAGCGCCACCCGCAGCTACTACAACGGCGTCCAGCAGACCATGTACCGCCGCTTTTCGTCCATCACCGGTCAGCTCAAAATGTACACCGGCGAAACGAGCCAGAAGACCGCCGCCAGCCGCAGTGTGGCTCTGCGTCGGATGGTGGAGCAGTTCTCCGATAAGGACAAATACGAATTTATGCTGCTGGACAGCTACGGCGGCGTTATCGCCTCGTCCAGCGGCACCGATGCCGAGGGCATCGTCACCCGCACCGACTTTGAGCAGGCGCAGGACGCCGTGGACGGGCAGGGCATCGCCATCTACCGCACCCAGAGCGGAGAGATGGTCATGGCGGCCTGCTGTCTTGTACCCTATGCAGCCGAAGATGTGGCTGCCATGCGTCTTGTCACCAGTCTGACACTGGTGGAAGAACAGCTCAAACGCACCGTGGTGGTGGCCCTCATCATGGGTGCGGCGGTGCTGGCCTTTACCATCATGTCGGGCCTGTACTTCGTGCGGAGCATCGTGGTGCCGCTGGGACAGGTGGAGCGCACCGCCGCCGGCATCGCCCGGGGTGAGCTGGATGTGCGCCTGCCGGTCACCGGCAACGAACACGACGAGGTGGACCGCCTGCGCGGCACCATCAACCGGATGGCCGAGGGCCTCGAAGAGACGGAAAAGATGAAAAACGAGTTCATCAGCTCCGTTTCCCACGAGCTGCGCACCCCGCTCACCTCCATCCGGGGCTGGGTGGAGACGCTGCGCACACTGGACGACCCCTCCGACGAGAACTACCGCAAGGGCCTCGAGATCATCAACAACGAGACGGCCCGCCTCTACAACATGGTGGAGGAGCTGCTGGATTTCAGCCGCCTGCAGAATGGCCGCCTGAAAATGGAGTGCCGCCCCCTGGACCTTGTGGCCGAGCTGACGGACGCTGTCCTTTTCTGTGAAGCGCGCATCCAGCGGGAGGGGCTTGTGCTGGTGTACAATGAGCCGGAGGAGATGATCCCGGTCTACGCCGACCCCGACCGTCTGCGGCAGGTGTTCATCAACATTCTGGACAATGCCATCAAGTATTCGGCCCCCGGCGGACGCATCACGGTCAAGATCTGGCAGGGCGAGTACAAAGCCTTCATCGAGATCATCGATCAGGGCCGCGGCATCCCGCCGGAGGATCTGGAAAACGTCAAGACCAAGTTTTACAAGGGCAGCAACTCGGTGCGGGGCAGCGGCATCGGCCTTGCGCTGGTGGATTCCATTATGACCGCACTGGACGGCACCATGGACCTCAAGAGCACGCTGGGCCGGGGCACAGTGGTCACCCTGGGCCTGCCGATCTACAAACGATAAGAGATTGTCCATATTTATCTGGTAAGATAGAGGGGCAGTTTTTACGATAGAGAGGGGCCGCAGTGGCCCCATAGGAGAGCCAATGAATCAACCGAACAAGGAACGCTTCAAGACGAGTGTGGGCGGGCAGGCCCTGATGGAGGGCATTATGATGCGGGGCCCGAAAAACATCTGCTGTGCCGTCCGCAAGCCCGATGGAACCATTGAGACCAAGGTCGAGCCCACCCCCACCCACGGCGTGTGGACAAAGATCCCGCTGGTGCGGGGAGCCATCTCGATGATCGAAAGCCTGATCATGGGATACAAGTACATGATGTACTCGGCACAGGTGAGCATGGGGGATGACTACGACCCCACCGAAGAGGAGACCGCCTTTGAAAAATGGGTGGGTGACCATCTGGGCAAAAAGGCCGAAGATATCCTGCTGGCGGCAGCTGCCGTGATCGGCGGGCTGTTTGCCATCCTGCTCTTTACCGTTCTGCCCACGGTGCTGGTGGGCGGCCTGAACCATCTGGTGCCGCTGGGCCGCTGGGCCAAGGTGGTGCTGGAGGCGGTGCTCAAGGTCGCCATCTTCCTGACCTACATGGCCGCCATCTCCCGGATGAAGGAGATCCACCGGGTGTTCGAGTACCACGGGGCCGAGCACAAGACCATTGCCTGCTACGAGGCCGGAGACCCCCTCACGGTGGAGAATGTCCGCAAATATACCCGCTTCCACCCCCGGTGCGGCACCAGCTTTTTGATCCTGGTGGTCATCGTCAGCGTGTTCCTGTACAGCGTGCTGCCCTGGTCCAGCACCAGCCTGCGGGTGGTGTTCAAGCTGCTGCTCCTGCCGCTGGTCATGGGCATCAGCTACGAGCTGCTCAAGTGGTGCGGCCGGTCGGACAATATTGCCACCCGCATCATCCGGCAGCCCGGCATCTGGGTGCAGCATCTGACCGTGTTTGAGCCGGACGACAGCATGATCGAGGTGGCCATTGCCGCCGTCACGCCGGTTCTGCCCGAGGACCCGGAGGACGGCAGATGGTAACCGCAGGGATGCTGCCCCGGGCAGCAGTCCGGGAGGTGGAGGCACGCCTGCGCGCCGCAGGCTGCCCCGACGCGGATTTTGACGCGGCCGAGCTCTTCCGGCTGGCAGCGGGTGGGGATGTCCGCCTTGCCGATGCCCCGCTGAGCGCAGAGCAGGCAGCGCGGCTGGAATCCCTGACGGCCCGCCGCGCGTCCCGGGAGCCTTTGCAATACCTTTGCGGCAGCTGGCCCTTCCTCGACTTTGAGCTGGCTGTCGGCCCCGGCGTGCTCTGCCCCCGGGCCGATACTGAGGTGGTGGCCGAAGCCGCCGCCGGAATGCTGGCTGGGGTGGAGGCACCCCGGGTGCTTGACCTCTGCGCCGGAACAGGCTGTTTGGGGCTGGGCGTGAAGCGCTTCTGCCCGGCGGCACAGGTCACAAGTCTGGAGAAGAGCCCTGCGGCGTACCGCTATCTGGAGCAGAACGCCCATCTCTCCCCGGCGCTGACCATCACCCCGGTGCAGGGAGATCTGTTCACCTACTGGCAGACCCTGCCGGAGGGGCAGCTGGACCTTATTGTGTCGAACCCGCCCTACCTGACCGCCGCCGAGATGGGCGAACTGCAGCCCGAGGTGGCGCAGGAGCCTGCCATGGCGCTGGAAGCGGGGGAGGATGGGCTGGTATTTTACCGCGCCATTGCGGAACACTACCAGAAAGCTCTGCGCCCCGGCGGTGCCCTTGCCCTGGAGATCGGCTGGCAGCAGCGGGAAGCTGTAACGGCCCTGCTTGCCGCCAACGGGTGGACGGATATCGCGTGCAGAAAAGACTTTGGCGGCAATGACCGCTGTGTGATGGCGAGAAAACGGTAAAAATATCTACAACTTCCTGTTGTAATATCTGTAAAATGTGTTATACTAGTACCGAAAGAAATGGAATGCCCGCGCCTGCGTTTGGCCGCACCGCGCCGGGAACAGATGACAAAGGAGCATGACACTATGGCAAAAAATCAGAACAACAACGTTGCCCCGGCGACCCAGAAGACCGATCCCGGTGCCAAGAAGGATGCGCTGGCCACGGCACTGGCCCAGATCGAAAAGCAGTTTGGCAAGGGCGCTGTGATGAAGCTGGGCGACAACGCCGCCATGCAGGTGGATGCCATCTCGACCGGAAGCATCGGCCTGGATCTGGCACTGGGTGTGGGCGGCGTGCCCCGGGGCCGCATCATTGAGGTGTACGGCCCCGAATCCAGTGGCAAGACCACGCTGGCCCTGCATGTTCTGGCCGAAGCTCAGAAGAAGGGCGGCGATGTTGCCTTCATCGATGTGGAGCACGCGCTGGACCCTGTGTATGCCGAGGCGCTGGGCGTGGACATCAACAACCTGCTGGTCAGCCAGCCCGATACCGGTGAGCAGGCCATGGAGATCTGCGAGGCGCTGGTGCGCTCCGGTGCCATTGATGCCATCGTTGTGGACTCTGTTGCCGCCATGGTGCCCCGCGCCGAGATCGAGGGCGAGATGGGCGACAGCCATGTGGGCCTGCAGGCCCGCCTGATGAGCCAGGCCATGCGCAAGCTGACCAGCGTCATCGGCAAGACCAACACCGTCTGCATCTTCATCAACCAGCTGCGTGAAAAGGTCGGCGTGGTCTACGGCAACCCCGAGGTCACCACCGGCGGCCGCGCCCTGAAGTATTATTCCTCTGTCCGCATCGATATCCGCCGCGTGGAGGGCCTGAAGGATTCTTCCGGCCAGTTCATCGGCAACCACACCCGCGCCAAGATCGTCAAGAACAAGGTGGCTCCTCCGTTCCGTGAGGCTGAGTTCGACATCATGTTCGGCGAGGGTATCTCCAAGATGAGTGAGCTCATCGATCTGGGTGTCAAGCTGGGCATCGTTCAGAAGAGCGGCGCATGGTTCAACTACGGCGATATCCGCCTGGGTCAGGGCCGCGACAATGCCAAGCAGTTCCTGCGTGATAACCCCGAGATCGCCAACGATATCGAGGGTCAGGTGCGCGCCAATGCCGACAAGCTCTATGCCACCCGCCGCCCGGGGGGCAAGGCTGTTGCCGCCCCTGCAGAGGGGGAACCGGCAGCTCCTGCCACAGCCAAGGAGCCGGTGGTCAAGGCTCCCGCCCGCAGCAGCGAGAGTGAGCTGGATATCATGGTGGAAGAGTAAATGGCCTTTTACAGCCGTGGCCGCCGCCCGCTGGCCGAAGAGGAAAAATCCACCGATGCCGCCAAGGCCCGCACCCGGGCCATGGAGCTGCTGGCCGGGCAGGAGCTTTCCTCGGGCCAGCTGTATGAGCGGCTGAACCGCCGCTATACCCAGCAGACCAGTGCCGCCGTGGTGGCAGAGATGGTGCAGCGGGAGTATATCAACGATGCCCGCTATGCCGAGACCCGTGCCCACGCCCTGCTGGCGGCAAAAAAGAGCCGCCGCGCCGCTGCCCGGAATCTGCGGCAGAAAGGGCTGGCCGCAGGCGAGATCCAGCAGGCGCTGGATGCTGTTTACACCCCCGATGACTCCGGCGAGGACCCGGAGCTGGAAGCCGCTGCCGCTCTGGTGGAAGGGCATTACCGCAAAAAGCTGGAAGCGGGCCGCAGGGATCTGGTCATTGCGGCCCTGCAGCGGCGGGGATTTTCGTATTCCGTCATTAAGGAAGCTATTCGCAGGGTGGAGGAGGGGGAATAACCCTCTCAGTCAAAGCCTGCGGCTTTGCCAGCTCCCCCGAAGGGGGAGCTTTTCCGGAGCAAATCGTAAAAAATCAAAAGCATCCCTCAAAAGAGAAAGAGAGTATCATCCCTTATGAAAATTGCATGTATTTCCCTTGGCTGCCCCAAGAACCAGGTCGATCTGGACGTGATGGTGCACATCCTGCTTTCGGCCGGTCACGAGACGGTGGCCGACCTGGGCGAAGCCGATGTTATTCTGGTCAACACCTGCGGCTTTATCGAGAGCGCCAAGACCGAGGCCATTGAGAACATTCTGGAGGCCTGCGCCTACAAGCAGCAGAACCCGGAGCTGAAGGTCATCGTCACCGGCTGCCTGGCCGAGCGTTACCGCAGCCAGATCGAGGAGGAGATCCCCGAGGTGGATGCTGTGGTGGGCTGTGCCTCCAACAAGGCCATTGACACCATCGTGGCCCGCCTGTTCCAGGGCGAGAACCATCTGGAAAGCTACGGTGCCAAAAAGGACTTCCCGCTGGGCGGCAAGCGCGTCATCGGCACGCCTGCCCACTATGCGTACTTAAAGATCGCAGAGGGCTGCAACAACCGCTGCCACTACTGCGCCATCCCCGGCATCCGCGGCCCGCTGCACAGCCGCGATCTGGCCGACTGCGTGGCCGAGGCCCGCTGGCTGGCCGGTGAGGGCGTGAAGGAGCTGATCGTGGTGGCCCAGGACCCCACCGCCTATGGCGAGGACTGGGGCAAGCCCGGCAGCATCTGTGAGCTGCTGGACAAGCTGAACAAGGTGCCGGGCCTTGAGTGGATCCGCATCATGTACGCCTACCCCGAGCGCATCACCGATGACTTTATTGCCGCCATGAAGCGGAACGAGAAGGTGGTGCCTTACCTCGACCTGCCCATCCAGCACTGCAACGATACCATCCTCAAGAACATGAACCGCCGCTCCAACCGCGCAGAGCTGCTGGAGGTCATCGGCAAGCTGCGCCGGGAGATCCCCGGCATCACCCTGCGCACCACCCTGATCGCGGGCTTCCCCGGTGAGACCGAGGAGCAGTTCGAGGACCTGTGCAACTTCGTCAAGGAGGTCAGATTTGACCGTCTGGGCTGCTTTGCCTATTCTGCTGAGGAGAACACCGTGGCTGCAAAGATGGACGGCCAGATCGATCAGGAGACCAAGGACCGGCGCGCAGAGCTGGTGATGCAGATCCAGACCGGCATCATGGCCCAGAAACAGGCCGAGAAGGTGGGCCAGACCGTCCGTGTGCTCTGTGACGGCATCGACGAGGAGAGCGGCCTGTACCTCTGCCGCACCACCGGCGATGCCCCCGAGGTGGACGGCAATGTCTGCGTTTCCAGCGAGGAGCCGCTCTACCCCGGCCAGTTCTATGATGTGCTGGTGGAGGATAGCGACCTTTACGATCTGTACGGAACGGTTGCAAAATAACAAATTGGAGGAATCTATATGAATCTGCCCAATAAGCTCACCCTGACCCGCATCATTCTGGTGCCGGTGTTCATGGTCTTCGTTTCCCTGACCCAGATCGGCACGGAGGATTTCAACCCCACCTGGTACCTGGTGGCAGGCATCATCTTTGCCGCGGCCAGTTTTACCGATTTTCTGGACGGCCATCTGGCCCGGAAGTGGAACATGGTCACCGACTTTGGCAAGTTTGCCGACCCGCTGGCCGACAAGCTGCTGACCACCGTGGCCTTCATTTACATGCTGCGGGACGGCGTGTGCAGCCCGGTGGTGCTCTGCATCATCCTGGCCCGTGAGTTCGCCGTGTCCGGTCTGCGCATGGTGGCCGCCGGTGCCAAGGACGGCAAGGTGATCGCCGCCAACATGTGGGGCAAGGTCAAGACTGTGCTGCAGATGCTGACCATCATCTTCTACTACTTCGGCACCGCATTGACCTGGGGCAATTCCATTATGATAGGCGCTGACTGCGTGTTCCTCTCTTACTGGCTGTGCTGGCTGGTGGCCATTGCCACCGCCATCTCCGGCATCAAGTATCTGTGGGACAACCGCAGCTTCATCAATACCGCAAAATGATCAAGAAGATCGCCATTCTCTGTTCCATTTTCCTGAACCTCTGCATCGTGCGGTGGGAGCCGGTGGCCATCCGGATGACCTGGGAAGCGGTGGGCAGCCAGACCTTCACCTTTTACACCGAGAACTCCAATGTCTTTGCGTTCTTTGTCTGCCTGCTGGTGGCGGTGTGTCAGGTGATCTGCCTGTTCACGGGGCGGCAGCTGCCCCGCTGGGTCAAGATGCTCAAGTACATTGCCACCTGCTGCCTGACCATGACCTTTCTGACCGTGGTGTTTGTGCTGGGGCCCTACTGTGCCGACCAGGGCGGCGTGGTGTTTCTGCTGACCGAGAGCTCCATGCTCTACCACCACCTGCTCAACCCGCTGTGTGCCTTTGTCTCCTTTGTCCTGCTGGAACGGGAGCCAAAGCTGCCTGCGCGGTGCGTTCCGCTGGCGTTGGTCCCAACGATGCTCTATGGCTCTGTGGCCCTCTGGGCCAATTACCAGCGGCTCATCACCGGGCCTTACCCGTTCCTGCTGGTCTATCAGCAGACCACCCGGCAGACGGTGCTGTGGTGTGCGGCCATCCTGGCCATGAACCTGCTCTACGCCTGGCTTGTCTGGCGGCTGGGCGGGAATCGCCGCAAAAAGAGAAATGTGGGCTTGCTTTTCAGAAGCTGAGATGCAAAAAGGCTCTCTGCCGGTTTTGGCAGAGAGCCTTTTCTCGTGTTTTGCTTACAGCAGGGGGATCCCGGCCTTTGCGCAGGCCGCGCGGGTGGCTTCGTCCCAGACGCTTGCCTGCACCTCGCCGATGTGGGCGCTGCCCAGCAGCAGCATGCACAGACGGCTCTGGCCGATGCCGCCGCCGATGGTGTAGGGCAGCTCACCGCTCAGCACTGCCTTGTGGAAGGGCAGGGTGCGGCGGTCGTCACAGCCTGCCATGGTCAGCTGCCGGTCCATGCTCTCGGGGCTGACGCGGATGCCCATGCTGCTCAGCTCGTAGCTGCACTGCAGCGGCTCGTTCCAGAACAGCAGGTCGCCGTTCAGATCCCAGTCGTCGTAGTCGGGGGCGCGGCCATCGTGGGGCTTGCCGCTCTTGAGGGGAGCACCGATCTTCATCAGGAAGGTGGTGCCGTTTTCCTTTACAAAGGCGTTCTCGCGCTCCTTCGGGGTCAGGTCAGGGTACTTGTCCTCCAGCTCCTGGGTGGTGATAAAGGTCACGTTGGGGGTGTGAAGGGGCAGATCCTGCAGCTGGGGGAACATGGCGTGCAGATTCATCTCAGTGGCGCAGACAGCCGACACGATGGAGCGCACCACGTTCTTCAGGTAGGTCTCGCTGCGGTCCTCCTCGCGGATGACCTTCTCCCAGTCCCACTGGTCCACATAGACGGAGTGGAGGTTGTCCAGCTCCTCGTCCCGGCGGATGGCGTTCATGTCGCAGTACAGGCCCTTGCCCACACGAAAGCCGTAGTCCTTCAGGGCCTTGCGCTTCCACTTTGCCAGCGACTGCACCACCTGTGCCTCGATGCCGCTGTCCCGGATGTCAAAGGTGACCTTGCGCTCCACGCCGTTCAGGTCATCGTTCAGGCCGGTGGAAGCTTCCAGAAACAGCGGAGCCGACACGCGGTAGAGGTTCAGCGTGGCACACAGGGTGTCGGCGAACAGCCGCTTCACGGTGCCGATGGCACGCTGGGTGTCGTACAGGTTCAGCGCGGGTGTGTAGTTCTGCGGGATCATCGTTTTGCTCATAACAGTTTACCCCTCTCTTTCCGTTCCCGCCGCCGAATTGCGGCACCGGAACGGCTTTCCCTTTAATACAGTAAATTATGGCACAATTCCAGAGCGTTGTAAAGGGGAGAACGCAAAGCCGGTGCAATTCGGGAGCTTACGCCTCTGCCACGGCCTCGATCTCACACAGGACACCCTTGGGCAGATCCTTGACAGCAACGCAGCTGCGGGCGGGCTTGGAGGTGAAATACTTTGCGTAGACCTCGTTGAAGGCGGCAAAGTCGGCGATATCGGCCAGGAAGCAGGTGGTCTTGATGACCTTGTCGTAGCCGGAACCGGCGGCTTCCAGGATCGCACCCACGTTCTTGCAGCTCTGCTCGGTCTGGGCGGCGATGCCTTCGGGCACAGTGCCGTCCGCGGGGTTCACAGGGATCTGACCGGAGGTGTAGACAAAACCGCCTGCGATGAAGCCCTGGGAGTAGGGGCCGATCGCGCCGGGAGCCTTTTCAGTAGCGATGACTTTCATAGAAAATACCTTCCTTCTGTGTGTTTGATGGTTTTTCTCTCCTCGGGAGAGAAAAAATCTGCTGCTTGAAGTCTACACCATGCGGCGGGATGTGTCAATCCGGGCGGGACTTTTTGCCCGCGCGGCCTTTACAAGCGGGCAAAAAGGCGGTATCCTTAATCTATTGATACACAACCCTTCAGGAGGAACCCATGGATATCCGCCAGCTGCACTATTTTCTGGTTTTGTGCGAAGAAATGAACTACACCCGCGCGTCACAGCGGCTGTTTCTGTCGCGGCAGGCCCTGCGGCAGAGCATCACGGCGCTGGAAGCCGAGCTCTGCGGCCCGCTGTTCGTCAGCGCCCACCACAAACTCTCGCTCACCGAGCGGGGGCTGAGTTTGCAGCGCCATGCGGCCCCGGTGGTGGAGCAGTTCCAGCAGATGCAGGCGGCCCTCCATGCGGAGATCCAGTCGGCCCAGCCGGTGCGCATCGGCATCAGTGTCTCACTGGTACCGGACTACCTGCCCGGGCTGGAGACCCAGCTGGACAAGTTCCGCCAGCAGTACCCCCACATTGAGATGCGGTTCCGCCTGCTGGAAAACGATGCCGTGGCCGATGGTGTGGAGCAGGGCGAGCTGGACGCGGGCCTTGTGATGGATCTGGGCACGGCGGCCCCGGTGCTGGCCCGCACCACCCTGCGGGCCGACCCGGCCTGCCTGCTGGTGCCGCGCGGCCATCCCTTCTGGGAGAAGGAGCGGGTGCCGCTTTCGGCCCTGCGGGGCCAGCGGGTGCTGCTGCCCAGCCTGCGGCAGGATCTGTTCAGCCCCCTGTGGGATGCCTGCGCCCGGGAGGGCTTTGCACCCAACGCGGAGATCGGCCCCAGCTTCTATCAGGCGTACTATCTGGTCCAGGAGCAGCTCTGCACCTGCCTGACCCGGTACGAGCCGGGCGCGCGGCGGGAGCTGGACCGGGTGCGTGACGTGCTGCTGGAAAATCTGCCGCCCCTCTGCGTCTCGATGGTGCAGCGGCGCGACCACAACTCGGCCTATCTTGACCTGCTGCGGGGCTACCTGATGGAGGTCATCGGGGGAGCGGCATCCCTGCCGCCCCGGCGGGGCCGCCCGGCAAAGCCCTTCTACAACTTCCCGGTGCTGTCCAGCGCCGCCCCCAAGGCGGCACCGCAGCACCCGGCTCCGGGCACCCAGCTGCCCTTTGCGGGCGGGAACAACTTCCGGGAGCTGGGCGGCTACGAGGCCGACGAGGGTAAGCATGTCAAGTGGGGGCAGATCTACCGCGGCATTCCCACGGGACTGCTGACTGGTGCGGCTGACCGTAAGCTGCTGGACAGCCTGGGCCTGCGGCTCATCCTGGACCTGCGCAGCGAGTCCGAGGCAGCGGAGCAGCCCGACTATGTGCCCGATGGCGCGCGGCTGGTGCGCATCTGCGGGCTTTGCCACCCGGACGGAAGCGAGATCTCCTTTTCTCCCGGGGACATTGAAAAGCTGCTCAAGGGCAAGAAGGATGAGGAGCATAACCTCGCCGATGCCATGTATGAGCAGATGATCTTCCGCAATAAGGCATACAAGGAGCTGTTCCGGGCACTGGAGGCAGGCGAAACGCCGATCCTGTTCCACTGCTCCGGCGGGAAGGACCGCACGGGCGTGGCGGCCATG
>OGKY01000741.1_pt1 | contig 11171 bp, 14 predicted proteins | sample 1572731 | NCBI WGS metagenome assembly OGKY01 (sample SAMEA2581924, study PRJEB24529) | metagenome | biome: Human gut stool | place: China | collected 2011
CTTGAACCACCTAAAGCAAGCAATGGCGGGCCGTCCGGCATTAACGTCAAAAGTATCCTCCCGGATACTCAGTTCACAGCCAAAGAAGCACGCAAAACCTGGCAATTTTACGCACTGTGGTGGATTTTTTTCACCAATATTACCTGCGGTATCGGACTTTTAGCAGTAGCTTCACCGATGGCACAGGAAGTAGTAAAAATGACACCGATGGCAGCCGCCTCCATGGTCGGTATCATCGGTCTGATCAACGGTCTGGGACGCATTTTCTGGTCTACTATTTCCGACTATCTCGGGCGCAGTACAGTTTATGTAGTCTTCTTCCTGATCCAGATCTTTGCCTTCTACGCACTTGCAGAAACAAGCAGTGCCTTCATCTTCCAGCTGATTGTCTTCGTCATCATTTCCTGCTACGGCGGCGGCTTCTCCTGTATGCCCGCCTTCCTCAGCGATCTGTTCGGCACGAAAGAACTCAGCGCCATCCACGGCAAGATCCTGACTGCCTGGGGCATGGCTGGTATTGCCGGGCCTCTGCTGCTGTCCTGGATCCGTGAAACGACCAACAGCTATTCAATTACCCTGTACTTCTTCTCTGCCTGCTTCGTTGTCAGCCTCATCATCGCCGGTATTTTGAAATGGCGTACTTCAGTAGGCGTGCTGATCGAAAAGAAACATTTCTGATTTGACCATAACCCCTTCGCTACAGCTGCGGAGGGGTTATTTTATGCCGTTTTAGACTCTGCCTATTCGTTAACGTCATAACTATCAGTACATTTTATCTACATCTGGTATTCATTTTACTTTCCATACTATATCTGGTTTTATTTGCCACAGCCGATACCGCTGCCTGTTCCAACCAGACTTGTAATACTGGAGCAGATAACCGATAATAAAAATAACACCATTTATCAGACTGAAAAGAGGCGGTTATTATGGATACTTCGCGCCCGCGTTATCTTCATATGTTTCTTGTTTTTGTTAAGATCGGCCTGTTCACGATCGGCGGCGGGCCGGCAATGATACCGCTGATACGTGACGAATTTGTTGAAAAACAAAAATGGATCAGGGATGAAGACATTACTGACGTTCTTGCGCTCTCGCAGTCTTTGCCCGGCGTTATTGCCGTCAATGCTTCTACCTTTCTTGGCTACAGGCTGGTTAAAGGATCACTGGTAGCAACTATCGGCGTCGTCCTGCCTTCTTTTGTCATTATTTTCGTCATCGTCACGGCTTTCACCTCCAGTGGTTTTGACCAGTACCCCAATATATTGAAATTTTTTGACGGTATCAATTCTGCTATCACAGCTTTATTGATCGCAGCAACTCTGAAACTGATTCCCTATTCCATCAAAAACAATTTTGGCTGGTTCATTCTGGCCTTTTCACTGCTTGGGATCTATTTTTTCAGTCTCGACATTGCCATAATCGTTCTGCTGGCCTCAGCGCTTGGTTACTGCGCCACTAAATATCTGGGAAGTGATACAAAATGATGCTTTATTGGGAATTATTCACTGTCTTTTTCAAAATCGGTCTTTTTTCTTTCGGCGGCGGTCTGGCAATGATCAGTATCATTCAGCAGGAAGTCGTCGGACGCGGCTGGATCCCCGCATCTGAATATGCACGGATCATCACTATTTCTCAGATCACCCCCGGCCCTATCGCTGTCAATACGGCTACATATGTAGGAGCCAGGGTCTGCGGTCCTGAATTCTGGCATGCCCTGCTTGGTTCTTTTGTAGCTACTTTCAGCGTCAGCCTGCCATCTTTCATTCTTGTCGCCATCGTTGCCCGTTCTCTCCAAAAGTTCAACTCTTCGCTGGCTGTACAAGGTATCCTCAATGGATTGCGGCCTTCAGTTATCGCCTTGATGCTGACCGCAGTTTTCTTTTTTATGCGGATAACATTTTTCCCCGCAGCCGGAACCGCCGCAATGGAAAATCTGCTGACCTATTTCAAATTCTGGCCGACATTGCTGACGGCTTTGCTTTTTTATCTGCATTACTACCGTAACCTGAGCGCTATTCCCTTGATGCTTTTAGCCGGCTGTGCCGGACTGTTGATGTAGAAAAAACACAAAATAACCTGCATACAGCAGGTTATTTTATTTCTTCTTTAATATTTGCAGCCCAGAGAAATGGCTTCGGTCGGGCAGGACTGCCTGCATTTACCGCAGACAATACATTCCCTGTCTCCTACCCGTTTACAATCCATCAAGCAACTACGTACGCAGCGCTGGCAGGCGGTACATTTACGCGAATCTACCTGCATGCCAAAAACGGCGATCCTGTTAAACAGGCTGTAAAAAGCTCCCAACGGACAGAAAAAACGACAAAAAGGCCGATAGATAAACAGCGCCGCAGCAGCCAAAAGTCCAATGATCCAACGCCAGTCCAGACCATGCAGATCAAAGAAATACAGATCGCAGGCAAACAGCAGCAGAACCACATATTTAAAATAACTTAAATAGTATGTAATTTTATTTTTAGACAGCTTCAACATCGGCAGCTTATCTAAAAGCTCCTGTGCCCATCCAAACGGACACAGCCAGCCACAGATCATCCGTCCCAAAAATAGAGCGCACAAGATGAGCAGCCCCCAAACCCGCCAGCCCAAAGGTAAAGTAAAACCGGTCAGGGTATGCTGCGTCAGCCCCCAGGGACATCCGGCTTCTGCATAGCGGCAATAGCCGCAATTAACTCCGGGCAGACAAACATTTTTCCAGGTCATATCGGCCCCCAGCAGATTGGCGGCACCACGCCCATTATACAAAACCGTCGCCGCAAGCTGCGTCGTCCAGCGTTTAAAATCCTTAACCATTTTTACCGCTCCTTTCCTGTATTGCTTTCATTGTAAGGGCTGGAGTTGACTCACAGTCAAGCAGTTTGCAAAAAATCTACAAACAACGCTTGACCTGGAGCAGACTCCAGCATATAAACTCACATATAGAAGCCGTATAAGCAACGGCAGACCCTATCTATTTGCAACTTACAAACAGAGAAACGGAGGAAATATCATGCTGAAAACTCTAGCCCTGACGCTTACTTTATTACTGAGCTTTACTGTGGCCGCCTGCAGCAACACGTCCGGCACCAGTGCCAAAATCGACCAGACAAAAGCTAACGCAACTCAGACCGCTCCAACAGACGCAGTCCAACGCATCAGGCTGACACTCGCCAACCAAGACGAGCTTATCGTCAAACTCAATGGCACCAGAGCTGCAGAGGATTTTTTGAGCCTGCTGCCACTGGAACTGACCTGCAAAGATTTCAATAATACCGAAAAGGTAGCTTACCTGCCGCGGCGCCTGGACACACAGGGCGCTCCTGCCGGTTTTGATCCTCAAACAGGCAGTTTTGCTTATTATGCCCCTTGGGGTAATCTAGCATTTTTTTACCGTGATTACGGTTATGCCAACAGCCTCATTGAACTTGGCAGCGTTGAAAGCGGTATCGAAAAACTGGCCGCTTTCGATAATGATTTCACTATCAAACTGGAACGCCTGCCCTAAAAAAACAGAGCTTGCATAAATGCAAGCTCTGTTTTTTTAGGCTTTCAGCGTTTCCTTCAATATCTCAACGATCTCATCTTTATTCAGCACCTTATAGCCGCCATCAAGGATAAATGAACCCTGAGCAATCCCGTCAAGCATCGTTTCATCGACGCCAAGTTCCCTGCCGTTAAGTACAAGTCCCAGCTCCCTCATATAGCTTTCCATAGCTGCAAGTCCTGCCTGCGCTATCTGTTCATCAGTTTTCCCCTCCGGGCGCACTTCCCATACATTGATGGCAAAGCGTTTGAATTTCGCCAGTCCGTACGGCATAATGTGCCTGTAATAAGGCAGCGACACAGCGGCCAGAGTCATTCCGTGCGTAGCGTCAGTGTAAGCGCCGATCGACTGACCAATCATATGCACCATCCAGTCTGTCGACTTTCCTTTAGCTACCAGGGTATTCAAGGCCCATGTAGCGATCCACATAATATTGCTTCTCGCTTCATAATCTTCAGGGCTTTGCACAGCGATCCTGGAACTGTGGATCAGCGAACGCAGCAAGCCTTCCATAAGATAGTCGGAAGTATTGTCGTCAGTTCCGGAAAAATACTGTTCCAAAATATGCGACATGATATCAAAAAATCCGGCAACCATTTGATAACGCGGCAGCGTAAAAGTATACGTCGGATCAAGTATCGAAAATCTGGGGAACACATTATCACCAAACACCCGCCCGATTTTAGCTTTAGCCGCATGATTGGTAATAACTGAACCACCGTTCATCTCCGAACCTGTGCCAACCATAGTCAGAACACAGCCAACCGGAATAATCTTATTATCCACCGCTTCCATCCGCAGGTAATATTTTTCCCATGGATCAGTTTCGCAGTAAGCGGAAACTGAAACAGCCTTGGCATAATCACAAACAGAACCGCCGCCGACTGCCAGAATCAAATCGACCTTGTTTTCTTTGGCTATCCTGCAGCCTTCATATAATTTTTCCAGCGTAGGATTAGGCATTACACCTGCATCCTCAAAAACTGTTTTGCCGCCGGCTCTCAAAAGCTTGACTACGTTTTCATAAATACCGTTTTTCTTAATCGAACCGCCGCCATATACCAGCATGACATTTTTACCATAGCATGCCAATTCCTGCGGCAGATTTTCTAACGAATTTTCACCAAAATACAATTTGGTAGGATTGGAATAAACAAATTTACCCAGCATTATTTTTGCTCCTTTATTTCAAATTTCCATATTCTGCATCTGTTACCGGTTCCAGCCATTCATTGGACGCCCCCGCGGCGGGCACTTCGACTGCAAGGTGTGCAAACCAGCTGTCAGGCGCCGCTCCATGCCAGTGTTTCACTTCAGGCGGGATATTCACCACATCACCCGCGTTCAGCTCCCGGGCCGGTTTCCCCCACTCCTGTGACAAGCAGTATCTGCCCGCCTTGATGATGGATATGCCAATTATTGCGACAGCCGGGCTCAAAAGTAACATTGCCAATAACCACTCCTTCTGTTGTCAGCATCTTCAAATAGCTCTGCCCCACAAAATACCGGGCATAGGCATCATTTTTTTCACCCATGGGAAACACGCTTAATTTTTCTTCCGACATTCTCAAAACACTCCTTTTCTATCACATTCTCACATCGTTCTGCGCTCAAATCCGTTGTAGCTGAAAACGCAGTCCGCACTGCTGCAGAACCGCCAAATCACCTGCTTTTTATTGCTCCCACTCATAACTAAAATGCCGGAACTTCCGTTCCTTATCTGTATCATATCCAATGGAGTTAACTCCAAGTCAAGCGGCTTTTTCAAAAAATTAATACCGGCTGTCTGACAACAAAACCGATATTTAAAAAAGCTCTGCCTGCAGTGACCGCAGCGCCCGCAAGTTTCTTTCCGTAACCTTATCCGCAGGCTCCAGCTCACTGCACAGCAGCGGCGAACTGCTATTTCCAGCCGTGATCTGCTGCAGCTGTCTGCGGATGTCATTAGCATAACAATAAATGCAGCCATGCAGACAGGTGTTATAGGCGCCGATATCGATACTGGCGGCACAGCCGCATTCACCGCGCTGATTTTTATCTTTGACTGTATCAAGACGGCACCCCCCCACACGGCCAAGCAGCTCTGCGTCGATGCAACTGGCATGCCCAATCCCCAGATCAGCTAATTCTATAGCTTCCGCACAGGTTTCCAGCTGCAGACCATATTGCCGGGCTGTTTGGGACATTACGGCCGCAAGCCGCCGCTGCTCGTCCTCACTCAGGCCTCTCAGCCCTGCCTGATGCAGACCTGCCTTGATCTTAGGATAATAATCAAGGAAACTGATAATACATTTTTTCGTGCTGCCGGCCAGCTGCGCTGCCAGTTCCTCAAAAACCGCTGCGTGATACTGCAGGTCATAGCGTGCACTTAACAGGATCGGGTCATAGCGCCAGATCATTCTTTCCGCACCTATCTTCTGCGCCAGCTGCCGAAATATCTCTATCCTCACCGCCAATGGCGGTAAAGCTGCTTCTACGTCAGCAGCATACGCATTGAGCGTAAATTGAAAATAATAAGCATACGCATCCAGAACTGACAGCTGCTTAAGCATCGGTTCTGGATTTTTTGTCCAGAAAACCAGCCCATCCACGACCTCCGGCCGCAGGCTGATCCTGCTTACCTGATGAAGGTTCAGAGGATTGCGTACCAGTACATACTGTTCCTGCAGCCGCTTTTGGAACCATTCCCAATAAAAAGCAGGAATATCAGTTCGCCGGCTGGCACTGATAATCATTCGCCATCCCTCCTCTTTTTGATAAACTGCTTAAAGCTTCACTTGTTTCTATTATACACTGATCTATATCGGACAGGCCGGCTAATTTTTTTCAGAAAACGCTTGACTTGAAGTTAACTCCAAACGCTAGAATGAATTTAAAAGTTACAGGAGGTGATTTTTATGAATATTACCGAAGCAGGCAAACTGACTTCGCTGACACCCAATACTCTGCGTTATTACGAACGGATCGGGCTTATCCCACCTGTCGCCCGTAATAAAGGCGGGACCCGGGAATACACTTCCAAAGACCTCTGCTGGATAGAATTTATAAAAACCATGCGGTCAGCCGGTCTCTCCCCGGAAACTTTGATAGAATATGTCGCCTTGTCACAGCTCGGCGACACCACGCTGGAAGCCCGTAAGGATATTTTAGAACTGCAGCGGGAAGTGCTGCAGGAAAAATTGGAATTTATCCAGCAAACCTTAGCCAGAATAGATATCAAAATAGAAAACTACCGTACTGACATTTATCAGAAAAACCATCCGTTACAAAATCAAAAACAAGAGGAGGCAGACCTATGAAAAACTTTATTTCCATGTTCCTGATGACATCCCTGCTGCTGGGGGGGATGACCTTTACAATTGGCAAAATGAGCGTGTGTGCCGCTTCAAAAAACAGGATTGAAACAGCACAGCAAAAACAGTCTCAGCTTTTCGGCAGCGCCAAAAACAAACTTGCCGCTACCGACCCGGATTTTGCTCAGACTATGGACAATTTCATTTACGGCGACGTTTATTCCCGCGGTAAGCTGACCGACAAACAGCGTGAACTGCTGGCGATCACCGCACTTACCTCCAGCCAGACTTTAGACAGCCTGCCTGCACAAGTGCAGGCCGCACTGAAAGCCGGCGCTACCCCGGTAGAAATAAAAGAAACACTTTATCAGTGCGCTCCCTATGTGGGCTTCCCAAAAACAGTCAGCGCTTTAGAAATCACCAATAAAGTTTTTAAAAAACAGGGCATTAAAATGCCGCTGGCAAACCAGAGCACTGTTACCGAAGCCACTCGTTTTGACGACGGCTTTAAAGTACAGGGTGAGATTTTCGGAGCAGAACACATTGCCGCCATGCACAAAAACTCGCCGGCTAATCAAAAACATATAGCCAATTATCTTTCAGAGTTCTGCTTCGGTGATACCTACACCAGAAACGGCCTTGATCTGCAAATGCGGGAATTGATCACCTTATGTGCTATCAGCACTATCGGCGGTGCGGAACCGCAGGTCAAAGCCCATGTGCAGGCCAATCTCAATGTCGGCAACGATAAAGAACTGATGCTGGACGCAGTTACCCAGTGCCTGCCCTATATTGGTTTTCCACGTACGCTGAACGCCATCGCCTGCATCAATCAGATCATCCCCGCCAATGCCTGATAAGCATTATATGTAAAAGAATACCTGTGCTGACTTTAAAAGTCAGCACAGGTATTTTTTTTATCTGCAAATCATTGTGCCGTCCGCTTTTTACCAAACGTATCTATTTCGCCGCGTACACCTTCCAGCCAGCTGCTGATCAGTCGCTGCATCTTCCCGGTCCCGATATCCTGCAGAGCCAGTCCTTTTGTTATATACGCCTGCGGGCAGCTTGCGGCTATAGCATCCAGGCTCTTTTCGATACCGCTTTTTTTACTGGTACAAAACGGTACGAGCACTTTACCTGAAAAATCATGCGCTTCTAAAAAAGTACGCACGGCCATAGGCGTTGTTCCATACCAGACAGGATAACCGATGAAAATCGTATCATACTGGGAAATATCGGCTAAATTCGCCGCCAGAGGAGGCCGTTCATTACCTGCAAGTTCCTGTTTAGCTATTTTACCGCATTCACTTTTATCCTGCGGATAAGGCACCTCAGTCTGAATGGCAAACAGCTGTCCCCCGACCGCAGCCTGTATCTGCCAGGCGGCCAGTTCTGTATTCCCAGTATGTGAAAAATAAGCAATCAGTATTTTAGGATTAGTAGGCAAGCCTTCCGGTCCTTTAATCGTAACCGGCTTATTTTCATCCGTTTCTTCATACCCGATCCCGCCACAGCCTCCGACCGCAGCCATCAACAGCAGACCCAGCAGCAGCAGATATTTCTTGCAGCTTCGCATAGTATCCCTCCAAGCATCAAATCATTCTTTCTTAATTGTATCATAAACCTTAGAGTTTGCTCTATGTCAAATAAAACTTTTTATTTTTTATCAAAAAACAGCCCTGATAAATTATCAGGGCTGTTTACTTACCAGTGATATTTTTCGCCGCGGCTGATTTTAAACGCACGGTAAATCTGCTCTACCAGCAGCAGACGGATCATTTGATGGGTAAAAGTCATTTTGGAAAAAGAAATACGCTCATCAGCCCGATGCCGCAATGCATCCGTATAACCAAAAGCACCGCCGATCACAAAGGTGATATGGCTGCTGCCCGCTAAGGCCAGCTTCTCTATTTTGGCGGCCAGCTCCGGTGAACTTACGGCCTTGCCACTAACATCCAGTAAAATCACATACGAATTTTCCGGGAGCACTGCCAGCAAACGTTCTGTTTCTCTGCCCAGCACCTGTTCTTTTAAGGCCGGCGATGGATCTTCCGGCATTCTCTCTTCTCCAATAGCGATCGTTTCCAATTTACAAAACGGCTGCAGCCGTTTTGTAAATTCTTCGATCCCCGCCGTCAGATACTTTTCCTTGATCTTACCCACACAGGCAATGGTGATCTTCATTTAACGGTTTTCCTCAGGAATCTCTTCCAGTGTCATGTGGATCGTTTCTTCAGCGCCGCCGCGCAGAACAACAACATCCACACTGTCGCCGACTTTCAGCTCAGCCAGCTTGCCGCGCAGCTCTACTACTTTATCGATCTTCTCACCGTTGAACTTGAGAATGATATCGCCGGGACGCAGGCCGGCTTTAGCCGAAGGACTGCCTTCCCAAACCTTCATAACAAAAATACCGTCATGCAGGTCGATATCAAAACCGTACCGGTTGGCAATATCCTTATCGACCAGGCTGGCGCCAATATACGGACGCACTACACGACCTTTTTTAGCCAGTTCATCCAAAATCGGTTTGGCCGAATTGATGGGGATAGCAAACCCGATACCTTCGACACCGGAAACAGCGATCTTCGCAGAATTGATACCTACAACCTCCCCTTCCGCATTGACCAGCGCACCGCCGGAATTGCCGGGATTGATCGCCGCATCAGTCTGGATCAGGTCAAATTTACGTTCCCCTAACTGGATGGAACGGTTCAAAGCGCTGATTACACCGGCTGTGACACTGCCGCGGAACTCCAGCCCCAGCGGATTACCGATAGCAATAGCGGGTTCGCCGACCTGTAAAGTTGAGGAATCACCGAAATCGGCAACAGGAAGATTGTTTTCGTCGATCTTTACTACGGCAAGATCAGTTGCCGCATCGGCCCCCAATACCTTGCCTTTGACACTGCGTCCGTCCGTCAGGCTGACGATGATTTCTGAAGCGCCTTCTACAACATGGTTATTAGTCGCGATCAGACCGGACTTGTCATAAATAACGCCGGAACCTGTGCCGCGTTCAGTCAGCTGCACTCGATTAAAAATATCGCGCACATAGGCTTTATTAGTGATGCCAACTACTGCCGGACCTACTTTTTTAGCCGCCGCTACGATCGGCGTGTTACGGGCACCGGAAAGGCTGGCATCTTTCTGTGCCGCAGCAGCAGTTTTCTGTTCCTTTACTGCCTCAGCCTTATTGTTATCACTGCAGCCGCCTATAAGTACAGCAGCTCCCAGCAGAGCACAGAAAAAGATATTCATGGTTTTTTTCATAAAGCTTCTCTCCATCTCAACACTCCTCAATCATAATTTTTTACTATGTTTTCCTGCGATGTGATATAAATTTTTGTATCCGCGCCAACTTCGTTAGCGTCCAGGATACCCCGCACCGTTTGCAGGGCCAGGGAAGGCAAATTGTTTTCCTGGCTCAGATGCGCCAGAAAAACCTCTTCCGGCAGGCGCTCCATATGCGCCAGCAGCCAGGCTGCCGAAACATTGGATAAATGCCCGCGTGTTCCCAGAATCCTCTGCTTGAGTATCTGCGGATAACTGCCATTTTTCAGCATATCTTCATCGTGGTTGGCTTCCAGCACCACTACGTCAGCATCAGCTATATTCTGACGCACCTCGTCTGTCACAAAGCCTACGTCGGTGAGATATGTACATTTACTGCCGCCGCTTTTAAAAACATAGCCTACTGTAGAGGCTGCATCATGCGGGACGGCAAAAGGGATTATTTCCAAACTGCCGCTGCTCAGTTTTTTGGGCAGTAAGCGGCAGCAGCTGCGTTCCATTTCACTTTTTTTCGGCATATACTGCCAGGTACTTTCATTGGCAAACACCGGCAGACGGTATTTACGGCAAAAAACAGGCAGTCCCTTTACATGGTCGTTATGCTCATGTGTCAACAGTACGCCCGTCAAATCTTCAGGCTTCATGCCTGCCTGATGCAGACGTTCCGTCAGCTGGCGGCAGCTGATGCCGACATCTACCAGAAAAGCCTGCTCTCCGGCACGTATCACCGCGGCATTGCCTTTACTGCCGCTGGCCAGAATCGTGATTTCAAACTCACTGCTCATGCTTCGCCTGCCGCGATTTTGTGCCCGGCACTGGTTCCAATACGTTCAGCTCCTGCAGCCAGCATAGCCTGCGCAGCTTCCGCGTCGCGGATACCTCCGGCGGCTTTGACTTTGAGACCATACTTTTCTGCTTCGGCTGCCAGCAGCTTTACGTCATCGACAGTAGCGCCGCCCTTGTTAAAACCCGTACTGGTCTTGACAAACGCCGCACCGCCTTCGGCTACTAAACGACAGGCCGTACACTTTTCAGCG
>OGKY01000749.1_pt1 | contig 11068 bp, 7 predicted proteins | sample 1572731 | NCBI WGS metagenome assembly OGKY01 (sample SAMEA2581924, study PRJEB24529) | metagenome | biome: Human gut stool | place: China | collected 2011
TCGCCGCCGCAATCTACGAATATCAGGCAGACTGCGACGGCGAATGGGGCGAAATATCATTAGATTTTGAGAACGGAAAGGCAGAGGTCTTTTGCTTGCCGATTGGGATACAGTGAAAACAAACAAATTTGCAAGCAGAGCAATCGCCTATCTTCTGAACTGTGAGAACGAAAAATTACCCAAGGAAATAATGGTGGCCTTTGAATAACGAGGGAGTGAGATACATGGAACAATTATTGATTATTGAAGATGATATCGGTTTGAATCAAGGCTTATGCAAAGCACTGAAAGCAGATGACCGTCAGATTATATCCTGTCATGATCTAAAAGCGGCAAGAGAGCAATTGCTTTGCGGCGGTGTATCCCTGATCCTGTTGGATATCAATCTGCCGGATGGCAGTGGGCTTGAGCTGCTCCGGGAGGTCAAGGAAAACATGCCCGGGGTTCCTGTTATTCTGCTGACTGCCAATGACACCGATCTGGACATCGTAGACGGACTGGAGAGGGGCGCTGATGATTACATTACCAAGCCCTTTTCTCTTTCGGTTTTGCGGGCAAGGGTGAATACCCAACTGCGAAAGCAAGCGTCAAACCATAAAAATGCACCGATCCATATGGATCTATTTCACTTTGACTTTGAGGCTATGACCTTTTATGTGGGAGATTCAAAAGTGGAATTGAGCAAAACAGAGCAAAAATTACTGCGTCTGCTTGTTGAAAACCGTGGTCGGACCATGACCCGTGGAGACCTTGTAGACCGGATCTGGACAGATGGCGCAGAATATGTGGATGAAAATGCTTTGTCCGTTACGATCAAGCGTCTGAGGGATAAGCTTGGTGCACAGAAATACATTAAAACCGTCTATGGAATCGGTTATAGCTGGGTGACCAAAGATGAATAAAACCGGTATTGTGATCATACTGCTATGTTTTCTGGCGGCGATAGCTGTTGTATTATGGGAGCGGAGAAAGGCCAGAAAAACGATGGAAGAAATCGAAAGGATGCTGGACGCTGCCATGACCGGCTCCTTTTCTGAAACCAATTTTAATGAAAGCCGGCTGTCTGCTTTGGAAACAAAGTTTGCACACTATCTTTCCGCAGCAGAAGTATCTTCTCGAAATGTAGCACAGGAGAAAGACAGAATTAAGTCCTTGATTGCGGACATCTCCCACCAGACAAAAACGCCGATTGCAAACCTGCTGTTATACAGCGAGCTTTTGATGGAGGAAACTCTGCCTGTATCGGCGAAGGCAAATGTGGTGGCGCTGTACAAACAATCGGAAAAGCTGCGATTTCTGATTGATTCTCTCGTAAAGCTTTCCAGACTGGAAAACGGGATCATTTCACTCTCCCCTCAGCAAGCAGCGCTGCAGCCGCTGCTTGAAAGCGTAGTAGAACAATATGCCGCCAAAGCTGCTGAAAAAGGGTTGTCTTTGCGACTGCATGATACAGATATTTCTGCTGCCTTTGATATGAAATGGACAACAGAAGCGCTGGCTAATATCGTAGACAATGCCATCAAATATACAGAGCATGGCACAATCAGGATTTCTGCCGTAAGTTACGAAATGTTTGCAAGGATCGATATATCGGATACCGGCACAGGCATTCCGGAAAGTGAGCAAGCAAAGATCTTTGCCCGTTTTTATCGTTCAAAGGCGGTTCAGGAGCAGGAAGGGGTCGGCATCGGCTTATACCTTGCCCGACAGATCATATCCGGCGAGGGCGGTTATATCAAGGTTGCTTCCGTTCTGGGAAAAGGAAGTACGTTTTCCATATTTCTGCCGAAATAACAACAATTCTATCAAAACTGTTAGATTTCATTTTCCGCCGGAAAGAATGTGGAAAGAATCCTGTGCGATAATCTGTATGTATCAAAGGATGATCTCTTTGCATACATACAGATTTTTTCATGGAGGTACTCGTTTATGGAAGTTTTACAGGCAAAAGACCTGAGAAAAATTTATGGCTCCGGCAATAATGCGGTTCATGCGCTGGACGGAGTGGATTTAAGTGTGCAGAAAGGCGAATTTGTGGCGATTGTCGGTACATCCGGCTCCGGCAAGTCTACCCTGCTGCATATGCTGGGTGGGCTGGATCGTCCTACAAGCGGCACAGTCATGGTGGACGGACAGGATATTTTCTCCCTGAAGGAGGAAGCGCTGACCATCTTCCGCCGCAGGAAAATCGGCTTTGTGTTCCAAGCATATAATCTTGTTCCGGTGCTGAATGTGTATGAAAATATCGTTCTACCCATTGAGCTGGACGGTGGCAAGGTCAATAAGGATTTCGTACAGCAGATTGTACAGACACTTGGGCTGGATGATCGTCTGGATGCGCTGCCCAATCAGCTCTCAGGCGGTCAACAGCAGCGTGTAGCCATTGCCCGTGCGCTGGCGGCAGCACCCGCTATCATTCTGGCAGATGAACCCACCGGCAATCTGGATTCCAAAACCAGCCAGGATGTATTGAGCCTTTTGAAAGTCACCAGTCAAAAGTTCGCCCAGACAATCGTAATGATCACTCACAACGAAGAAATTGCGCAGATGGCAGACCGCATTATCCGTATCGAAGATGGTCGGATCGTCTCCCAGAACTAACGGGAGGTGGCTACGATGAATGTCAAAAACAGAAAATGTATTTGGAAATTAAGCTGGCGTTCTTTATGGGCATCCCGTAAGCGTAATATCATTGCAATCATTGCCATTGCGCTGACAACGCTGCTATTTACCTCTCTGTTTACCATAATAATGTCCATAAATTCCAGCTATGAGAATTACACCTTCCGTCAGGTGGGTGGGTACTGTCATGGAACCTTTAAGGAAGTGACAGAAAAACAGATTCAAAAGATTGCCGCCCATTCAAATATAAAGGAAATCGGCAAGCGCATCAGTACCGGCTATATAGACAGCGGTGCATTTGCCAAAGTACCTGCCGAAGTCAGCTTTATGGATGCCAACTGCACCAAATGGAGCTTTGCCAAACCTACCACCGGACACATGCCTCAGAGCGGCAAAGAAATCGCCATGGACACAAATGCCTTGAAACTTCTGGGTATTGAGCCGAAGTTAGGAGCAGAAATTGAACTTACTTATACGGTTGGTGCTTTATCCCAAATGCCTTATGAGAAAACAGATACATTTACTCTGACGGGATGGTGGGAATATGATGATATAAGTCCTGTTCACTATATCAATATCAGTGAAGAATACGCAAAAGAAATAGAATCGGAAGCTGTGTCCAATGGACTGGAACCGTTCCGTATTGATTTGAATGTGATGCTGGCATCCAGCATGAACATCCGTGCTCAGATGGAGCAGGTGGATCTGGACTTAGGGTATGCTTGGGATGAAACAGGTGAAGGGGAACTTGTACGCATCGGTGTAAACTGGGGCTACACTTCTTCACAGCTTGGCGAAAGCATAGATGCATCCATACTAATTGCGATTGTCGCTTTCCTTACGTTGGTAATCTTCACAGGTTATCTGATTATCTACAACATATTTCAGATTTCCGTTACCGGAGATATTCGATTCTATGGTTTGCTGAAAACCATTGGTGTCACACCCCGGCAGTTGCGGCGCATCATACGCCAACAGGCACTATTTCTGTGCGTTGTAGGCATTCCGATTGGATTGCTGTTGGGATATGGTTTCGGTGCATCTCTGACGCCAGTCGTAATGGCACGAACCACTTTTGGTGTCGGCGTTTCCACCGTCAGCACTTCACCGTTGATTTTCTTTGCGTCTGCTCTGTTTGCGCTAATTACAGTTTTGCTGTCCTGTTCCCGTCCGGGTAAGATCGCTGCAAAAGTTTCTCCAGTAGAAGCAACAAAGTACACTGAAATTGTAAGGAGCAAAAAGAAACACTGTACTACCCATGGCGCAAAAGTACATCAAATGGCTTTTGCTAATTTGGGGCGAAATAAAAGAAAGACTATCCTTGTGGTTATCTCTCTTTCGCTTTCCGTGGTGCTTCTCAATATTCTGGTCACTTTTACCGGGGGCTTTGATATGGAAAAGTATCTTGCAAAGCAGACCTGTGCGGACTTTATTGTAAGCTCTACGGACTATTTTCGTTATAGTCGCTCTGGCAGCTTTATCTCTCAGGAACAAATTGAGCAAATTGAAACCAATATTTCTCCGTCCCTTTCTGGGTGTGGTTACAAGCTGACGGGCTATAAGCCATATGGCTGGATGAGTGAGGAACGCTGGCTACAGGACATGATGCACTATACATCCGAGGAAAATGCAAAAGCCCTCTTGGAACAGCAAAATCGTCGTGATGATCTTGTGAGCCAGCGTGCATTGATCGAAGGTTTGGATGAATCTCTGTTTGAGAAACTAACTGTGGTTGAGGGCGACATATCCCCTATGTTCCAAGAGGATTCAAAAGCAATCGCTGTAGTAGTCCTTACAGATGATTATGGCAACGTAAGTAATCTTGATTTTTACCCGCCTGTAGGTTCTATTCAGACCATAACCTATATTGATGACGGGCATGATATTGACAGCCGTACCGGAAACCTTTGCGATGAAAACACGCCATCGAAATATATACAGTTTCAGATTTCAGAAAGCCATGATGTAGAATATACAGTATGTGCTTATGTCACAGTGCCACACTCTATGAGTTTCCGCTATTATACAACAGGCTACAGTTTTGTGCTTCCTATCGAAAAGCTAAATAATGACAGCCAGCATGAGAGTATCCCGATGTTTTATCTGTTCGATACTCCTGATGATAAGGCAGAAGCATCTGCGGAGAATTATCTTACTGATTTGACTGCGAATGACTTGTCCGAATTGATGTATGAAAGCAAAGCAACACTCCGAGCCGAATTTGAAGACTTTCAGAATATGTTTCTGCTGTTGGGCGGATTGCTCTGTGCCATCATTGGACTTGTGGGTGTTCTAAATTTCTCCAACGCCATGATGACCGGTATCCTTTCCCGCCGCCGTGAATTTGCTGTGCTTCAGGCTGTAGGAATGACGAACCGGCAGCTCAAAACCATGCTGATCTACGAGGGGTTGTTTTACGCAATGTCTTCCGTAGCGGCAGCCTTTATTCTGTCGCTGTTGGTGGAACCTCTTGCAGGAAAAATGCTGGGCAGTATGTTCTGGTTCTTCGAGTATCGGTTCACCATTCTGCCTGTCCTGCTGACAATTCCGGTATTTCTTCTGCTGGGGTGGCTGATTCCTTGCATGATGTATGACAATGCAGCGAAATGCAGTGTTGTAGAGCAATTAAGGGATGCTCAATAACTGTTAAGCAAAAAACGGCCCTCTGCCAAGGAAAAGGCAGAGGGCTGAGTTTTAATCTAAGGGTTTACATTCAGTTACAGTTTTTAGATAATTTCGGGATCACCGTTCAATATCAAGTCTGCATATCCAATCGGATCATTGTAGATCAGATAGTCCAATTCTGACCGCTGATACATATTGTCGGCGACCCCATTCTCCACGGCGATGGTATCAATGACAATCATGCTGCCATCTAAGAATTTCAGTTCCACACAGGCATTATCCATGTTGAACTCACAAGAAATCAATCTATCCATTAGAAACCTCCATTCTATGGGATGTTAGATCATCCCAAAATATTTGAATGCTTCTCGGATTGCTTTCTCTTTTTCCGGCGGACACTGTGGCTGTCTGGCAGTCTCCGCTCCCGCTCCGGTCGGCGCAGAACAGAGGTCCACCGAACCTCTTGCGCCCTCGGACTTCGGCAGATTATAGTTCTTACCGACCCCAATCCCACATTTCCGCTTAATTTATGAGATATACAGGTTGGATACCTTTAACCCACTATGCTCCAGCACATAGTCCTTGATCTGGGTGTAGGTTGCCCCATCCTGAAATTCGGACATATCCATATCTTCCAAAGAGAACTCAACCCGAATCTTTTTCGAGTCGACCTCACCCTTGGAAAGCAAGACAACCGTCTCCACATGTGTTGTGTGCCCGAACTGATCCACCGGTCTTACCTTCCGCAGCTCATAGCCACCCCCGCACAGAATCTTCAGATCCCTTGCAAGCGTTGCCGGATCGCAGCTGACATACACGATGCGGTCCGGCTTCATGCGAAGCATCGTCTCCAGACACTTCTCATCGCATCCCTTCCGGGGCGGATCGACAACGATCACATCCGGATGAAGCATGTCCGTATCCGGCTTCCGGCTCTCCTTTTCGTAGAACTCCGGAAGAACCTCCTCCGCCTTTCCCACGAAAAACGAGGCATTTGCAATCCCATTTAACGCCGCGTTGCTTCTCGCGTCTTCAATCGCCTGCGGCACAATCTCCACACCATAGACCATTCCCGCCTTCTGTGCCAGAAACAGGGAAATGGTTCCAATGCCACAGTAGAGATCCCAGACGGTCTCCTTTCCGGTCAGACCTGCGTAGGAGAGTGCCAGACTGTACAGCTTCTCTGTCTGCCCCGGGTTTACCTGATAGAAAGACTGCGGGGAAATGTGATAGGCGATTGCCGTATCTGTCAGCGCAAAGTCATGGTCACAGTCGCGCAGATGAATCTGATCCGTAATAAAATCAGCGCCCCAGATGGTCCGGGTCTCTTCCCCCAGAATCACATTCGTATTCTTCCGGTTGATGTTCACGGAAATGCTGGTCATGCCATCCAGTTTACATAAAGCATTCACCAGCTTCTCTTTCTGTGGAAGTGTCTCTCCATTGATGACCAGACAGACCATCAGCTCTTTTGAGGTGAAGCCATAGCGGATCAGCACATGGCGCACCAGCCCCCGCCCTGTCGTCTCATCATACGGACGGACCTCATTCTCACGCATATAGGAAAGCACCACTCCAAGAATCTGCTCATTCTGCGTAACGCCCAGCTTACAATCCTCCACCGGGATAATGTTGTGCGTACGGGCTGCATAAAATCCCGCTACGGGCTGACCGTCTTTGTTCACGCCAATCGGAAACTGTGCCTTATTGCGATAGCGGTATGGCTGCTCCATCCCCACGATCTCTTCCATCACAGAATCGATGAGTTCCGGCGCAAAGCCTCCGATGCGGATCAGATTGTTCCTCACTTTTTTCTGCTTATAACAAAGCTGCTGCACATAGTCCATCGCCTGGATCTGGCAGCCGCCACAGCGCGCATACAGCGGGCATTCCGGCTGCACACGGTACGGCGACGGTTCTAAAATCTCCTGCACCCTGGCATAGCCGTAGTTCTTCTTGAGCTTCGTGATGCCGGCACGGATCGTATCCCCGATCACAGCATCCTTCACGAAAAAGGTCATCCCCTCGTATTTTCCGATGCCCTCTCCGTCAACGCCCATATCTTCGATCTTTAACTCAATACTGTCGTTTTTCTTCATATCCTGTGATATACCTATGACTCTCTTCCTGATCTGCGGATATTGCTCTCCAGCAGGCGGTTATATCCCTGCCACTCCAGATTGTTCTCCGGAACACTTGCAAAAATCTCCCGTATTGTCTCCATCTTGGCGTCAATATTGTCCGCAAAACTGAGTGCCAGTGCTTCCGCAAGTGCCGGTTTCTTCGGCGAACCGTATTCCAGTTCTCCGTGGTGTGCCAAAATGCAGTGTTTCAACTCATTGGCGGTTCCCTTCGGGAATCCCGGAATCGTGCGGATCCGCTCTCCGACCATCTCGGCACCGATCATGATATGTCCTAAAAGCTGTCCCTCATCCGTGTAATCGTTCTCCGGAAACGTCGAGAGTTCCTCCAGCTTTCCGATATCATGGAAAATTGCCGCAGACACGATCAGATCGCGATTTAAGATCGGATAAGTTTCCGCAAAATAATCACAGTTCTTCGTCACAGAAAGCGTATGCTCCAGCAGTCCGCCCACAAATCCGTGATGCACGCTCTTTGCTGCGGAATGGAACTTAAACCGTTTTTCAAAATCCTTATCCTCGACAAAAAAGCTCTCCAGAAGCTTTTTTAAATACGGATGCTTCACGGAAGCAATCAGTCCCAGAAGCTCTGTATACATCTCGTCGATGTCCTTTTTGGATACCGGCAGATAATCCTTCGGATCGTATTCCCCTTCCTGCACCTTGCGCACACGCTTTACGTTGAGCTGGAGATTTCCCTGAAAACTTGTGATGTCTCCCATGACTGCAATATAGTCTAACGAATCAAACTCATCGATTCCAACCGAGCCCGGCTCCCAGATCTTGGCGTCCAGTGTACCGGTCTTATCCTGCAGGATCAGATTATCATAAGGCTTTCCCGCCTTTGTCAGCGCTGACTGCTTTACCTTGCATAAATAGATTTCGTTGATTCTCTCGCCCTCACGCAGGCTCTCAATATACTTCATTTCTGACCTCATTTCCATAATATGGCGGCAAGGCACCGCCTTCTGTTACTATCCTCTACTTTAACACTCCGACCTGTACCGTGCAGGTGATCTCCTCATACTTTTCAGCGCCCTGCCGCTGTACAACGATCTCCACCTCGTCGCCCGGTTCCAATGCCAGAAGCTTGCTCTCATAACTGTCCACCGTGTAGACAGCCTCTCCGCCCATCTCTGTAATGACATCACCGCTCTGCAGCCCCGCCGCCAGTGCCGGTGAATCCATCTTGACATCCTTGATATATGCGCCCTTTGGAATGTCATATTCCTTGGCGGTTGCCGCTGATACCGTCGTCAACTCCAGACCAATATACGGAATATCCTGATTGTTGGACAGTTTTTCGATCAGCTGCTTTAACTCGGAGATCGAAATCGCTGTCAGCGTCGTCTGATCCTCCTCATTGCCGTAGTCCTGCATGACCAGACCGATCACCTCGCCGTTCACGTTGATGATGACGCCGCTGCCGCTGCTACTGCCCACAATATCCGTCGTAAAGACGGTATAATTATTGTCAATCGTGGAAATCACATTATTGGTAGATGTGATGTTGCCCGTGAGGATCGAGTAGTTCGTTCCGAGCGGACTTCCCACCGCAATGACCATGGTTCCCTGCATTGTCGTCAATGAATTCCCAAGCTTCGCCACCGAGATCGCATTCATGGTATCCGTATCCACCTGCTCCTTCGGTACCGAGAGCACCGCAATCCCCGTATTGCCGTCGTAGTGCTTCATGGACGCCTCCACCGTCACGTCATTGATAAATGTAACGTAGACTTCCTGTGCATCCGAGATGACCTTGCGCTCCGTTAAGATCAGTAGTTCCTGACCGTTATCCGCTATGATGACACCGGATGCCTGTCCTCTGCTCTCGTAGGAATTGTTGAACCAGTCCGTATCACTCTTGACCCCCGTCACTGTCACGACAAAGCGGTTGGCTTCTCTTCCCACCTCATACAGCTTGTTCTGCACGTTCTGTACATCCGCAATCTCAAGCTCCTCGGGCTGCTGTACCGGCGGTTCCTCGGAAGGCGCCTGCGGTTCCTCGGATGCCTCCGTCTCCTCGGATGTCTCTGTCTCCTCGGTCTGCTCCGTCTCCGTAACCGAATCCTGCGGAATGGTGACCACCGGTTCCTCCTTGGGGTAAAACAGTGATTCAAACTTAGGCTGAAAATATGCAAAAACCAGACTTGCTATGATTCCAAAAACGACTGCCATCAGGGCGATAAAACCTGCCTGCATCAGCAATCGCTTCTTATTGACCGGCTTTTCTTTGATTTTTTCGTTAATAAAAGAAAACTGATCGTTATCCTTTTGCTGCATGATTTCCTCTTTTCTGCATGTATTTACACACGAATTTCTGAAAACCGTACCAGTAATCATTATAAAATGAATCACATACGCTTGCAATAGGATTCTACAATTCTTTTCAGGTTCCGCTTTCCAAGACTCCCGGAATCATATATAATAAGAAGGACATAACCATGTGACAATCAAATCAAAGGAACTGCTATGAACGAAAAAGTATTACACACCTTAGAATATAACAAGATTCTCGATCAACTGACCGAATATGCTTTTAGCGCTGACGCCAAGTCGCGCTGTCAGAAGCTGCGCCCGATCACTGACCGCGCGCAGATCGAACAGCTGCAGCAGCAGACATCGGATGCCTTAAGCCGGCTGTTCAAATACGGCTCCCTGTCCTTTTCGGGAGTTACGGACATCCGCGATTCGCTAAAGCGCTTAGAGATCGGCGGCGCCTTAAGCGCCATCGAACTGCTGCGCGTCTGCTCCCTCTTAGAGTCCGCGAAACGCGCGAAGGCTTTTGCCAGATCACAGGACGACAACGATCAGCCGGACGATTCCCTGACCAGTCTTTTTGCCGGCATCGAGCCTCTCACGCCGCTGTGTGACGAGATCCGGCGCTGTATTCTCTCCGAGGACGAGATTGCCGACGACGCCAGCAGCACGCTGCACTCGATCCGGCGCTCCATGCGCGGAATGAACGATAAGATCCGCGCACAGATGAACTCCATGATCAACAACACCACGACCAGAAGCTATCTGCAGGACACCGTCATTACCATGCGCGACGGGCGCTACTGTCTCCCGGTCAAAGCGGAGGCAAAGTCTCTCGTTCCCGGCATGATCCATGACCAGTCCTCCACCGGCTCCACACTTTTCATCGAACCGATGGCTGTCGTCAACCTGAATAACGAATACAAAGAACTGCAGCTCCGTGAGCAGGAGGAGATCGAGGTCATCCTTGCCGGCTTAAGCAATCTGACCGCCTCCTACGCCACACAGCTGCTCGCCGACTATGAACTTCTGACCGAGCTGGACTTTATCTTTGCCAGAGCGGCTTTCGCTCAGACATACAACGGGGTTGCCCCGCTGTTCAATGATGACGGACGGATTCACATCCGCAAAGGACGCCACCCGTTACTCGATCCGAAAAAGGTTGTTCCGATCGACGTACGGCTCGGCGAGGATTTCCGCCTGCTGATCGTGACCGGTCCGAACACCGGCGGCAAGACGGTCTCCTTAAAAACCGTCGGTCTGCTGACGCTGATGGGACAGTCCGGCCTGCATATTCCGGCGTCCGAGCGCTCGGAACTCGGTATTTTTGACGAAGTGTTCGCTGACATCGGGGACGAGCAGAGTATCGAGCAGTCGCTCAGTACCTTCTCCTCCCACATGGTCAACATCATCCGTATCTT
>OGKY01000750.1_pt1 | contig 11059 bp, 10 predicted proteins | sample 1572731 | NCBI WGS metagenome assembly OGKY01 (sample SAMEA2581924, study PRJEB24529) | metagenome | biome: Human gut stool | place: China | collected 2011
TGCCCGTTCCACAACGACAGGCATCCGAGCTTGAAGCTGAACGAGGATTATTTCTTCTGCTTCGGCTGCGGAGCCAAGGGGGATGTAATCGACCTTGTGGCAAGACTGTTCGATCTGAGCAGTTATGAAGCAGCGCAAAAGCTGGCTGCGGACTTCGGGCTTGACCCGAAACCGCCCACTGCCGCAGCTATGGTCAAGCCAAAGCGTCCCTATATCCGTCAGTTACGGGAGGATGAAATGCTGTGTTTCCGGGTGCTGACGGATTATCTGCATCTGCTGGAAGATTGGAAAGTACGATACGAACCCAAGACACCGGAAGATGCTCTGGATGACCGTTTTGTGGAAGCCTGCCAGATGCACTGCCATATCGAATATATGGCAGATGTGCTGACGGTGGGTGATCTGGAAGAACGGGTGGCATTGGTGGACAAGCTGATGCAGGACGGCAAAATTGCTTTTCTGCAAGAGTACATCACACGAAAGAAAAAGGAGGTGGCGCACCATGGCGAAGAACCGGAAAACGCCTGATATGAATTTGCCTGTCTGGTTTGACGGACAGAACATCAACGAAGCTCTGTTTTGTGAAGAATTTCTGCAGGAGCGCAGAATCATCTTCGCAAACGGAGCTTTTTTCACGCCCGATGGTCGAGTGACGGACGATCTTCCTCTGCGTGGGGAGATTTACGACAAGCTGAAATTTTGTGCCGTGAACAACATCCCACGGAAGATCACCAACATTCTGGAAGTGCTGAAACTGGAAGCGCAGGTGTCTGACTTCCCTCCGGAGCAGGATCGCATCCATGTTGCCAACGGTACGCTGCTCTTGAACGGCACTTTCACCGAAGGCAGACCGGCTATCGTGCGAAGCCGTCTGCCTGTCGGCTATAATCCCGATGCTCCTGCACCGGTGATCTGGCTGAACTTTCTGGATGGGTTGCTTTACGCCGAGGACATTCCAACTTTGCAGGAGTTTATCGGCTATTGCCTGATTCCCTCCAACAAGGGGCAGCGCATGATGGTGATTAAAGGCAACGGCGGCGAGGGTAAATCTCAAATCGGTGCGGTACTGTCTACCATCTTCGGCACGAATATGAAAGACGGCAGCATCGGAAAAATTTCCGAAAACCGCTTTGCCCGTGCCGATCTGGAACACATCCTGCTGTGCGTGGATGATGATATGCGGATGGAAGCTCTGCGCCAGACCAACTATGTAAAATCCATTGTCACCGCACAGGGCAAGATGGATTTGGAACGCAAAGGCAAGCAGAGTTATCAGGGTTGGATGTTCGCCCGATTGCTGGCATTCAGCAACGGTGATCTGCAAGCCTTGTATGACCGCAGTGACGGATTTTATCGCAGACAGCTTGTGCTGACCACCAAGGAAAAGCCAGTGGACAGAGCTGACGATCCCGACCTTGCGGAGAAGATGAAAGCCGAATCCGAGGGTATCTTCCTGTGGGCATTTGAAGGCTTACAGCGGCTTGTTGCCAACAACTTTAAGTTTACGGAGAGTGAGCGTATCCGGGAAAACCGGGAAGCGGTCAAGCGTGACAACAACAATATCTTTGATTTCATGGATTCCGAGGGATACATCCAGCGTAAAGCGGATGCGTCCATCAGTTCCAAGGATTTCTATGAAATCTACCGGATGTGGTGCGAAGAAAATTCCCTTGCACCGCTGAAAGCCCGCAGCTTCAGCGACGCCATGATTGCCAATGCCGGGAGATTCAATCTGGAACATTGCAACAATATCACCAACTCTGCCGGACGGCGGGTTTGGGGATTCATGGGAGTGGAAGCCATTGCACGACCTCATATAAATGGGTTTTACGGAGATTCGCCGTGTACGTACGTACCGGAGGACATTCCGAAGGAATGGCGGCAGGTCGAGTAAATCCCATTGCTGGTACGTATGTACGCAGCAAAAGAGCGTGAAACGCTCGTTATAGAAACAGCACACATCCTCTCGTTCGGGCTGTTTCTATGTCCACAGGCTTTTGAAAAAGTGTCTGTGGACATCGGCTGCAAGAGGAAGTTGACACAGAACAGCTTCATGCAGACGGGGCTGACCATGGGAAAAGGCGCAGACATTTTCGCCTTGGTCAGCAGAGGTCACCGCAGTGACCGCATTCCCCCTCGGGAGAGCCCTCGGAGAGCCCACGGCACTTTGCAGCCAGTATGGATGAAAGTGTCATAGTGGGTTATTACACTTTGAAAAAGTGCCTCTCCGTAGTTCTCCGCTGTCTGCAAATCTCAAAGAAAGGACAAAAATTCTATGGCAAGAAATGATGGAATAGACCGTACCGTAGCCAGAAATCAGGACTTGGGAAACCCGGCAGATGTGGCAAAGGTACAGGAACACAATGAGCGTGAAAAGGACAGCTACAGCAATCAGGACATCGTGCCGGAACGCACTTCTCTGAACGTCCATTTCAAAGCACCCACGGACGATTATGTAAAAATGTTTGAGCAGATGGAACAAGACGGCGTGATCTCCACCAGAGGTCTGAAACCGGATGCCGTCAAATACGGTGAGTTGGTATTTGATGTGAACTCCGCTTATTTCTACAACTACGGCGGCTATGAATTTGCGAAACAGTTTTATGCCGATGCCTATAAAGCCGCCGTGGAGATTGTGGGTGGTGAGCAGTATATCCTCTCCGCTGTGATGCACGCCGATGAGCGCAACCGGGCAATGTCCGAAGCTCTGGGCGAGGATGTGTACCACTACCACCTCCATGTGGTCTATATCCCGGTGGTGGAAAAGCAGATCCTTTGGTCGAAGCGATGCAAGGATGAAGCCCTCCGGGGAACCGTTAAGGAGGTCATCACACAGGTCAGCCGCAGCAAGAAATGGGAGTCCAAGCCGGTGCTTGGCGAGGACGGAAATCCCATGCTCAACGCAAAAGGGAAAAAGATTTTGAAGTCATCCTACAGTGTGTTGCAGGATGACTTTTTCAATTTCATGCGAAACGCCGGTTATACCGATGTGGAGCGTGGAGAACGTGGAAGCACCGAGGAACATCTGACTGTGACCCAGTTCAAGGTGCAGGCAGAACAGCAGCGGCTGGAAGCTGTGACCGGGCAGGTGGCACAGGCAGAACAGAATTTGGAGGATGCCAAAGCTGCCACAGCAAAACAGAAAAAGAAACTGGAATCTTTGCAAAAGGAAACCAAGGCGGCAAAGACCATTGCGCTGACAGTGCAGGACATTGAAGTAATGGGCAAAAAAGCCACATTCGGAAACAATATCACGCTGACACCGGATGAATGCGACACACTCAAACGCCATGCGGTCAATGGCATTATCGTCAATGCTGACAACAAGCGTCTGAAAGAAAAACTGGCTTCCGCAGAAAAGACGGTTTCCATCTGGAAGCAGCGGTATGAAGCGGTAAACGAAAAATATATGGAACTCAAACAGAAAGCCCAACCCTTTCTGGATGCACTGGAAATCGCATCCGAAAGGGTTCGGGCTTTTCTTGATGTTGTCCTCAGCAGAGGAAAAAAAACGCAGGAGCACGAACACACTGCCCGGAAGCGTGGACAGGATATGGAACTTTGATGGAGGAATCGCCTATTGAAGAAATATTATGAGGAAGCGAAATATAATGCGGCATTTGACCGCTGTGTGGATGTTATGAGTCAGATGCTCCAAAAATATGGACATCAGGTTTTGGATAAATTGGAACAGGACGCTCCGCAGGAAGTGGAGTATTCCGAGGAAAGTAATCAAGCGCAGCTTCTGACGGATAAGGCTGCGTAAAATTTGCAATTTACACGTTGCGTATTCACTATGGCTATGCTATAATGATTACGCAACGTGTATTTTTTGCTTTTGTGGAGAAAAGACGGATGGATTGTAAAAACAGAATTATAAAGTTGCGGGAAAGCACAGGACTGAATCGGAAAGATTTTTGCAAGCTCGTCCATATTCCTTACCGGACTATGACTGAATGGGAATTGGACAACCGCCATGCACCGGATTATGTGCTGTGGCTTTTGGAGTATTATATCCGCAACGAGGGACTTATGGTAAAAGGAAGGAATGAGGGAGGTGGAGATTCTGAAAAAGAAACAACTTAAATGCTATCTTTATACAAGAGTGTCCACCTCGATGCAGGTTGACGGATACAGCTTGGATGCCCAGCGTGACAAGCTGCGGAAGTATGCGGCATACGAGGATATGATCGTTGCCGGGGAGTATTCTGACGAGGGCTTTTCTGGAAAGAACATTCAAGGGCGGCAGGAGTTTCAACGGATGCTGAATGACATCCAGGACGGCAAAGATGATGTTTCTTATGTGTTGGTCTTTAAGCTGTCCCGATTTGGCAGAAATGCAGCGGACGTTCTGAACTCTTTGCAACTCATGCAGGATTTCGGTGTCAATCTGATCTGCGTGGAGGATGGCATTGACAGCTCCAAGGATGCAGGAAAGCTGATGATCTCTGTGCTGTCTGCGGTGGCAGAGATTGAGCGAGAAAATATCCGCACACAGACAATGGCAGGACGTGAGCAAAAGGCTCGTGAGGGCAAATGGAACGGCGGTTTCGCTCCATATGGATACAAACTGGAAAATGGAAACCTTGTCATTGCAGAGGATGAAGTGGAAGTAATTCGTGTCATTTATGACCGCTACATTCACACTAATGAGGGTGTTGCAGGAGTTGCAAAATATCTGAACCGCAATGGTTATACTAAGAAACTAAGACAGAATAATACCATTCCGGGATTTTCAAGAGATTTTGTGAAAAATGTATTGTACAATCCTGTTTATATGGGAAAGATTGCTTACGGCAGACGAAGAACAGAAAAGAAACAGGGTACAAGAAACGAGATGCACGTGGTTGAGCAGTCGGAGTTCCCGGTTTATGAAGGACAACACGAAGCTATCATTTCCGAAGAGGATTGGTATCTGGCACAGGAAAAGCGCAAGATCAATTCCTTTAAGCGGGAAAAGGTTAACAATCCAGACCACGCACACATCCTGTCCGGTATCTTGAAATGCCCATGCTGCGGAAAGAGTATGTATGGCAATATCGCCAAGGCGCACAGCAAGGACAAGAAAACACGGTATTATTACTACTGCAAAAATACGGTTACACCGACAGGGCATGAGTGCAGTTTCCGTCTGAATATCGAGCAGACGGAAATCAACAAATTTGTGGCGAAGGTTATCTCCGCTATGGTCAACAATCCACGATTTGTAGAAGCAATTCAGGCGAAAATCGGAACAGCAGTTGATACAGAAGATATGGAAAAGCAGATTGCTGTCCTACAAGGGCGGCTAAAGCAAGCCTTTGGAACGAAAAGCCGCTTGGAGCGTCAGATGGATACCTTGGACCTCAATGATGCCCACTATGACAGAAAGATTTTGGACTTGCAGCGCCGCTATGATGAGCAGTATGATACCATAGAGGGAATCGAAGTTCAGATTGGCGAATTGCAAAGTCAGATCCGCAGCATCCAGCAGGAGAAGATTTCCGGAGACAATATCTATCGCTTGTTACTGGCATTTGATGAAGTCTACCATTCCGCAACGGAAGCGGAGCAGAAGGAGTTTATGAAGGCCTTTATCGAGCGAATTGAGATGTTCCCGGAGAAAAGGAAAGACGGAAGCTGGATAAAGAAGATCGTATTCAATTTTCCTGTGCCTGTTGATGGTGAGGAAGTGAAAGAACTTCCCTTGGAAACTGAAACAACTGTCGAGACGGTATGCCTTTTGTCTAATTGAATGACCGACAGCCGGAGAGTGAAAGTTGACTTCTCATTGTTAAAAATACAGTTAATTAGAGGAAAAAGGACATTCCAGACCTGTTAGTTTTACGGGGTATGGGATGTCTTTTTTTCGGTTATGGAAGTGTCAAAAGGACAAGGTAATGATACTGAGGGTATTAAGACGGATATGAATAATATCTATCTTATCTAGAGATAAGGATGGATGGGATGATTGTATAAGGATGGATGGGATGATTGTACAGATTGAAAAAATCACGTTTTCGTGATAAACTTTTCTTAAATCTGTTGGAAAAATGATGGAGGATGACATGGCAGTCAGTTACAAAAAATTAGTCCATTTACTGATAGAAAAAAATATGACAAATGCACAGTTGCAGCAGGAGGCTGGCTTCTCCGCAAATATCATCACACGGCTGAAACGTAATAGGTATATTTCCCTCGAAAGCGTAGAGAGTATATGTCATGTCCTGAACTGTGGCGTTGACGATATTCTGGAATTTGTACCAGAGAATAACGGAGGAAAAGAGAATGGTTGATACCAAAAAAGAACAGGAACGTGATGAACTGCAACGTGCAATATGGGCGATTGCAGATGAACTGCGTGGGGCAGTCGATGGTTGGGACTTCAAAAATTATGTTCTTGGCACGATGTTCTATCGCTACATTTCCGAAAATCTGTGCAATTACATAAACAGCGGTGAGATTGATGCAGGAAATACTGATTTTGATTATGCAAAAATGCCGGATGAGGATGCGGAAGAGGCAAGAGAGGGATTGGTAGAGGAAAAAGGATTTTTTATACTTCCGAGTGAACTTTTCTGTAATGTCCGAACCAATGCCGCAAATGATGAAAATCTGAATGAGACGCTGGAGTGTGTGTTTCGTCATATCGAGGAATCAGCAAAGGGCAGTGAGGCTGAGAGTGACTTTGCCGGATTGTTCGATGACTATGATGTAAACAGCAATAAACTGGGGTCTACAGTTGCAAAGCGCAATGAAAAACTTGTGAAACTGCTGAATGGCGTAGGTGAAATGAATCTGGGAGATGTGAAAGACCATTCCATTGATGCCTTTGGTGATGCTTATGAGTACCTTATGACCATGTACGCATCGAATGCAGGAAAATCTGGTGGAGAGTTCTTTACTCCGGCAGATGTGTCAGAACTGCTCACACGCCTTGGAACTGTAGGAAAAACGGAAATCAATAAAGTATATGATCCGGCTTGTGGTTCAGGTTCATTGCTTTTGAAGGCTGAGAAAATTCTTGGCAAGGATGCTATCCGTAACGGATTTTACGGACAGGAAATCAATATCACAACTTATAACCTGTGTCGTATCAATATGTTTTTGCATGATGTGGGCTTTGATAAATTTGATATAGCCTGTGAAGACACATTGCTCAGTCCGCAGCACTGGGATGATGAGCCGTTTGAACTGATTGTATCGAATCCACCATATTCTATCAAGTGGGCGGGAGACGAAAATCCGCTGCTCATCAATGATCCTCGATTTGCTCCGGCGGGAGTTCTGGCACCGAAGAGTAAGGCGGATATGGCATTTATCATGCACAGCTTATCGTGGCTGGCATCTAACGGAACTGCTGCCATCGTATGTTTCCCGGGAATTATGTATCGTGGCGGTGCAGAGCAAAAAATCCGTAAGTATCTAGTAGACAACAACTATGTGGACTGCATCATTCAGTTACCGAGTAATCTCTTCTTTGGAACTTCGATTGCAACCTGTATTATGGTGATGAAAAAGAACAAGGCGGATAACAAGACTCTGTTTATTGATGCCACAGGCGAGTGCGTGAAGGTCACGAACAATAATAAGTTGACACCGGAAAATATCGAACGCATCGTGGATGTGTTTACGAAGAGGGAAGAAGTGGAGCATTTTGCCCATCTCGCAAGTTATGAGGAAGTATCTGAGAATGAGTATAACCTGTCGGTTTCCACCTATGTAGAAGCAGAGGATACCAGAGAGAAAATTGACATCGTGAAGCTGAATGCGGAAATCAAAGAAATTGTTGCTCGTGAACAAGTGCTTCGTGATGAGATTGATAAGATCATCGCAGAAATCGAGGTGGGATGATATGGAAAATAATCTGATGGTGTATCAGTCTGTTATTACAGATATAAAGAATATCATAAATGCAGGGCAGCAAGAGGCGTATGGTGCCGCCAGTAAGGCAATGGTTCTGACTTATTGGAATGTAGGAAAAAGAATCGTTGAGCAGGAGCAGGCGGGAAAAGAGCATGCTGAGTATGGGAAAAAACTATTAGTTGCATTGTCTGATGAATTGACGAAAGAATATGGAAACGGATAGTCTGAACGTAATTTGCGATATTTTAGAAAATTCTACCAATATTTTCCAGACAAGGAGATTTGGAACGCATGCGTTCCGAATTTGAATTGGACGCAATTTCGCAGTCTTTTGCGTGTGTCAGATGAAAATGCACGTATTTGGTATATGAACGAAGCGGCAAAAGAAGGTTGGAGCAGCAGAACTCTTGACCGGAATATTTCCACACAATATTATAATCGTCTTTTGCAATCTCCCCAAAAAGAAAATGTGATTGCAGAGATGAAGCAAAAAACAGTAGGCTATCAAAAAAACAGTTTTGAGTTGCTGAAAAATCCAATCATGGCGGAGTTTTTGGGCTTTAAGAATGAAGACAGTTACTTGGAAAGTGATCTTGAAGCGGCAATCATATCTCATATACGTGACTTTCTGATGGAGATGGGACGAGGTTTTGCGTTTGTTGCCCGCCAGCAACACATAGTCACAGAAACGGAAGACTATTATATAGATCTTGTTTTTTATAATATTGAACTCAAGTGTTATGTACTGATTGATTTGAAAATGGGTAAGATTACGCATCAGGATGTTGGGCAGATTGATATGTATGTGCGGATGTATGATGATTTAAAGTGCAAGCCGGGGGATAATCCGACCATTGGCATTTTGCTCTGTTCAGAAACGGATGAGGATATTGCAAGATATTCTGTGTTGCATGATAATGATCATCTTTTTATGTCAAAGTACCTGACCTGTCTGCCGACAAAAGAACAACTGAAGGTCGAGATAGAACGCCAGAAAGAGATTTTCTATATGCAGCATCCGGATGCAGGTGAGAATGATGGTGGGGAGGAAGGATACCAGAGAAAAAATTGACATTGTGAAATTATGCGGAAATCAAGAAAATTGTTGATCGAGGGCAGATACTCCGTGATGAGATTGATAAGATCATCGCAGAAATTGGGGGATAATTATGGGAGAATTTTTTACAAATCAATATTGGGGGATAGATATATGGAAACATCAGGAATTACCAATAATAGAATCCGATAGTTTCAATTTTTTTAGATGTGTAGAATTTCAAAATGATTTTTATGGAAGAACTGTGAGCGAATTACATAAAGGAAATTTAAGAGTAAGTAGAGCAGATAATAGATATTCCAATCTTTTTCCAGGACAAAGACTTTCATATTGGGCAGATAGTCCGAAAACAGCAAGAGCTGAAGTGAAAAAATGGGGTGCAAGTAATAATTTATTGACATTTTGGGCATATGATGATGGAAGCAGTTTCGTTCCAACAATTTATCCGGCAGAGAAATTACATATTATAGATGGAATACATTTTGGATTCAGTAAAATTTTGAAGAAAATTGAAAATCATGAAGATCTTACTAGGGAGGAAAAAGTATTTGTAGATAGAATAGGACATGAAAAACCAGATTGTCTTGCGTATTCTTCAGAAACGAGAAAAGATGGTACATGTTTTTTGTTTTTTGAACCAGGATTTAAAAAACTTTCTCTTCGTAAAGTTACGTTACGATTAGGTTCCTGCAAAGGGAAGAATACAACAAGAGTAACTTGTGCAGTTACAAGTGATTTTAGACCGGTATTGGAAGGCTATGGCTATTATTTTTCTCCAATTGCAAAGACGAAATATGATGATAAGTACACAACTAGTGATGAATATATACTGCGAAAGCAAGTTGATGAATATTCACATGAACAAATAACGGAGATGATGCGATGAGCAGATTAGATGAATTAATAGAAGAACTTTGTCCGGATGGGGTGGAGTATAAACAAATAAAGGATATTGCATGGACAGGTATAGGCTTAGCAACATCTGTCACAAAATATAAGCGTGATAAAGGAGTTGTTTTAATACATAATTCGGATATAAAACAGAATAAAATTCAACTGAAAAATCGTGAGTTTTTAGATGAAGCTTTTGTTAAAAAAAACAAAAATAAAGTGCATCAACTACATGATATTGTTACGGTTCATACGGGGGATGTTGGAACAAGTGCGGTCATAGAAGAAGCGTATGTAGGAAGTATTGGGTTTACTACTATTATTACAAGAATTAATGATTTTAATGAAGTAAGTCCGTATTATTTGTCTCATTACCTAAATTCGCATTTATTTAAGGCTGAGGTCAACAGAAAATCAATAAGTGATAGAAACAATTTAAATCAAAAGGATTTTGAAGCAATAACAATTGCTGTACCTCCACTGGAGGTACAACGTGAAATAGTCCATATTTTGGACTATTTCATGTTACTTACAACCGAGCTAACAGATAAGCTTATAGCCGAGTTTACAGCTCGGAAGAAACAATACGAATTTTACAGAGATAAATTACTCTCTCGTGATGAAAAATATCCAATGAAGTCACTTGCTGATCTGGGAAAGTGGTCTGGTGGAAAAACACCATCTATGTCAGAAAAGAGTTTTTGGGAACAAGGTACAGTTCCTTGGATTTCATCGAAAGACATGAAATCATCAACATTGGAAGACACGCAAGACCACATTACAGAAAAAGCGGTAAAAGAAGCATCTATGACAGTATATCCAGCCAATAGTATTGCTGTAGTAACAAGGTCTGGAATTTTAAAGCACACTTTTCCAGTTGGCTATATACCTTTTGAAACTACCATTAATCAGGATATAAAGATGCTTGTTGTTAATGAAGACATTCTTCCTAGATATGCATTTCATGTAATACAGGGAAAAGGAAATGACATTCTGGTAAAAACAAAAAAGCAAGGTGGAACAGTGGATTCTTTGGATTTTCAGAAGGTGCTTGCATACAAAGTACCAGTTCCATCTAAGGACATACAAAGTAAGTTAGTAGAGGTTCTCGATAACTTTGAGTCTATTTGCACCGACTTGAATATTGGCTTGCCAGCCGAAATCGAAGCACGTCAGAAGCAATATGAATATTACCGTGATTTACTCTTGACATTTGCTGAAACGGGTAGCATGCTCGTGACAGACAGACAGACAGACAGACAGACA
>OGKY01000752.1_pt1 | contig 11024 bp, 9 predicted proteins | sample 1572731 | NCBI WGS metagenome assembly OGKY01 (sample SAMEA2581924, study PRJEB24529) | metagenome | biome: Human gut stool | place: China | collected 2011
TGCTTGATGGTACCGGTCATCTTGCCGTCTGCGATCAGCTGCTTGGCTGCGTCAGTTGCATCAACACCGAATACAGGAATGGTGGTGCAGTTGCCATCGCCTAAGTTGTAGCCCTTGTCATTCAGAGCAGAGATAACACCTTCAGCCATACCGTCGTTGTTGCAGATAACCAGCTCGATCATGTTACCAGCGGACTCATTGTACTGAGACAGGTTGGTGGTCATGTAGTTGTTAGCTGCGGTTGCGGACCAGTTACCGTCCTGGTCAACCTGATACTTATCGGTATTGGATGCATCGAAGTACTCCAGAGCGGGCTTGCCTGCTGCGGTGATCACTGCATCTGCATCTTCTACGCCGTACTGGGTACGATAGATTGCTTCTACGTTACCTAACTGACCCATGAACATTGCGTAGCTGATCTTGCCATCGCCATTCAGATCAATAGCATCGAAGTTGTCTACTACATACTGACCAACCATCTTACCCTGCATATGACCTGCTTCGGGAGCATCGGTTCCAACGAATGCACACTTGTCATAGCTGCCTAATACCTTACCTTCATCCTCATCGGATTCTACCGCACGGTTGAAGAAGATTACAGGGATTCCTGCTGCGCTTGCCTTGTCAACGATGGCCTGGGAAGCGTCTACGGAACCGGATGTTACGATGTTGACGATCAGAAGGTTGGTACCCTGTGCAATAGCGGTATCGATCTGCTCGTTCTGGGTGGTCTGGTTACTGTTGCCGTCATAATTCTGGAACTTGATGCCTGCTTCGGTAAGCGCATTATCCAGTGCAGTACGCACGCTGGAGATGTATGTATCACTGTAGGTGTAATAGAATACTCCTACATTCAACTCTCCCTTTCCTCCGCCGCTCTTTCCGCACGCTACGAGGCTGAGCATCATAATGCCGACCAACAGTAGTGACATGAACTTTTTCATATAAAATACCTCCTTGTTTTGATGAAAATGTATGTGTTTCATCTCTTGATGAGGTAATTATATGGCATCTTGTACATAAAAGATATACAAAATCTTACGCATGGGGTTAAAAAATATACTATTCTGTACACATTTTGTTCATGTTCTGTACATAATTTGTAACTATTCAGAGCCGAAAAGCATTACATAATTTCGTCGAACGCTTGCATTCGTAAGAATTATGTAATGCTTATTCGGCGAAGTAACCACATGAGCAAAAGAATAGCTCTGAAAGAGCGGTTTTGCGAGTGGGGTTCTGAATAGTTACTTTCTCTCTTCAAAAGAGAACAATATCTTCTGGCTCTCCCGCTCGTACATGTTCTCTCTGGTCACAATAGTGGTGGCTGTGTCAATCACGCTGGGGCCGCCGGTCTGTCCGTTGATCAGGTTCGCCGCCGTCTCCACTCCCAGATACCCCATGGCATAGGGGTTCTGCACGATCAGGGCATCCACCTCCCCGGTCTCCAACATTCCCACAGAGACCACATTGGAGTCAAATGCCACCACCTGCGTCCTGTCTCCCCGGTCCAGATCCCGGATGGCCCAGCCCACACCGAGGCTGGTCCATTCGTTAAAGGTCACCACCACATTGATCCTGGAATCCGACAAAAGCATCTCTTTTGTTCCCGCTCTGGCATCCTCCGTGGTGGAAAGGACATTGATGGTGGTAATATCCTTTACTCTCGGGTCCTGCTCCACCGTCTGCCGGAATCCCAGTTCCCGTTGCTGCCCGTTGGCGGAATTCACATCATAATTCACGATACCGATATACAGTTCGTCTTCTCCCACCGCCAGAGCTGCTTCCGCCGCCTTCACACCGGCCTGCAGGTTATTGGTCCCAATGCGGCAGCTTACCATACTGCTGTTGACATCACTGTCAATGACAACGATCTTAATTCCTCTCTGGGCGGCCTGACCGATGATCTCCGCATTGGCATTGTAATCCACCGCAGAGAAAACGATCACATCCACTCCGTCCTCCATGGCCTGCCGCACCATCTCATTCTGGGTCACATAATCTTCTTCCGATTCCGGGCCGTTAAACGTAACATTCAGATTGTATTCCGTAGCCGCCGCCCGGGCACCCGCAAAGACACTTTTAAAAAAGGCGCTCTCCGTGGACTTCACGATCATAGCCACCTGGGTTTTCCCTGTCTCAGCTTCTTTTCCGCAGCCACTCATGCTCATAAGAAGCAGGACACCCGCAGCCAGCAGGGACAGTATTTTTTTTATTTTCTGTTTTCTCATACTTTCTCCCATCCTGCCGCTGCATTTTCTTCCACCTTTGGCATCCGTATGATCACAGTAGTGCCTTCATCCAGTTCGCTTTCTATGGAAAGACCGTACTCTTTTCCGAAATAAATCTTAATCCTGTCGTTGACGTTCTTGATGCCGATGCCAGAATTATCTCCCGGCTCCTTATGAAGGATCGACCGACACTGTTCCTCTGACATACCGACACCGTTATCCTCCACCCGGAAGACCACATCTTCCCCTTCGCTGTAGATGCGGATCAGAATCCGTCCTTCATCCACCATGCGGTCCAGTCCGTGATAGATGGCATTTTCGATAATGGGCTGCAGGGTGATCTTGTTACAGTAATATTGCAGACAGTCCTCTTCCACCTGAAACTCATAGGAAAACTGATTCTTATAGCGGAAATTCTGGATCTTTAAATAGCTTCTGGCATGCTCTACTTCTTTTTCAATGGGGATCAATTCGTGCCCCTTGCTGATACTGATACGAAACAGTTTCGCCAGAGCATTGACCATCTCCACGGCATCCTGACACCTTTCTTCCTCGCAGAGCCACCCGATGGCATCCAACGTATTATATAAGAAGTGGGGATTGATCTGGGCCTGCAGAGCCTTTAACTCCGTTTTGCGCAGGGAAATCTCTTCCTGACGTACCTGCTTCATCAGTTTCTGGATCTTTCTTACCATGTGCTCGTAGGACTGTGACAGTGCCTCGATCTCCGTGGTGCCTTCCACAGGCTGATAAACATATCCCGCAGCATCCTTTTCGAACTCTTCCATAGCCCGGATCAGGCGCTGCACCGGATTGGTCACCAGTCTGGATACCAGAACACTGACCACCATGGTCGTCAGCAGAATGATTGTCAGCATGACACAGATGTTTCCCACCAGTTCCATCTCTTTGGCCGTCACCAGTTCACTGATATAGCTGACACCCACCACCTTCCAGTTACAGTTATCCAGCGCCAGGACACTACAGATCAGTTCTTCGGTCTCAAAGGAACCGTTGTGGCTCAGATCCAGTCCCTCCGTGGCTTCCGTCTTAAGACCCGAATACAGCAGCTGCTGTTGGGGATGATAGATGATCTCTCCATTACTGTCTGTGATAAAGCAGTAGCCATGCTGTCCGATTCCCACATCGTCCACATAATCCGATATTTTGGAGAAACGGATATCAATGACTACCCGCAGCTTCTGTCCGTCTGCTCCGGGAATCTCCTGTAAGACCGATACCACCCAGGGATAATAGTCCTGCAACAGAGATTCCACATGGGGTTCCGACAGATAGAGTACCCCGGGGCTGTAGGAATCCAGTTCGATATAAGACAGATCCTTCAGATAATGTTCCTTCAGAGTATGAGTTCCCGTATGGGAATCCACCAGCTTCCCCTGCTCATCATAGATATAGACCGCCACCAGATCCGACCGGACACTGCAAAGAGTCTCCAGTGTCTGCCCGGTACTTCCGCCGCTCTTTGTCAGATCCTTCTCGATCAGACTCATGATCTCCTGCATATCTCCGATGTAGTTAGAAATGGTATTGGAAGCCTGAGTCACCGCCTGTTCACTGCTGGTATGTGCCGCCTGTTTCATACTTCCGACATAAAGAGAAAAAAAGTAAAAAGTGGACCACAACAAAAACAGGGTAACCAGTCCCACCACTAATGTCGTAATGATAAAAGAAAGGGACGTTTTTTGCTTCTTCATATCTTATTCTTTCTCCTGTCGCATGGCATTGGGAGATACCCCGCAATACTTTTTAAAGCAGTAGCTGAAATAATGCTGATCGCTGTAACCGCAGCGCTCCGCAATCTCCCGCATCTTCATGGAACTGCCCAGTACCAGTTCCCTTGCCGTTTCGATCCTCTTTTTCGTCAACAGATCCACGAAGCTTGACCCGGTCTCTTTTTTGATCAGGGCACTCAGGTAATTGGGGCTCACATGAATGCTGTTGCTGACGCCCACCAGAGACAGGGACGGATCCCCATACTCCTTGTCGATGATCTGCATGGCCTTTTCACACAGAATCTGGCTGCTCTTTTTCTTGCCCGCATTGACCAGTTCCCATACTTCCAGGCAAAGTGCCGTGAAACGATCCCTGGATTCCCGTATCGGACCTTCCAGCATGGCAAAACGCTGGAGCAGGGCGGAATCTTCTGTCACCGTATAGGCAATGCGGATCAGCGCCGAGGACATCCGGAAGATCAGGAATTTGCATTTCAGGGCAGCATCCTGCTGCACCTCCAGTTTGCCGAATACATCCTTCAGATAGTTTTCCAGTTCCTCTCGGGAACCACCACGGATCAGATTCTCCATCTGAGTAACACATTCCGCCGCCAGCTCCATGTCCATGGTGTTATCCCGCTCTTCATCGGCAATATAATGGATGCCGCTCTCTCCCGGAGTGCAATATCCCAATGCACTCATAGCTCCTCTGTAGGCCTCGTGGCATTCTCCCAGATGTTCTCTGATACGGCTGACACCGATATGACAATGCATTTTCAGAATGCGTTCCGTACTCTGTACCATCTCTCCCACGGCAATATGCAGATACCGGTCGAAGGTCGACGTGGTGGCCGCCAGCACTGCAATGATCCTGCCGTCCATGGCAAAAGAATAATGCTTCATATATTTTTGCAGTATCATATCCACGGAATGTACCAGTTCCGGTCTCGTACGGTTCTTCCCGTTGGTATCCTCCACCGTGATGGCCAGCACCGCATACTGAAAGGCATTATTACGATCCTTCAAAAAGCCGTTGCCAACCGCCTGTTCCTGTAAAAGTTCCTCCCGGTCCTGCCCCTCAAAGCTGGCATAATCATCTAGCAAAAGGGGCAGAAAAAACTGTTGCAGATCCGGATTATCATGTTTTCTGGCATCAAATTCCGCAAAGATTCCGTCGATCTTAAGCTTGATCTTCTTCAGTTCTTCCGTCAGATCCACCATAGTGATAGGTTTCAACATATAACTGATGATATTGTACTGGATGGCCTGCTGGGCATAAGAAAATTCATCGAAGCCGCTTAAGAAGGCGATCTGTGTGGTAGGACGTACCTCTCTGACCTGTCTTGCCAGCTCGATTAAGCAACAGATCCGGTTCCATCCTCTCCACCAGTTCCAAAGCTTCGATGCCGTTCTCCGCTTCCCCCACGACTTGAAATCCGATGCTCCCCCAGTCGATCTTCCTTATGATTGCTCTGCGTAATTCCTCTTCGTCATCTGCCACTACGATTGTATACATCGCTGTCCCTCTCTGGTATGTATTATTTTAAGGTAAGTATCTTCCCGGAAAACGCAATGGGAAGGGATATTTTTCTGGTACTGTTTTCGCCTGCAAACAGAATCTGAGCAATGCCGTCAGCCGATACGGACGCAATCCTGCCGGTTCCGTATTTCTGATGCTGTACTTCCCGTCCGGACTCACAGGCTGCGATGCAGGCCTCCACTTCCCGTGGCGGCAGCTTCTGCACCTTTTTGTCCGGTGTCTTTAGCAGCGAGCCTCTGATCCCGACAGCCGTACCGGTCTTTCTTACAGCGTTTAACGGCTTCGTTTTCTCAAACACTTCTCCTGAAAAAGCAGAGGTCAGATTCGGTCCAAAGGTAAATACATACAGCTGTTCCTTCGCTCTCGTCATTCCCACATAATAAAGCCTTCTCTCTTCCTCATAGGCATTTGCCTCCGGGGAATCCGATACACAGCCCCTCCCCGGAATCTGGGAAGGGATCACTCCCGCCAGCATATCCGCCAGATACACTCTTGTGTATTCCAGTCCCTTGCTGGAATGGATCGTGGACAGGATAAAATTACTCTTCGGATCCCCGCAGCCCTCTCGCATCATCTCCTGCAGCTTCTGTAATCTTGCAGGGAAATCAAACAGGCTGTTCTCCTGATCTCCCAGGGCCTTTAATATCTCCGCCTTGCCACTGTCCAACCCGTGGGTATCCATGAATTCCTGATATCCCATATAATTCAGGATCCGGTAGATAGCTTTTCCTGCTGACTCATACCGCATATTGTCCAGATGGGTAGCCAGTGCCTTGCACTGTTTTCTGGTGTAAACGGATACCTCATCCATTTCCGCCACCGTATCCAACAGTGTCAGTCGTCTGGTATTGGCATCCACCGCCTCCATGGCCGCCTTTTTGCTGATACCGGCTCCCATTTTGTAATAGATCCGAAGAAATGCCTCCCCATCCCATGGATCCAGAGACAACTGAATAAAATCACAGATATCGTTGACCACCGGATGGGAAAAGAAGGTCATATCCGAATTTTTCACCCGGCAGGACAATCCTTTACGTTCCAACAGATCAATGATGGGAAGTGCACTTTCGTTATTCCGGTATAATACTGCCGTCTCCTGTTCACAGTCCTGGGCTACTTTCAGCAGATAATTGTACTGTCCCTGTCTGGATACTGCCTTGATCTCTGTAACGCAGCCACCACCTTCTCTGGCCGCGGTCATCTTCTTCGGATGTCTGTTTTTATTCTTCTGGATCAGAGTATCCGCCGCCCGGACGATCTCCTGCCTGCTGCGGTAATTGGTCTCCATGAGAAGGATCCCTGCTCCCGGATGTCTGTCCTCAAAGGAGACAAGTGCCTGCGGGTAAGCTGCCCGGAAGCCGTAGATACTCTGGTCTTCATCTCCCACCATAAACAGATTCCGGCTCTGCGCCGCCAGCAGGTCGATCATATCATGCTGTATTTTCGAAGTATCCTGCGCTTCATCCACACAGAAATACCGATACTGCTCCCTGAAATGTGCAAGTACCTCAGGATACTGTTCCAGAATTCTGAGGGCGTAGATCATCTGATCATCGTAATCGATCATCTGCATCTGCCTGAGTTTCGCATTATAAGTACGGAATATCTCCGGGAATTTCTCCACATCCGTGTCCATATCCCGGATTTTCTCCGGTGTCAGACGCATATTTTTCGCATAGGTGATATCCAGCTGGGTCTCTTTGATATCATTTTCCGTGGCGTATTTCCCCGTTACTTCCAGAAAAGACTGTTTGACGGCCGCCGAGGCTTCCTTATCTGCCACCTGAAAAGGCGTTTTCCCGGTACGGTAGGCAAAATATTGCAGTACCTTCTGGGAGATGCCGTTGATGGTGCGAAACTCCAGCCGCTCTGCATCCGCTTCTCCGAACATCCCCGCAAACCGCCTGCGCATATCATTCGTTGCCGCCACCGTATAGGTCACTGTCAGGATCGACTCCGGTGTTATTCCCAGGCAATAGATCATATAGCCCAGTCTGCTGACCAGTACGGTGGTCTTACCGCTTCCTGGAACCGCAAGAAGCAGTACCGGACCTTCCGTGGCCTGTACCGCCTGCATCTGCTGTTCGTTTAACTGTATGTGATAGTTCCGTACAAATTCCGTAAAATTCAATTCATTGTCCCACTTTCCGCCTCTGGCGTTTTTCTGCCTTCCTTTGTCGCTATCGGCTCACCGTCCAGTACTGCATCCAGAAGGATACCATTCTCATCGTAAGACAGTTTTAAGGAGAAAAAGGGGCGGTTCTCACGAAGCAGCCGGAAAAATATCTTGTCCCCTTCCCAGAGATCCAGTTCCTCCACCTTATTGATCTCCACCCATTCCAGCGCTCCTTCGTCACACTCCCTCGGTTCCCCCGTAAATCCATCCGCCGTATACAGGCACATATACTCACAGACGTCCCGGTATAAAAAGGTGATGATTCCCCGGAACCGGTAGGCCGTCAGAGTATACCCTGTCTCTTCCTTTACTTCCCGGAGCACACAGTCCTCCGGGCTTTCGTCCGCCTCGAAATGACCACCCACGCCGATCCATTTGTCTTTGTTAATGTCATTTTCCTTCTTCACCCGGTGAAGCATCAGATATTTTCCGTCCTGCTCGATGTAGCAGAGCGTGGTCAGATTTCTGAGCTGCTGTATACTCATTTTCTTTCTCCTCTATATCCCTATCCTCTGAAAAATCTGTCCAAAATTATTATTTCTTACAATGTTCCGCAATGGCTGCGATCGCTTTCTCCATCTGGAACGGTTCCGCCAGATGTGCATTCCTTCCGGCGGTCAGACATTTCTTCGCATCTTCTTCATACGTCAGCGCATTTTCCCTATTCCTCTCATTACAAATCCATTTTTGCATTTGAATGCATATTTAATTTATTTTACCATATTGACTGCCGGACGGCAACCTTATTGCTCCAGCATATTCTCAATAAAAATCCCATATCCTCTGGTACTGTCCTGCACGAGAACATGGGTGACGGCCCCTACGAATTTACCGTTCTGGATGATAGGTGCACCGCTCATTCCCTGGACGATTCCTCCGGTCAGGGCGATCAGGTCAGAATCTGTGACTTTCAGTTCGATTCCCCGGTTCACGTTGTCATGATCGAGATGAATGTCGGTGATCTCGATATCATAGTATCTGGTGGTGCCGTCTACGGTACACAAAATCTGCGCCGGTCCCTTTCGGATCTCCTGTTTTAATCCAATGGGCATCGCCTCTTCCGTTCCCAGTGCCAGTGCTTTGTCATTGCACTTGCCGAAGATTCCCCGGACACTGTTGCTGGTAATATCCCCCAGAATCCTGTCATCAGAATAGATGATCATTCCCGTCATTTCCCCCGGATGACCGGCCGTTCCCTTCTGAATGGAGATGATCTCCGTCTGGTACAGGGTTCCGTCATTCATTTCCATCAGGTTGCTGGTGTCCACATCATTGATTCCATGCCCCAGTGCTCCGAAATTTCCCTGACTGTCAATGTAGGTCATGGTTCCCACACCCTGGGCATTGTCCCTGACCCAGACACCGATCTTATATTTTTTCGTCTGATCCTGTACCGGATCGATTTTAACATCAAAATATTCTTCGCCCCGCCGGATCGTCAAAATCGCTGCTTCTCCACTACCGTTTTCGATCCGGGTGATCAGATCATCCTTGTCCGCCACTTCCGTGCCGTTCAGTTTCACCACATAATCGCCGCTTTTCAAAATATGTTCCGCCGGAGCCACCTTCTCCCCGTTGACAGAACGGAACTCTCCGGTACCTATGACCATTACCCCTTCGGTCTTGACATAGATTCCGATGGGAACACCTACCGGGATCAGCTCCTGATCCTCGATCACCCGGATCCCCACCTGCTTAAAAGGCAGGATCCCGAACAGCTTCACCTGCATCTCAAGGCTGTCCGTCATTCCGGTCTTCATAGTCACCGGCTGACTCAGATCCAGTGTCACGGCACCTTGGGGAATATTACTGGTTCCCTGTTCACTGACACTTAAAATCTCACCTTTTGCGGGAATATCCAGTGCCAGTGATTCCTCCGATTCCGCCCGCATATAAATAACAGAAGGAATACTGCTGTCCACCAGATAATAGCTGTAGCCAAAGAGTCCCATACCGGCCAGGATAAGGGCAGCACAAAGGCAGGCCCGGTAAATCCGCAGTCTGCGCACCTTCTGTTTCCAGAGCTGCAAAATGATGACTGCATCTTCTCCTGCCTGCCTTTTTACTTTTTCCGTTTCCGTAATCCATAGCTTCATACACATTCCCCCACTGAACTTCTGTCATTGCTGTATAGGGTATAGTGTACGTCACATTCCTATTTTTAATCTGTGATCACCGGGATTTGCGGTTTACAGTTTTCTCCAGTTTAACCACAAATGACCACATTCCCACTGCTTTTATATTCCTCCGGGCAGTCGTCCGTCAGAATCGTTCCGCTCTGAAACGCCCCGAAGGTCACAGAGCTGACATTTCCGAACTTAGAATGATCTGCCAGAATAAAACATTCTCTGCATTGTCCCATGGCAGTCTTTTTCACCATGGCCTCATTCATATCCGGTGTGGTCAGGCCACTCTGCCTGCTGATCCCATTGGTTCCAAAAAAGCCTTTGGTAAAATGATAACTCTGCAGATTCATCAAAGCCTGATTACCTACCACGGCCTCTGTGGAACCCTTCAATTCTCCGCCGACCAGATACACACGGAATCCCGCTGCTGCCAGTGTCTTGGCATGCGCTACCGCATTGGTCACAAAGGTGGCACTTTTCTCTGTCAGATAAGAAAGCATACTTGCTGTGGTCGTACCTGCATCCAGATAGATAAAATCCTCCGGCTGGATCAGTGCTGCCGCTTTGGCAGCCACCAGCTGTTTGGCTTCCACATTGACTTCTGCCTTCTGTTCCACCGTGGGTTCATGTGTTATCACCGTCCGGTCACATGCCACAGCACCTCCAAAGACCTTTACCAGCTTCCCGGCATTATGCAATGCTGTGATGTCCCGGCGTACCGTGGATTCCGACGTATTTAACAGATCTTTTACCTCGGCCACCGTAATGCTGTTTTTTTCTTCCAATAATTTCAGAATGATCTCATAACGTTGTTCTGTCAGCATAAATTGTTATTTTCTCTTTCCTTTGTCACATCTGTCTCCAGTATGATCTTACGCACGGGAAGAATACTTCCGGGCGACATGGATAATTCATCCACACCCATTGCAAGGAAACGTCTGGTCAGTGTCTGGTCTGCTCCCAGTTCTCCACAGATGCCCGCCCAGATACCTGCCTTGTGGGCATTCTCCACGACCATCTGTATCATGCGAAGCACTGCTGGATGGTGCGGATCGTAAAATGCATCCAGCTTCGGATTCTGCCTGTCGATGGCCAGTGTATACTGGGTCAGATCATTGGTGCCGATACTGAAGAAATCTACTTCCTTCGCCAGCTCTGCGCTCATCATGACGGCAGCCGGTGTCTCGATCATTATCCCCTGCTTTGGTTCTCCGAAAG
>OGKY01000755.1_pt1 | contig 10968 bp, 9 predicted proteins | sample 1572731 | NCBI WGS metagenome assembly OGKY01 (sample SAMEA2581924, study PRJEB24529) | metagenome | biome: Human gut stool | place: China | collected 2011
CCCCAGAATTTACTCCTGCCTCTACCAAAAGCTGTAAATTCTGGGGCCTGGGCAGTGACGGCACTGTCGGCGCCAACAAAAGCGCGATCAAGATTATCGGCGACCATACGGATATGTATGCGCAGGGTTACTTCTCCTACGATTCTAAAAAATCCGGTGGTATCACTGTTTCGCATCTGCGCTTCGGGCATGAGCCGATCCGCGCTCCGTATCTGATCACTTTTGCAGATTTTGTAGCCGTACATAATCAGTCTTATGTAGACAAATATGATGTTACCGCAGGCCTGAAAAAAGGCGGTACCTTCCTTTTGAACTGCAACTGGTCTATGGAAGAGCTGGAAACACATCTGCCGGGCAATATCAAACGCTACATTGCTAAAAATGCTGTTAATTTCTATACTATCGACGCGGTGAAGATCGCTCAGGAAATCGGTTTGGGCGGACGTATCAATATGATCATGCAGTCAGCCTTCTTCAAACTGGCGGATATTATTCCTTTAGCTGATGCCGTCAAATATCTGAAAGAAGCTGTCGATCATTCCTACGGACTGAAAGGCCAGGCTATTCTTGACATGAACTATGCGGCTATCGACCGCGGTGTCGATGCTATTGTGAAGATCGATGTACCTGCAGTCTGGGCTGATGCTGCTGGTGACGCCAATATCGCAGTTACCGGCAACGAATTTATCGATAATATCCTGACTCCAGTCAATCGTCTGGAAGGCGATAACCTGCCTGTCAGCACCTTTAATAAAAATGTCGACGGTACTTTCCCCAGCGGTACTTCCGCTTATGAAAAACGCGGTATCGCGATCAATGTACCGGAATGGCAAATGGATAAATGTATCCAGTGCAACCAATGTTCCTTCGTTTGCCCGCATGCAGTCATCCGTCCTGTTCTGATGACAGAAGCAGAAGCTGCCAACGCTCCGCAGGGACTGGAATACAAAGATGCCATCGGAGCTAAAGAACTTAAATTCCATATGGCTATTTCACCGCTGGATTGCACCGGCTGCGGCAACTGCGCGCAGGTTTGCCCGGCTAAAGAAAAAGCTCTGGTTATGAAACCTCTGGAAAGTCAATTGGCCAAAACTGCTCATTGGGATTATACTGCCCATCAGGTTACGGCCAAACCTAATCCGATGAACAAAAATACTGTCAAAGGCGTTCAGTTTGAACAGCCCTTGCTTGAGTTCTCCGGCGCCTGTGCCGGCTGCGGCGAAACTCCGTATGCCAAACTGGTTACACAGCTTGTTGGTGACCGCATGATGATCGCCAACGCTACGGGCTGTTCCTCTATCTGGGGTGCCAGTGCGCCTTCCATGCCGTATACTACTAACAGCAAAGGGCATGGTCCCAGCTGGGCAAATTCCCTTTTCGAGGATAATGCCGAATATGGTTTGGGTATGTACCTGGGTGTAAAACAATCCCGCGAACGTGTTGCTGAAATGGTAAAAGCAGCTTTGGCTGCCGAGATTCCGGCTGATCTGAAAGCAGCAATGCAGGATTGGCTCGATAATATGGACGTCAGCGAAGGCACTCGTGAACGTGCGGAAGCATTGACGGCCGTTTTGGAAAAATATCAGGACCAATGCGATAAATGCGCAGCTCTGTATAAAGAAAAACAATTCTTTGTCAAGCGCAGTCATTGGATCTTTGGCGGCGACGGCTGGGCTTATGACATCGGTTACGGCGGTCTGGATCATGTTCTGGCTTCGGGTGAAAACGTTAACGTTATGGTTTTTGATACCGAAGTTTATTCAAATACCGGTGGTCAATCGTCCAAAGCCACACCGGCTGCAGCTATTGCCAAATTTGCTGCCAGCGGCAAAAAGACCAAGAAAAAAGATCTGGGCATGATGGCCATGAGCTATGGTTATGTTTATGTGGCTCAGATTTCTATGGGTGCCGATAAGAATCAAACTTTGAAGGCGATTGCAGAAGCGGAAGCTTATGACGGACCGTCCCTTATCATTGCTTATGCTCCGTGTATCAACCACGGATTGAAAGCGGGTATGGGCTGCAGCCAGTTGGAAGCTAAACTTGCTGTAGACTGCGGTTATTGGGCAACCTACCGTTATAATCCTGCTTTGAAAGAAAAAGGTGAGAATCCTTTCGTATTGGATTCTAAAGAGCCTACTGCTGATTTCAGAGAATTCCTTTTGGGCGAAGTTCGTTATTCTTCCCTGCTCAAACAGTATCCTGAAACAGCTGAAGCACTGTTCGCCAAAACTGAACAGGATGCTAAAGAACGTTTGAACAACTATAAACGTTTGGCTGGCAAAGCATAAACCCTGCTGTAATAAAAAACAAACCGCCGTCAAAACCGACGGCGGTTTTTGCTTACTGGTGTGATGTGCAGTCTACGGCATTCAAGAGGTATTTGTTGGAACTTGACGAGAAGGCATATTTGCCGTATAATATCAAAATAGCACGGAGAGGTGGTCGAGTGGTTTAAGGCTCTGGTCTTGAAAACCAGCGAGGTGCAAGCCTCCGTGGGTTCGAATCCCACCCTCTCCGCCATATTTTTACAACAGCGTTGTAGGGGCCTCGTAATAAATATTTGCGTTGGTACTCTTGAAAAAAATATCAGGATAGTGTATACTATCCAAGTAAGTCAAACGGAGTGGTACTCAAGTGGCTGAAGAGGACGGTTTGCTAAATCGTTAGACGGGGTGACTCGTGCGTGGGTTCGAATCCCACCCACTCCGCCACTATTAAAAGTTTCAGAGCCTTCGAGATTTTTCTCGAAGGCTCTTTTTCTATGTCTGGATAAAGTTTTAAAAGTTTTTCTGGTTTAAATACGCTGTTTCTGTGTAATAAACTTATCAGAAAATGAATAGAAAAAAATTTAAAGTGGCTTTTTATGAAGAAATAGTTGAATATTTGGAAGTTAGTAATACAATGAAAACATAACTTTGTTAAGCTTGAGGGGGCGAAAATAGTGAAATCAGAAAATAATATTGTTGAGGGTGCGCTCAAGGTCCACAAACTTACCTTTTGGGAAGCTGCCATGATCATTGTCGGCGCTAACATCGGGTCCGGCATTTTAGGACTGGCCTATTCGGCCAGAAAATCCGGCTGGCCGGTATTGATGCTGTGGCTGATCATAGCAGGATTTTTTACGACGGCGTCAATGCTGTATGTGGCTGAAACTACGTTAAGGACCAGAAAGGTCATGCAGCTGCCGGGACTTGCTAAAAAATATGTGGGCGAGCTGGGAGCCTGGCTTGTCTTTATCTCAGTGGCGGCAAATACCATTGGCTGCCTGATTGCTTATACTAATGGCAGCGGCAGGATTTTAAGCGAGATGTTCGGTCTCTCTACACAGATCGGCAGTTTGCTTTTTTCTGTTCCGGCTGTCATTGTAGTCTGGTTTGGCCTGAAAGCGACCGGCGTAGCAGAGAAAGTTATCAGCTTTGGAATGATGGCGTTGCTGGCGGTGATCATAGCAGCATCTTTTTTAGCTGAGAACTCTGATTTGTCCAATGCGATTTTTACAAACTGGACTTATGCGATACCGGTTTTCAATGTTGCGATCTTTTGTTATATTGCTCAGTATGCCGTTCCTGAACTGGCAAGAGGTTTGGCACATGATCAGCAGAAGCTGGCGCCGGCTATTGTTACGGGAATGTCATTGACGATGGTTTTGCTGGCTTTGGTGCCGCTGGCAGTACTTTCTTTGACGGGGCCGGAAAATGTAACGCAGGTAGCAACTATTGCCTGGGGCAAGGCTTTGGGTGAATGGGCCTTTTTTACGGCCAATCTGTTTGCTCTTGCTGCGATGATGACTTCCTATTGGGCGGTTGCCGGCAGTTTTCTTACCAACATCGTGGATAAGTTTAATTTTAAATCGGAGGACGATGTTAAGACCAGGCTGTTTGTTTTGGCATGTGTGGTTATTCCTCCGTTTATTTTGGCGTATAGCGGCTTGGTAAGCTTTGTCGACGCTATTTATCTGGCTGGTACGTTTGGCGGTGTCATTATGTCCGTGCTGCCTGTTTTGATGCTGCGTTCGGCAAGGAAAACAGGTGATATGGAACCTTCATGGCAATGCGGCTGGATCGCGTCTGCCTGGGTGCAGTGGTCAATGATCGTTTTATTCTGCGGTGCTGCTTTGTATGCTGTTTTAGGGTTGTTTGGCCTGCTGCCTGCAGCCTGGTAAGGAGATGACGAAAATGAAAATTTTTGCAAAAGATAAAGTCGTTTTTAACTTCAGTAAAGCTAATCAGCCGGTATATTTTGTGGAACCCGGAGAAACGTTTTGGGTCGAAACCGATGATTGTTATAGCGGGCAGATAAAAACAGAAACGGTTTTAAGACCTGATATCGATATAAGCATTATGGACTGTTCTGTGGGTCCTATCGCTGTGAGCGGGGCTGAACCGGGTGACGTTCTCTGCGTTGAGGTACTGGCTATTCAGCTGGCTGAGCAGGGGGTGATGGTTACATCTCCCGGTTTGGGAGTGCTGGGTGAAAAAATCACAGAAGCGCACACTAAAATAATTCCTATCAAAAATGGCTTTGCTGAATTCAATGAAAAAATAAGACTGCCGTTAACGCCGATGATCGGCGTGCTTGGCGTTGCTCCGGCGGAAGGCAGCGTGCATTGCGCTGTTCCAGGTGATCACGGTTCTAATATGGATACCAAGCTCATTAAGGTCGGCTCCAAAGTGTATTTGCCGGTATTTGTCAGCGGTGCCAATTTGGCGTTGGGCGATCTGCATGCCTGTATGGGTGACGGCGAGCTGAGCGGGACGGGAATAGAGACAGCCGGCAGAGTATGCCTGCAGGTGGAAGTTATCAAAGACCGGAAGCTGGCGCGCCCGATGCTTGAAACTCCTGATGCTGTTTATACGCTGGCCAGCAGAGCTGATATTCAGGAAGCTATCCAAACAGCAGTGCATGACATGGTAGAATTTTTAATGCTGAAAAAAGAATTGGATTTTGCTGATGCCTACAGACTGTTGAGTGCTGCCTGCGATATTCAGATCAGCCAGTTGGTGAATGATAATATCACTGTAAGGGTAAAAGCACCGAAACTGGATCTGCAGTTGGAGTCTGTTTTCTGAAACAGCAGAATAAACATAAAAAAATAAAACCACCCGTAATAAACAGGGTGGTTTTATTTTCAGCCCAGGCCGTTGAAGCGTGCCAAAGTATCATAAACTGTATGCGCCAGCTTATTTTTGTAAGCAGCAGGCAGCTGTTTTAAAACAGCAGATTCTTCTATCAAAGCTGCCAGGCTGTTTAAATTCGACATTTGGCAGCAGTTGGGCAGCAGGATATTGCTGATGATCAGCGACAGAGCGGGCAAATGTGTTTCCGGCTCCTGCTGCCAGTTATCAGGCAGGGCTTGTGCTATTGCAGTTTCTAAAAGAGTGGCGATATTTGTCATGATAGACCTCGGTTTTCGGTTTCTTGAAAATAGTATAACATAGGAAGGCTGATGTTGCTGAAACTGTAGACAAAAAAGAATTAATAGCATATAATTTGATGTAATATAAATAAAATAGTTAGAAGAATTTCAATAATATGCTTGTGTAATAATTTATGGGGAATTAAAAAGTTGGGTGTGAAAACGTGTACCATTATAAATTACAGGTATTGATTTTAAGCCAGGATAATCGTATATATGATGCTGTCAGTGCTCTTGAACCGCTGGCTGGTTTTGAGCACGAGCTGCTTTTAAGGCAGTCGGCAGACGCAGCTGTTAAAACTGCTGATGTTATTGTCTGTGAATTGTCAGGAGCAGTTTTGGCAGAGCTTGTCAAAAACTCTAAGCCGGATGCCGCAATAGTTTTTTGTGCTGAGCCGCAAACTGCAGAGCAGCTGGATGCAGCTGTTTACCAGTCGCTGACAGATCTTTGGATCAGGCCATGTACTGAAGCTTTTGTGGCTTTTAGGCTGCACAGACTTTTTGAACATATCAAGATCATAAAAGACTGTCATCTGGCGCAGCGTTATCTTGATACCGGAATCAACAGTATTCCCAGCCTGATCTGGTTTAAAGATATCCGCGGCGCGCATTTAAAGGTCAATGACAGTTTTTGCCGTGCCGTTGGTAAGACCAAGGCAGATGTTGAAGGCCGCGGCCATTATTATATCTGGGATATGAAAAAGGAAGAATACGAGCAGGGTGAGTATATTTGTCTGGAATCGGAAGAGATCGTCCTGCAGGAAAAGAAAACCTGTATTTTCGACGAAAAGGTCAAAACTAAGCATGGAATGCGGCAGTTTAAGACTTACAAGTCGCCGATTTTTGATGATAATGAGCAGTTGATCGGCACTGTTGGCATCGCGCACGACGTCACTGATCTGGAAAATATGGGGGCGGAGCTGGAAGTTATCCTGCGTAATCTTCCTTTTGCGGTTTTGCTGACTAACGAGGCCGGCAAGATCATCAATGCCAATGATATCTGCTCGCAGTATTTTACAGAAGGAAAAGAAGCTATGATCGGGCAGGAGTATCAGCAGTGGAAGCAGCAGAATTTAGCTGATATGAGTGAGATCAACGCAAAAGGCTATGCCGATGCAAAAGTGCTTGTCGGTCGGCGTGAAAAAAATCTGGAGATTTACGAAAAGCCTATTTTTGATGTTTTCGGTACGGCTGTAGGTATGCTGTGCATGTGCCGCGACGTAACTGTTGAACGGCTGCTGGAAAAGAAAATTATTTACAGTGCCAACACCGACCAGCTGACAGATCTTTATAACCGCCGTTATTTTTATGAATATATGACGCGTAATAAAATCATGTCTAAGCATGTCAACCTTTTTTATATCGACCTTGATAATTTTAAAAAGATCAACGATGAATATGGACATCAGGCCGGCGATACGGTTTTGGTAATGGTAGCCAAGCTGCTGAAGCAGACCTTCGGAGCTGAATTTATTGCCCGTGTCGGCGGCGACGAGTTTTTAGCGGTAGTTTTAGGCTCGAAGACAGATGCGGAGCTGGCAATTTTGGCAGAAAGATTTTTGAGCAGTCTGCAGCAGACGATTGCCGACAATGCTAAGTTTGCCGTGCTGTCAGCCAGCATCGGCATTGCCGTCAGCAATGCGCTTACGGATGTCGACCTGCTGATACGTCAGAGTGACTCGGCCTTGTACGAAGCCAAAAGAAACGGCAAGAAACAGTATAAAATATATCACAAATGACCATAAAAGCACTTTGCCGGGTATATAAAGGTAAAGTGCTTTTAGTTTTCCGGCGCATCAGAAAAAATTTATTGATGTTTTAACAATGATAATGTAATTATTATTTGTTGCAATTATAATCATTAATGGTTAAAATTAAGATATAAATAAAATATATTGATAAAAGGAGCGATTATTATGGCAGTTGTACATATTACTAATGAAACTTTCGAAAAAGAAGTTATGCAGGCTGAAGGGAAAGTCCTGGTAGATTTTTGGGCATCCTGGTGCGGCCCCTGCCGTATGCTGGGACCGGTTATTGATCAGCTGGGCAGCGAACTGACTGATGTGAAAGTCTGCAAGATCGATGTTGATGCCAATCAGGATCTGGCAGCAAAGTATAAAGTTGAAACGATTCCTACCCTGGTCGTGTTTGAAGGCGGCAAGGAAGTGAAACGTTCTGTCGGCGTACAGCCGAAGCCGGCTATTTTGGCAATGCTGAAATAAATTGCGGCTGGGAAGCGGTGAAACTATGACTGAAAAACAAATTATGACTGATGTTTTGATCGTCGGCGCAGGTACTGCGGGCTTGACGGCGGCAGTCTATGCCGCTCGTGCTGGTAAATCTGTTAAACTGGTCGAGCAGTATTTGCAGGGCGGGCAGATCATCAATGCTTCGCATGTAGAGAATTTCCCCGGCTTTGAATCCATTGCCGGCTTTGAATTTGCCGAAGCACTTTATAATCAGGCTATCAAAATGGGTGCGGAAATCGTTTACGATAAAGTGACCGGACTGCAGGATTACGGCAGCCATAAAGGCATACAGACTGAATATGGCGGTGAACTGCTTGCAAAAGCAGTGATTCTGGCGACCGGTGCGCGGGTGCGTCCGCTGGGCCTGGAAAATGAAGACCGTTTTATTGGTTCCGGCGTTTCCTACTGCGCTACCTGTGACGGAGCCTTTTTTAAAGATAAAAACGTGGCCGTTGTCGGCGGCGGTAATACAGCGCTCGATGATGCGCTGGTATTGAGCTTTACCAGTAAAAAGGTTTATCTCATCCATCGCAGCGATACTTTCAGCGGCGAAAAACGGTTGCTGGAAAAGCTGCAGGAGCATGATAACGTTGTTTTCATTCTTGACAGTGAAGTAACAGCCATCAATGGCTCTGAACGGCTGGAGTCGCTGGGCATCCGCAATAAGGTCAGCGGCGAGGAACAGACGCTGGATGTCGATGCCGTTTTTATCGCTATCGGTCATGTTCCGGATAATAAAGCTTTCGCGTCTTTGGTTGAGCTGGACGCTTATGGTTACATTAAAACTGATGAAAATTGTGCGACTTCCTGTCCCGGCATTTATGCTGCCGGCGATGGCCGCGTTAAAAAGGTGCGCCAGCTGACGACGGCTGCCGCTGATGGTACGGAAGCTGCTTTGGCGGCCTGCGATTACATCGACCTTTTATGATGGACGAATGGGTGGAACAATCTTTTTTAAGGATCGTGATACCTGATGAATATTGATTTGGATATGTACCAAATGACTGCTGTAGCAGTAGTTGTATACTATGTTGGCCTGCGTTTAAAACGCAGGTTCAATATTTTTGACCAGTACTGTATCCCGGCTCCGGTTATCGGCGGCGTTCTGTTTTCGCTGCTGAATCTTGTCATGACGACCGGAGGCTTTTGGCATTTGACGCTGGATACATCGCTGCAGGGATTTTTTATGACGATGTTTTTTACCAGCATTGGTTATACGGCCAGCTTGCGTATGCTGAAAGAAGGCGGACTCAGCGTTTTGAAGCTGGTAGCTGTCTGCGCCGTGCTTATCGTTCTGCAGAACCTTGTTGGTATCGGACTGGCCTCTGTTTTTAATTTGGGGCCGCTGATCGGTATGGCGACGGGTTCGATCCCTATGGTCGGCGGGCATGGTACGGCTGGTTCCTTCGGTCCTCTGCTCGAACAGATGGGCGCGCAGGGGGCGGCGACTGTGGCTATTGCTGCGGCAACCTTCGGTCTGGTTATGGGCAGCGTTATCGGCGGGCCGATCGCCCGTTATCTGATCGATAAAGACAATCTTTTCTGTTTTGAATGTGTGCAGGAGCCTGTGCATAAAACTCCTGTTGTCGGGAAGGAAGCTTATGCTGTCGATAAAGAATATTTCCTTTTCGGCATCGGTCAGCTTTTGGTGGCCTGATAACATCTTTTGGTGTTACCTTCCCGTCGTACATCGGGGCGATGCTGGCGGCTGCCGTTATTCGCAACCTGTCCGACCTGACCGGAAGGTACGAAGTTTTTTCCAAAGAAATCGACGTTATGGGCAGCGTGTCGCTGTCGATCTTCCTTTCAATGGCATTGATGGGACTGAAATTGTGGCAGCTCAGCGAACTGGCACTGCCGCTGGTGGTAATGCTGCTGGCGCAGACGGCGATGATGGCTTTGTTTGCCCGCTTTGTTATTTTCAATTTGATGGGGCGCGATTATGAGGCCGCTGTTATTACCGCTGCCGGCTGTGGCTTCGGTATGGGTGCCACGCCTAATGCCATGGCTAATATGAATGCTATCGTTGCACGTTACGGGCCGGCGCCTAAAGCTTATTTTATCGTACCTTTGGTCGGCAGTCTGTTCATTGATTTTATCAATGCCTTTATTATTACCCTGTTTTTGAATATGTTTTAAAGTGCTGTTAATAAAAAAATACCACCCTTTGGGTGGTATTTTTTATTTTGCTTATTTTGTTTTTACTTAAAACCTTCCAGCAGTTTGTTAAAGTTTGCCTGCGGCATTTTTTCAACGTTTTTAATAGTGTTGAAACCGACAAGGCCGCTGGCCTGTTCGTAAGAAGCGCGGTCGTTTTCGTACAGCAGCCCGGTCAGCATACCTTCTTTTTCCATAATATGCCGTGCGGCCGCACCTTTATCATGCGGGTCGTAGCCGGCAATATCTTTGACGTCGCTCAGATGCTCGCGGAACCATTCATAAGTATTGGTATGGTTAAAAGTTACGCAGGGGCTGAACACATTCACGAAGGAAAAACCCTCGTGACGTACGGCTGCGACGATCAGATCTACCAGCTGCGGCAGCTGGGCTGAAAAGCCCTGCGCTACAAAAGTTGCTCCGGAAGCTAAAGCCAGTTCCAAAGCAGCGATCGGGGTCTCGATATTGCCTGTCGGCGTGGTCTTGGTTTTAAAGCCAACATCACTGCGGGGAGATGTCTGACCTTTGGTAAGGCCATAGACATGATTATCCATCAGGATATAAGTGATATTGACGTTGCGGCGCATAGCATGGATAGTATGCGCTGTGCCAATGGCAAAGCCGTCGCCGTCGCCGCCGCAGGCGATAACGGTCAATTCAGGGTTTGCCAGCTTAACGCCCTGGGCAAAAGGCAGAGCGCGGCCATGAGTTGTATGCATACCGTAGGCGTATAGATAACCGCCGATACGGCCGCTGCAGCCAATGCCGGAAACCAGTGCCAGCTGATGCGGTTCCAGATTTAGTTTTACTGCTGCCTGCTGCAGAGCCATTTGAACGGCGTAATCACCGCAGCCCGGACACCAGTTGGGTTTTACCTGATTTTGAAAACTAGCTAAAGTCGACATCTTACAGCACCTCCTTGCATTTGGCCAGCAATTCTTCTTTATAGAAAATATCACCGTTGTATTTTAAGATAGAATGCAGCTCCGGACAGGGCGGTACATTCATTTTTATCAGCCGTGCCAGCTGTGCCGTGGCATTGTGCTCGACGACGACGATTTTTTTCGCTTCCTGCAGATAATGGTTGAGAGCGCAGACCGGGAAGGGTGATAACAGCCGAATCTGGACATGATTGACGCG
>OGKY01000759.1_pt1 | contig 10906 bp, 10 predicted proteins | sample 1572731 | NCBI WGS metagenome assembly OGKY01 (sample SAMEA2581924, study PRJEB24529) | metagenome | biome: Human gut stool | place: China | collected 2011
CCAGCCGATACCGGCAGGCTGGCGCAGAAACACTTTTTGCACCAGCAGCACAGCCAGCAGCGGGCAAAACATAGTGGCGATCAGTGCCAGCTGATACAGTACAGCATTCTTCTGCTGGAGCAGGGCCATACAGCCGCCCACCTGGCACAGCCACGCCAGACCAAAGGCAATCAGGAAATAAAGGGAAAAGCCCTGTTTTTCTTTTGCACTCATACAAATTTCACCGCCGTTCCGTAAGCAATGACCTCTGCCGCACCCTGCATGACACTGGCGGAGGCGTAACGCATCCCAACCACAGCATCGGCTCCCAGTTCCTCCGCATTCTTTGCCATGCGGCCTGTGGCGATCTGCCGGGCCTCGGTGAGCATCTCAGCATAGTCGGTGACTTCGCCGCCCACAAGGGTGCGGAACCCGGCCATGATGTCGTGGCCCAGGTTGCGGCTCTGCACGGTGCTGCCCCGCACCACCCCCAGAGCCTCGATCTTTTTACCGGGGACTTCGTTAATAGTTACGATAAGCATCTTCTTCTCCCTTTCCGATCTCTTTGAGACGATCCACCAGCACCTTCAGCGTGCCGATGATGCAGCCCGCCGGGATGCCGAATAGTACCACCAGCAGCGGCAGCGGCGGAGTCTCCTCCGGGTCCACGCAGGCGGCCCACACCATGATGCCCATGATGAACAGCATCAGGGCCGTAAACAGCCCTGCCCCCACCAGTGCACCCCGGACCCGTTCTGCTTTCCGGTCTGTCTGCTCAATGTTCACAAAACTCACTCCCTGTTCTTCCTTTGCGGTCAGGCGCGCCAGCGTCTGTTCCACATCCAGTTCATTGAGGCTGACAGGTTCCTTTTGAAGCAGAGTGCAGAAGTTCACTGCCTCGTCCAGATCGGTGCGGCGGGTGTGCAGGCGCTCCAGCTGCCGGGTCATTCCCTCAGCCAGCGTGCACTCTCCCTCCAGCATCTGCCGGATCTCGGCCAGCGGCACATCCAGTTTGCGCAGCAGCTTGATGCGCCGCAGACGTTCGACATCCGCTTCCGAATAACTGCGGTAGCCGTTGCCGGGCTCCCGCCGGGGGCTGATGAGCCCCTCCTCCTCATAAAAGCGGATATTCTTTTTGGTCACGCCTACGGCAGCTTCCACCTCGTTGATCTTCATTGGCTCCGCAGCCTCCTTACAGGCATCATCTTACACCTTCCAGAAAGGGGAAGGTCAATGGTTTTTTGAAAAAAGAACTCCCTTCGTCTCGCATTCGCTCGACACCTCCCTCAGAGAGGGAGGCTTACCGTACGGACAGGCTCCCTCCTTGAGGGGGCTGTCTGCGGAGCAGACTGGGGGAGTTTCTTCCTTTAAAAATAGCACTTGATCTGGAACCGGTCGGCATTGTCCTGTTTTTTCTCCACCACGATGCGCTCATGGTTGAAATCAAAGTGGACCGGGGTGCACAGGTCGGTGTTGCGGGTCAGGCGGAGAAGCTCCTGCACCCGCTTTTTCTCCTCGGGCACATAGAACAGATAGCTCACACCCTCCTTTTTGGCGCGGCCGGTGCGGCCGATCCGGTGGGTGTAATGTTCGTTGTCGCCGGGGACATCATAGTTGATGACCGCATCCACATCCGAGACATCGATGCCGCGGGCAGCCACATCGGTGGCCACAAGGATCGCCAGCCTGCCATCCCGGAAGTTCTGCATGATCTGGTTGCGTTCCTTCTGGGAGAGGTCGCCGTGGAGGCAGTCCACCGAGAAGCCCAGACGGGCCAGCTGGTTGGCCAGAGTGGCGGTGTTGAACTTGGTATCACAGAACACCATGACCCGCTTGTAACCCTCGCCGATGATGATCTGGGCCAGGTCGGACAGCTTGTTGCGGCCGGAGGTCTCCAGCATGTACTGGGTGATCTTGGGCTGGCTCTCCTCCCTGGGCTGCACGGTGATCTCCTCGGCGTTGTTCTGATACAGCCAGCCGATGTCCATGACCTCGCGGCTGATGGTAGCGGAGAACATGGACAGGCTTTTGCGGGCCTTCATCAGCTCAATGATATGCCGCACGTCCTTATAAAAGCCCATGTTCAGCATCTCATCGGCCTCGTCCAGCACCACCTGGGTCACATGGGCCAGATCGATGCTGTGGTGCTTATAGTGGTCCATCAGGCGGCCCGGGGTGGCCACCACGATCTGGCAGCCCTCTGCCAAACGCCTGGCCTGCTTTTCCATGTTGGCACCGCCGTACACGCAGGCCACCTGCACCTCAGGCATAAAGTAGGTCAGCTCGGTCAGCTCCTCGGCGATCTGCTGGGCAAGCTCCCGGGTGGGGGCCATGATCACAGCCTGCGGGTACTTTTTTTCCGGGTCGATATGTTCCGCCACCGGGATGCCGAAGGCACAGGTCTTGCCGGTGCCGGTGGGGGCCTTGGCTATCACATCCCGACCTGCCAGCATCACGGGGATGGTCTTTTCCTGAATTTCCGTCATCTCCGCAAAGCCCATCCGCTCCACGGCCTTGTGGATGGCTTCACTGCACTGCAACTCACTGTAAAGCATGTTTGATACTCCTTATCCTTCTACCCTTGTTTTGTTCAGTATACCATGAAACGCGGCGCTTGTCAGCACGCAAAAAGAGCCGCGCCCTTTTGGGGCACGGCTCTGCGGTTGGATCTGGGATGTACGCGCTCAGGCGGTCTCTTCCACGCTCTGAGCGGCGGCACGGCCTGCTTCCAGCTTCTGCTTGAAACGGCCGCTGGCCTTGAAGCCAGGGATGGAGGTGGACTCCAGACGGCTGGAGACCTTGGTCTTGGGGTTGGTGTAAGCCTTGGGCTTGCGGGGACGCATCTCAAAACGGCCAAAGCCGGCAATGGTCACCTTCTCGTCTGCACGCAGGCAGTCAGCGATCTGGTCAAACAAAGCGTCCATCGTGGTCTCGACCTGTGCTTCGGTAAAGCCGGTCTTGCGTGCCACGGTTTCGATCATCTGGGAACGAGTCATTGTATCGATATCCTCCTGGAACGTCCAAAAGTAACGTCTTTTGGCAAATTTTGCGTTGTTGAGTATAACAAATGCAGCCCCTCATTACGAGAGATTGCGCACGAAACGCATAATATTGCGCACGAGTTACATTTTGCGCGTTATTTTTTATGATACAGCGTTGCAATATCCACCAGCGGGATATTCTTCAGGTCATGGTCACTGCGCAGGCAATCGACCAGTGCGTTGGCGGTATCCACAGCAGTGATGCAGGGGATGCTCAGCTCCACGGCCTTGCGGCGCAGACGGACAGAATCGCGCTTGGGGTCACGGCCCTTGGCACTGGTGGAGAACACATAGTCCACCAGACCGCTCTGGAGCAGGTCCACGATGTTGGGGGACTCGCCGGACATGTTGCGCACCTCATTGCAGGGGACCATGTGCTTGTTGAGCCATGCACAGGTGCCGGAGGTGCCGTACAGCTTGTAGCCCATGCTCTTGAGTTTCCAGGCGATATCCACGAACTCGGGCTTGTCGCTGTCCTTCACCGTGAAGATGCAGCAGGAGGCGGGGCCGGGAGTCTTAAAGGTATAGCCAGCGCCGATCAGGCCCTTGAGCAGGGCATCGTGGTAGTTGGGGGCAATGCCCAGCACCTCGCCGGTAGACTTCATCTCAGGGCCAAACTGGGTATCCACGCCGTGCAGCTTTTCAAAGCTGAACACAGGCACCTTAACGGCCACATAGGGGGCGTTGGGGTGCAGGCCGGTGCCGTAGCCCATATCTGCCAGCTTCTCACCCAGGCAGCAGCGCACAGCCAGATCCACCATGGGCACACCGGTGACCTTGGAGATGTAAGGCACGGTACGGGAGGAACGGGGGTTGACCTCGATGACATAGACCTTGCCGTTGGAAACAGCGTACTGGACATTGACCAGACCGGTGACGTGGAGCTCGCGGGCAAAGCGGCCAGTGTAATCCACCATGGTGTCGATCTCGGCCTGGGTCAGATGCTGTGCCGGGTAGACACAGATCGAGTCGCCGGAGTGGACACCGGTACGCTCTACCTGCTCCATGATGCCGGGGATGAGGAAGTTCTCGCCATCACAGATGGCATCGACCTCGCACTCGGTACCCATGATATACTTATCCAGCAGGACAGGGTGATCCATGTCCACATGCTCGGTGATAACGCCCATGTACTCGATGACATCGGCCTTGGTGTAGGCAACGATCATATTCTGACCGCCCAGAACGTAGGAGGGACGCATCAGAACAGGCAGGCCGATCTCATCGGCGGCAGCCAGAGCCTCCTCCAGATTGAACACGGTGCGGCCGGGCGCGCGGGGGATGTTGCAGCGCTCCAGCAGTTCGTCAAAGCGCTCACGATCCTCTGCTTCGTCAATGGCATCCGCCGGGGTGCCCAGAATGGGCAGGCCGATCTCATCCATGTGCTTTGCCAGCTTGATGGCAGTCTGGCCGCCGAACTGGACCACGCAGGCATCGGGCTTTTCGGTGGCGATGATGTTGTCCACACTCTCCGGGTTCAGAGGATCAAAGTACAGACGGTCGCCGGTGTCAAAGTCGGTGGATACGGTCTCGGGGTTGTTGTTGACGAGGATGGCCTCGCAGCCGTGGTTCTTCAGGGTCCAGACACAGTGGACAGAGCAGTAGTCGAACTCGATGCCCTGACCGATGCGGATGGGGCCGGAGCCAAAGACCAGCACCTTTTTCTTCTTGGGCTGGCCGTTTGCGGCAGCCTCTGCCTCTCTGGCAGCAATAAACTCGGCGGCCTCATTGTCGCCGTCGTAGGTGGAGTAGAAGTAGGGGGTGTTGGCCGAGAACTCAGCAGCACAGGTATCGACCATCTTGAAGCCGGCGCGGTAGTTCTCCACAGGCAGAGCATCCACCTGTGCCAGACGCTTGATGGTCTTATCCTGGAAGCCATACTTCTTGGCGGTCTGATACTGCTCCAGGCTCAGAACACCGCTGCACTTTGCCAGACCCTTTTCCAGGTCAGCCAGGTGCTGCATCTTATCCAGGAACCACCAGTCGATCTTGGTGATCTTCCAGATGGTCTCGTGGTCGATGCCGCGCTTGAGGGCCTCGTAGACACAGAACACGCGCTCCGCATCCTGCACATGCAGGTGGGCCACGATCTCGTCATCGGTCAGCTCCTCAAAGGGCTTGTGAGTCAGGGTGTCCATACCCAGCTCGATGGAGGAGACCGCCTTCATCATGGCCGCCTCAAAGCTGTTGCCAATGCTCATCACCTCGCCGGTGGCCATCATCTGGGTGCCCAGAGACTTGTCGGCGTAGACGAACTTATCAAAGGGCCACTTCGGATACTTGACCACGATATAGTCCAGCGCAGGCTCAAAGCAGGCGCAGGTCTTGCCGGTGACATCATTGGTGATCTCGTCCAGCGTATAGCCGATGGCGATCTTGGTGGCTACCTTGGCAATGGGGTAACCGGTGGCCTTGGAGGCCAGTGCGGAAGAACGGGACACACGGGGGTTGACCTCGATGACCGCGTAATCGTAACTGTCGGGCTTCAGGGCAAACTGGCAGTTGCAGCCGCCCTCGATGCCCAGCTCGGTGATGATATCCAGTGCGGCGGTGCGCAGCATCTGGTACTCGTGATCGGTCAGGGTCTGGGAGGGAGCCACGACCACGGAATCGCCGGTGTGGATACCGACGGGGTCCAGGTTCTCCATGTTGCAGACGGTGATCACATTGCCCTTGTGGTCACGCATCACTTCATATTCGATCTCTTTCCAACCGGCGATGCACTTTTCCACCAGGATCTGATGGATGGGGGAAAGACGCAGGCCGTTGGTGCCGATCTCGATGAGCTTTTCCTTGTTTTCGCAGATGCCGCCGCCGGTGCCGCCCATGGTAAAGGCCGGGCGAACAATGACGGGGTAGCCGATGCGGTCCGCACAGGCCAGCGCATCCTGCAGGGTCTCCACGACCTCAGAGGGGATGATGGGCTGGTGCAGCTTTTCCATCGTCTCCTTGAACAGCTCGCGGTCCTCGGCGCGGTCGATGGTCTCGGGCTTGCAGGCAAGCAGACGGATGCCGGTGCGGTCGAGGTAGCCGGAACGGGCCAGCTCCATGGAGAGGTTCAGGCCCATCTGGCCGCCCAGGTTGGGCAGAACGGAGTCGGGTTTCTCGATCTCCAGGATGCGCTCCACCACCTCAAGGGTCATGGGCTCGATATAGACATGATCGGCCACATCGGGGTCGGTCATAATGGTAGCGGGGTTGGAGTTGAGCAGAACGGTCTCAATGCCCTCTGCTTTCAGGGCGCGGCACGCCTGGGTGCCGGAGTAGTCGAACTCAGCGGCCTGGCCGATGATGATGGGGCCGGAGCCGATGACCAGCACCTTTTTGATTCTGGGGTCCTTGGGCATTTCAGCGCACCTCCTTTTTTGCTGCTTTGACGTTGTTCAGGAAGCGGTCGAACAGGAACTCCGTGTCCTTGGGGCCGCCGTTGGCTTCCGGGTGGAACTGGACCGTGAAGCAGTTCCACTTCTTGTACTTGATGCCCTCGCAGGTGCCGTCGTTGGCGTTCACCTGTGCCACCTCGCCCATCTCGGCGGGCAGTTCCTCGCCCACGACCGCATAGCCGTGGTTCTGGCTGGTGATGAAGGTGCGGCCGGACTCAAAATCAGTGACAGGCTGGTTGGCACCGCGGTGGCCATACTTCAGCTTCATGGTCTTGGCACCGGCGGCCAGAGCGCTGAGCTGGTGGCCCAGGCAGATGCCGAAGGTGGGGATGCCCAGCGCAAAGATCTGCTTCAGGTTCTCGATGACCTCCACCGGCTCGGCGGGGTCGCCGGGGCCGTTGGACAGCATGATGCCGTCCGGGTTCAGGGCAGCCACTTCCTCAGCGGTGGCAAAGGCGGGCATGACCGTCACCTTGCAGCCGCGCTTGACGAGGCAGCGGATGATGTTCCGCTTGCAGCCGTAGTGCATCAGCACGATGTGGGTCTCGCCCTTCTCGTGAAAGACCTCGGGCTTCTCGCAGGTCACGCTCTTGACGGCATCCGTCACGGCATAGGCGCGGATGGTCTCCAGCAGCTTCTCCGTCTCGGCCTTGTTGGCAGGGTCAGCGGGGTCAAAGGTGGTCAGGATGGCACCGTTCATCACGCCGCTCTCCCGGATGATGCGGGTCAGGTGGCGGGTGTCAATGCCCTCGATGCCGATGGTATTGTTTTTCTTCAAAAAGCTGTCCAGCGTCTCCTCACAGCGCCAGTTGGAGGGGGTGGTGCAGGCCTCGCGCACAATGTAGCCCTTGGCCCAGATGCGGTCCGACTCCATATCGTCCTTGTTCATGCCGTAGTTGCCGATGAGGGGATAGGTCTGGGTGATGATCTGGCCATAGTAGCTGGGGTCGGTCAGGGTCTCTTCAAAGCCCACCATACCGGTGGCAAAGACGACTTCGCCCACGGTAACGCCCTCAGCGCCCACTGACTGGCCTGCAAAGACCATGCCGTTTGCCAAAAGAAGATAAGCGTTCATAGGTACTCCTTGTTTCAACACGGTTGTTGTCAAGTTACAGGGTCTGCTTGGCTTCCTGCTTCATCTTACGGCTGCCCAGGTGCACCAGAGGCAGCTTGCCCTCCTTGCAGATGGGGCACTCCTCGGGTGCGTAGTTGGGCAGGTCCAGCTTCAGGGCGCTGGCCAGGATGGGAATGGGAGACGGAGCCTCGGGCTTGGTGCGGTCCACCACGCAGGTGATGCCCAGGCAGATGCCGCCGGCCTCTTCGATCACGCGCTTGGTCTCCAGGGAGGAGATGCCGGTGGTAACAACGTCCTCAGCAATGATGCACTTCTCACCCGGCTGGATGGCAAAGCGCTTCAGGGTCATCACATTGTCCACGCGCTCGGTGAAGATGGCGCGCTTGCCGGTCTGGCGGGCCAGCTCGTAAGCATAGACGATGCCGCCCATGGCAGGTCCCACGATGACATCCACATCCAGCTTCTTGATCTGATCGGCCACAGCCTTCATTACCTCGGCGCAGCGGTCAGGGTACTGCTGCAGGTAGGCCATCTGGCAATATGCGCTGGAATGGCGGCCGGAGGAGAGCAGGAAATGGCCCTCCAGGAATGCGTCACAGCTCTTCAGAATTTCAAGTGCTTCACTCATTGTAGTTCTCCCTCTCTTTTTTATGAAAAATATCTTTTGAACGGTATTGTACCACGCTTTTGCAGCAATTGCAAATTTATGCGTAAATTTTCACTTTATACGCATAAGCCGTGTTTATTCTGGTATATCAGCTCGATTATTCAGCATTTCGTGCGCAGCCGCGGATCTCCTCCAGCGTTTTCACGCCGTGGGCATCCATCCACTGTGCCATCTCGTCGGCAATGGTCTCCATGGCGCGGGGGTTGGCAAAGTTTGCCGCGCCCACCTGTACCGCCGTGGCACCCGCCATGATGAATTCCAGTGCGTCACGGCCGGTGGCAATGCCGCCCAGACCCACCACCGGGATGTTCACCGCGCCCACAGCCTGCCAGACCATGCGCAGGGCAATGGGCCGCACCGCCGGGCCGGACAGACCGGCAAAGATGTTGTTGAACACCGGCTTGCGCTTTTCCAGATCGATGGCACAGGCCTGGAAGGTGTTGGTCAGGCTGATGGCATCCGCACCGGCGGCCTCCACAGCCTTGCACATCTCGGGGATGTTCTCTGCCTGGGGGCTCAGCTTGACCATCAGGGGCTTTTTGCAGGCCGCGCGGACCATCCGCACCACCTCACCGGCAGCCTCGGCCTTCACACCGTAGGCCATGCCGCCCACCTTGACGTTGGGGCAGGAGATGTTCAGCTCCACGATGTCCACTGCGCTGTCGCTCAGCATCGCGGCACCTTCCACATACTCTTCCTCGCTGTGGCCGCCAAGGTTGGCAATGGCCACCGTGCCGTACTTCTGCTTGAGTTCCAGCATCTCGCCCAGCTCCACATCAATGAAGTGCTGGACACCGGGGTTCTGCAGGCCGATGCTGTTGATGAGGCCCGAGGGCGTCTCCCACAGGCGCTCGCCCTTGTTGCCGTACTGGCCGTGCAGGGTCAGGCCCTTGCCGGAGATGCCACCGATCTTGGAAAAATCGGCCAGTTCTTCATACTCCACACCGTAGCCCACAGTGCCGGAAGCGCCGATGACCGGGCTGTTCATCACAAAGCCCAGCAGGTTTGTTTTCAGGTCAGCCATCAGAAGAACACCTCCGTTGCATCAAAGACCGGGCCATTCTTGCACACGCTCTTGCCCTCGCCGCCCTTGGTCTCGCAGGTGCAGCCAAGGCAGGCACCAATGCCGCAGGCCATCTTCTTTTCCAGGCTCACGAAGCAGGGAGTGCCCTTTTCGGCACAGATCCGGGCGGCGTTTTTCATCATCACGGTGGGGCCGCAGATCAGCACGGCATCGTAATCTGCCGGGTCATACAGCTGGGTCACAAAGCCGTGGAAGCCCACCGCGCCGGTATCGGTGGAGACCTTTACCACATTTGCGATGGAGCGGTACTCTTCCATGCAGTAAGGGGTATCCCGGAAGCCGAAGAACACATCGGGCCTGCAGCCTGCAGCTGCCAGTTCCCGGGTGACCTGATACATGGGGGCGGTGCCAATGCCGCCGCCCACCACGGCGATCTTATGGTATTGTTCGGTCAGGGCCGGGATATCAAAGCCGTTACCCATGGGGCCGGTCAGCTGGAAGGTATCGCCGGTCTTCAGCTGGGCAATTTTGTGGGTACCCTCGCCGATGACCTGATACAGGAACTCAATGGTCTGGGTCTCCGGCTCCCACTTGTGCACGCTGATGGGGCGGGACAGGAAAGGGGCCTCATCGGCACCCCAGGCACGCAGGGTAAAAAACTGCCCGGCGTGGGGGGCATGCTCCCGGTCAGGCCAGAGGGCACGCAGGAGCCGGATGTCCGGCAGGATGCTCTCATGGCTCAGAACGGTGGCTTCACAGCAGGCTGCACGCATGAGCAATGGCCTCCTTCATGTTCACACACTCGTTGTAAGCGGCCTCATCAAAGGCCACGCCGGGCTGCTTCTTGTAGGCCAGCAGGATGCCGCGGCTGGAGTTGACCACGCCGCCGTTGCCCTTCGACAGATACTGGGCGATGTCCTCGGCTTTGCCGCCCTGTGCGCCGTAGCCGGGGATGAGGAAGAAGCTGTCCTGATACTTTGCACGGATCTCGGTAGCCTCCTCGATGTGGGTGCCGCCGATGACTAGACCGATGGATGAGTAGCCGTGCTCGCCCATGTAGTCCTTGCCCAGAGCGTTCAGCTTATCGCCCACCAGATCGTAGACGTGGCGGCCGTCTGCCAGCTTCTCATACTCAAAGTCCTTGGCACCGCCGTTGGAGGTGCGGCAGAGGACGAACATACCCTTGCCCTGCTTTTCGGCATAGGGCAGGTAGGGGCTGATGGAGTCCAGACCCATGTAGGGAGCCAGCGTGACAAAGTCGGCCTCAAAGTCGCCGGTAAAGTGGCCCATGGCGTACATCTCAGCGGTCTTGGCGATGTCGCCGCGCTTGATGTCGGCGATGACCGGCACACCGGCCTCGCGGACAGCCTTCAGGGTGTCGGCATAGGCCTTCAGACCCTCGAGGCCCAGGGACTCGTAGTAAGCGATCTGCACCTTGTAGCAGCCCGCGACGGCCTTGGTGGCGTCGATGAGCTTCTTGTTGAAGCGGACGATGTTCTCCCCCTTGGTCAGGGCGGTGTCCACAAAGTCAGCGGGCAGGTAGCTGAAATCAGTGTCCAGACCCACACACACCGGGCCGCGGGCTGCAACTGCTTCGTAAAGCTTGTCCATGTTTGTCATTGTCGGGTTCCTCCATACTCTCTTATTACGAATTAAACCTCTCAGTCAGCGCTGACGCGCTGCCAGCTCCCCTAGTAGGGGAGCCCTTGGCAAAGAGGTGAAGTGATACGTTCTGAC
>OGKY01000765.1_pt1 | contig 10854 bp, 8 predicted proteins | sample 1572731 | NCBI WGS metagenome assembly OGKY01 (sample SAMEA2581924, study PRJEB24529) | metagenome | biome: Human gut stool | place: China | collected 2011
GAAGAACCCGTACTACCGCCTGCTGGAGGAGGAAGAGGTGGTCAACCGCATCCTCTCGGAATTCGGGCTTGAGGGCGCGGAGGCACATATCATCAACGGTCATATTCCGGTGGAGGCAAAGCGGGGAGAGTCCCCGGTAAAATGCGGCGGGAAGCTGCTCATCATTGACGGCGGATTCTCCAAGGCCTACCAGCCGAAGACGGGGATTGCGGGATATACGCTGATCTATAATTCCTACGGTCTGGTGCTTGCGGCGCACGAACCGTTTGAGTCGGTCGAAAAGGCGGTGCAGGAGGGAAGCGATATCGCGTCGCATACGATTCTGGTGCAGCATGTCGTGCGTCGTAAGCTGGTGGCGGATACGGACATTGGAAGGGAGCTGCGCGCTTCGATCCGTGATCTGGAGGCGCTGCTGCAGGCATACCGGGACGGTATCCTGGTGGAGAAGATTTAAAGAAAGATAGAAGGAAGCAGGAAAAGAATATGTATATCGGAAATCATCTTTCGGCGTCAAAGGGCTATGCGGCGATGGGGCGGATGGCAGTGAAGCTGGGAGCAAATACATTTGCATTTTTTACAAGAAATCCGAGAGGAGGTGCGGCAAAAGCGATTGATCCGGCGGATGTGGAAAAGCTGCTGGAACTGATGCGGGAGCAGCAGTTTGGAAAACTGGTGGCGCATGCACCTTACACGATGAATCTGTGCGCGGCGAAGGAGGATATCCGCAAGTTTTCTAAGGAGATGATCGCGGACGATCTGCGCCGGATGGAGTACACGCCGGGGAATTACTACAATTTTCACCCGGGTTCCCATGTCGGACAGGGGGCGGATGCCGGAATCGAATGGATTGCGGAGGCACTTAACGAGGTGCTCACGCCGGAGCAGACGACGACGGTTCTCCTTGAGACGATGGCGGGAAAAGGCAGTGAGGTGGGCAGAAGCTTTGAGGAACTGCGCGCGATTATTGACCGTGTAGAGCTGTCCGATAAGCTTGGCATCTGTATGGATACCTGTCATGTCTGGGATGCTGGATATGATATTGCGGGAGATCTGGATGGTGTCCTGGAGAAATTTGACCATGTGATCGGTCTGAACCGCCTGTGCGCGGTACATTTTAACGACAGCATGAACGACCGCGGTTCGCACAAAGACCGCCATGCCTGCATCGGCGAGGGAAAGATCGGGCTGGATGCGATGCGGCGTGTGGCGACGCATCCGCTGCTTTCGGACAAGCCGTTTATTCTGGAGACTCCGAATGACGATGAGGGATACCGCAGAGAGATTGCACTTTTCCGGGAGTGGAGGGAGTAGATAAGAATCCAGAGAAATACATTGCTTTTTAGAAGTGGGTGTGTTATACTTCAAATCACATGAATGCGAAAGCTTTTTCATGCAAATATTTGCCCACCAAGAGATTGGTTAAGCCCATACGGACAGGCGGGGCAGCTGCCGATGGTGGAGAGATCCACGTTATTGATTGAGTTAGAAGCTCAAATTTTATAAGTTGATGACGACTGCAGGCGAAGGACTGCAGGACCCTGAATCGTATGCGATAGAGATATCACTTGTGAAACGGTCAATAAGAGTAGTAATAGCAAATATTTGCTGGCGAAGATGCCAACGTAGACTCTGATAATAGTTTTTGCAGCATGTAGGACAGATTACATAAAGTATGACTATGAGAATGTGACAAGGCAGGTGATGTGTGCGCAGCATACAGGCATCTGTCTTTTTTGTGTAAATAGGAAACTTCGTCCCTATTACATAAAAACGTTCCGCGGGGATGCGTACCTCGCGGTGAGGTACATAATGCTTTGCATACCGCATCAGGGAGCATCAAAACAGAATGTGAGGAGAATCATGGAAGCAGGATCCCAGAAGCGCGCTCCGGTCTACGAAGCGCTGGAACAATTAAAAAAGAGAAGAGTCGTTCCTTTCGATGTGCCGGGGCACAAGAGAGGGCGTGGCAACCCGGAGCTCGTGGAACTTCTGGGGGAGAAATGTGTGAGTCTGGATGTGAATTCCATGAAGCCGCTTGACAACCTGTGCCATCCGGTGTCGGTCATCAAAGAGGCGGAGGAACTGGCGGCGGAGGCTTTCCGTGCAGATCACGCGTTTTTTATGGTAGGAGGAACAACGTCCTCCGTGCAGAGCATGGTGTTGTCGGTCTGTCGTGCCGGGGATAAGATCATCCTGCCGCGCAATGTACATAAGAGTGTGATCAATGCGCTGGTACTCTGCGGCGCTATTCCGGTCTATGTGAATCCGGAGGTGGACAAAAAGCTTGGCATTTCACTCGGTATGGAGATCTCGGAGGTGGAGCGGGCGATTCTGGAGAATCCGGGCGCGGTGGCGGTTCTTGTGAACAATCCGACTTATTACGGAATCTGTTCCGATCTGCGCTCCATCGTGAAGCTGGCACATGAACACGAGATGCTTGTGCTTGTGGATGAAGCGCACGGCACCCATCTGTATTTCGGGGAGGACCTTCCGGTCTGCGCGATGGATGCCGGTGCGGATATGGCGTCCGTCTCCATGCACAAATCCGGAGGAAGCTTAACACAGAGCTCCCTGCTTTTAACAGGAAAAAATGTCAACTGGGAGTATGTCAGCCAGATTATCAACCTCACCCAGACGACAAGCGCGTCGTATCTTCTGATGTCAAGTCTCGACATTTCGCGGAGAAATCTGGCGCTGCGCGGAAGGGAATCGTTCCGCAAAGTGGCGGAGATGGCGGAATACGCCAGGGCGGAGATCAACGACATCGGCGGATATTATGCTTACGGCAAGGATATGGTGAACGGCGGAAGCGTCTATGACTTTGATGTGACGAAGCTCTCAGTCTACACGCGAGGAATCGGTCTGGCAGGAATCGAGGTCTATGATCTGTTGCGGGATGAGTACGATATCCAGATTGAGCTGGGGGACATTGCCAACATCTTAGCCTACATTTCAATCGGCGACCGCATCCAGGATATCGAGCGGCTGGTGGGAGCGTTGGCAGACGTCAAACGCTTGTATTCCAAGGATCCTGCACAGATGTTAAATACAGAATATATAAATCCGACCGTTCTTGTTTCACCGCAGGCGGCTTTTTACGCAGAGAAAAAATGCATGCCGATCCGGGAGACGGCAGGAAAGATCTGCGGAGAGTTTGTGATGTGCTATCCGCCGGGAATTCCGATTCTCGCGCCGGGTGAGATGATTACGCCGGAGATCATCGAATATATCATCTATGCCAAGGAGAAGGGCTGCTCCATGCAGGGAACGGAAGATCCGGCGGTGGAGCACTTAAATGTCTTAGTGGATGACCGGCAGGTGTGGAAATAAGACCGCCGGAAGAATAGCTCTTAAGGAAGAGCATACGGTCAGGAAGAACCGGCAGAAGGAAGCAGCAGACCGTGGAATACGGTCTGGGGAAGGTGGAAGAGAGCGTGGAGTTATGGTTTTCGGATAATCAGACCGATCATGTGAAGGTGTCGGTCAAAGTGGAGAAGCAGCTGTTCGGGGAGCAGACGGATTTTCAGAGGATCGACGTGTTTGAATCCAGGGAATTCGGCAGATTTTTAAGCTCCGACGGCAGCATCGTCTTCTCAGAAAAGGATGAGTTCATCTACGATGAGATGATTGTGCATGTGCCGATGGCGGTGCATCCGCATGTGAAAAAAGTGCTGGTCATCGGTGGCGGAGACGGCGGTGTGGCGAGAGAACTTTCCTATTATGAGGAGATCGAGCAGATCGACGTCGTGGAATCCGACCGGACATTCGTGGATGTGTGCAGGAAGTTTTTCCCGGACAACGCCTGCGGACTGGAAGATCCGCGCGTCAATATCTATTACGAGGATGGACTGCGCTTTCTGCGCACAAAGCATGATGCCTACGATCTGATCATCAATGATGCGATCGATCCGCTCGGGCATACGGCGGGATTGTTCACCAAGGAATTTTATGGGAACTGTTACCGCGCATTAAAAGAAGACGGCATTATGGTCTACCAGCACGGCAGTCCTTTTTATGACGAGGATGAGGAGTCCTGCCGCGTGATGCACCGCAAGGCGAGTCACAGTTTCCCGATCAGCCGTGTGTATCAGGCGCACATTCCGACCTGTTCCTCCGGGTACTGGCTGTTCGGATTTGCGTCAAAAAAATATCACCCGCTGACGGACCTGAATGTGGAGCGCTGGAAAGCGCGCGGGATCAAGACCTGGTATTATACGACCAATCTTCACAAGGGGGCGTTTATGCTGCCAAAATATGTCGAAGATATGCTTGAGGAAGAGGAAGGCAGAAGGTAGATGGCAGATGCGGGACAGAACGGACCCTGACGGGACAGTCAGCGGAGCGTTCTGTCATCCGTTGGCAGAATGATATAAATAATATAAAAATAGAAAATACAGCCGCAGGACGGCAGAATGAGAGGATAAGTAGATGGGAAGATTATTGATTATCGGATGTGGCGGAGTAGCAGGGGTGGCAATTCACAAATGCTGCCAGAACAGCAGGACTTTTTCGGAGATCTGTATTGCAAGCCGCACAAAAGAAAAATGTGACGCGTTAAAGGAAAAGCTGCAGGGAACGACGGATACAGTGATCACGACAGCGAAGGTGGATGCGGATAATGTGGACGAACTGATCGCACTGATCCGTGACTACAAGCCGGATGCCGTGTTAAATGTGGCGCTGCCTTACCAGGATCTGACGATTATGGATGCCTGCCTGGCATGCAAGGTGGACTACATCGATACCGCGAACTACGAACCGGAAGATACCGACGATCCGGCGTGGCGTGCAATTTATGAGAAGCGCTGCAAGGAGGCGGGCTTTACCGCGTACTTCGATTATTCCTGGCAGTGGGCATATCAGAAACGCTTTGCGGATGCCGGCATCACGGCGCTTCTTGGCAGCGGCTTTGACCCTGGCGTGACGAGCGTGTTTACCGCCTATGCGCTGAAGCATTATTTCGATGAGATCGAGTACATCGATATCTTAGACTGCAACGGTGGAGACCACGGTTATCCGTTCGCCACCAATTTCAACCCGGAGATCAACCTCCGCGAGGTATCCGCAAACGGCTCCTACTGGGAGGACGGACACTGGGTAGAGACAAAACCGATGGAAATTAAAAAAGAATATAATTTCCCGCAGGTTGGCGAGAAAGACATGTATCTGCTTCATCATGAGGAGATCGAGTCTCTGGCAAAGAATGTGCCGGGAGTCAAGCGCATCCGTTTCTTCATGACCTTCGGTCAGAGCTATCTGACTCATATGCAGTGTCTGGAGGATGTCGGAATGCTCTCCACTTCCCCGATCCAGTATGAGGGAAGAGAGATCGTGCCGATCCAGTTCTTAAAGGCATTGCTTCCGGACCCGGCGTCACTGGGTCCTAGAACCGTTGGCAAGACGAACATCGGTTGTATTTTTACCGGCAAGAAGGATGGCAAGGAAAAGACGATCTATATCTATAACGTCTGCGATCACCAGGAGTGCTACAGGGAGGTTGGCTCACAGGCGATCTCCTACACGACAGGAGTTCCGGCAATGATCGGTGCAGCGCTTGTTGTAGATAAGGTGTGGGATAAGGACGGCGTTTTCAATATCGAGGAGTTTGATCCGGATCCGTTTATGGATATGCTCAACCAGTACGGACTGCCGTGGGTTGTCGATGAGAACCCGGAGACGGTGGCGTAGCCGTTCGTAAAAAGAGCCGGACAGGGAGAGACGAGAGCAATGAAGTGGAATGAACTTCCGACCCCATGCTATGTGGTGGATCAGAAAAAATTAAAAGAGAATTTAATAATATTGCATAATCTGGAGCAGGATACGGGATGCCATGTCCTGCTGGCGCAGAAAGCGTTTTCCACATATGCGCTCTATCCGTTGATCGGACAATACATCAGCGGTACCACAGCGAGCGGACTCTACGAGGCGCGTCTCGGCGCAGAGGAGATGGGGCGTGAGAACCATGTGTTTGCTCCGGCGTACAAGGACAGTGACATGGAGGAACTGGTCACGCTCTGCGACCATGTGATTTTTAATTCCTTTGCGCAGTATGTCAGACACAGGAAGAAGGTGGCGGCGCAGAATGTCGCCAGTGGTACGGAGCACCGTGTCAGCATCGGACTTCGGATCAATCCGGAGTATTCCACGCAGGAGGGACATGCGATCTATGATCCCTGCGCGCTCGGTTCCAGACTCGGCATGACAAGAGAGGCGTTTGAGAAAGGACTTGCCGGACTTGGCATGAGACGGCAGGAGGATGGAAGCTATGAACTGCCGGAGGATGTGGAGGGACTCCATTTTCACACGCTCTGCGAGCAGGACGCGGATGATCTGGAATGCACGTTTTTGGCGTTTGAGGAGCAGTTTGCTTCTTATTTAAAACAGGTCCGGTGGCTGAATCTGGGCGGAGGACATCATATCACCAGACCGGGTTACCAGATAGAGCGTTTAAAGAAGCTTATCGGCTATATCAGGGAGACCTACGGACTTGCCGTGTATCTGGAGCCCGGCGAGGCGGTTGCCTTAAATGCGGGATATCTGGTAACGGAAGTGTGCGATATTGTACACAACGGGATGGATATTCTGATTCTGGATGCGTCTGCGGCGTGTCATATGCCGGACGTTCTTGAGATGCCGTATCGTCCGCCGCTTCGGGACGGATTTGCGGCGGGGGAGCAGAAATACACCTATCGGCTGTCCTCGCTCACCTGTCTGGCGGGGGACGTCATCGGGGACTACAGTTTCACACACGAGATTCAGATCGGCGACCGTCTGGTGTTTGAGGACATGGCAATCTACTCGATGGTGAAGAATAATACCTTTAATGGAATTCCGCTTCCGTCGATCGCAATGCTCCGGGAAGACGGGGAGGTTGAGATGTTAAAGCAGTTCGGCTATGAAGATTTCAAAGGGCGGTTGTCATAACCGGTTTTGAAAGACATCCGGGACAAGGGAAGATGACTTGGATGAGGGAAGAGGAAATGGAGAAAAAGATGCAAAAGTGTGCAGAAGATCCAAAAGAGAGAATGACAACGCCGCAGGCGGACGGATTTTTTATGCCGGGGGAGTACGAACCGCATGACGGCTGCATTCTGATCTGGCCGTCGCGCCCGGGTTCCTGGATTTACGGCGCACGCGATGCGCGGATTGCATTCCGGGATGTGATTGCAGCGATTGCGCAGAGTGAAAACGTATATGTGGCAGCCGGGCGGGATGCCATTGACTCCGCGCGAGAGATGCTGACCGGTGAGGACGCGCCGTGGAAAAAGCGTGTGACGGTCTTTGAACTGGAGACAGACGATGCCTGGGCAAGAGATGTGGCACCGACTTTTGTGAAAGACGGCGCCGGCAGGGTGCGGGCAGTGAACTGGTCATTTAACGCCTGGGGAGGATCGGTGGATGGACTGTATGCATCCTGGGCGTTGGACGATGCGTTTGCAAAGGCGTTTGCCGCAAAGTACGGCTATGCGTGTTACGATGCCGCGCCGTTTGTACTGGAGGGCGGATCGATTCACAGCGACGGTGAGGGGACGCTTCTGGTGACGGAGGCGTGCCTTTTGAGTGCGGGGCGCAATCCGGGGCTTACGCGCGAGGAGATCGAGGAGAAGCTTAGAACGTATCTTGGCATAAAAAAAGTGCTGTGGCTGCCGCGTGGAATCTATCAGGATGAGACGAACGAGCATGTGGATAACGTCTGCGCGTTCCTGCGCCCGGGCGAGGTGGTGCTTGCATGGACGGACGATGAAACAGATCCCCAGTATCCGCTATCACAGCAGACGCTTGCGTACCTGGAGGGCGAGACGGATGCGCGCGGAAGAAAGCTTGTCATTCACAAGCTTCCGATTCCCGATCATCCGGTCTGCATTACAGAGGAGGAACTGGCAGGGTATTCGTTTGCCGAAGGGGAGGATGAGCGGGAGGCGGGAGAGCGTCTTGCGGCATCCTACGTGAACTTTTATTTTTCCAATGAGGCAGTCGTCCTTCCAGCGTTCGGCGGGGAGAATGAGGAGAGTGACAGGCGCGCTGCCGCACTGCTTGCGCAGTGGAATCCGGGGCGGAAGATCATTCCGGTGCAGGCGCGTGCAATTTTAGTCGGCGGCGGGAATATCCACTGTATTACACAGCAGATCCCGGCGGCAAAAATGCAGCAGCAAAAATGCAGCAGCGGTAAAGTGGACAGAGACAAAAAGAGGAAAAGAGTATGAACAGAGTGAAAGTGGCGGCAATTCAGATGCGCTGTGCGGCATCTGTGGAGGAGAATTTAAAAAAGGCGGAAGCCATGGTGCGAAAGGCGGCGGCAGAGGGAGCAAACGTGATCCTTCTGCCGGAACTTTTTGAGCGGGAATATTTTTGCCAGCAGCGCCGGTATGACTTCTATCATTATGCAAAGCCTGTGATGGAGAACGATGCGGTGCGCATGGGCATGCGGCTTGCCGCGGAGCTTGGAGTGGTGCTCCCGATCAGCTTTTATGAGCGGGATGTGAACAACCTGTACAATTCCATCGCCTGTATCGACGCGGACGGAACGGTGCTCGGTGTTTATCGCAAGACGCATATCCCGGATGATCACTACTATCAGGAAAAGTTCTATTTTACGCCGGGGGATACCGGATTTCAGGTATTTTCTACGCGCTACGGCAGAATCGGCGTGGGAATCTGCTGGGATCAGTGGTTTCCGGAGAGCGCGCGCTGTATGGCGCTTGCAGGGGCGGAGCTGCTTTTTTATCCGACGGCGATCGGATCGGAACCGATCTTAGAGTGCGACAGTATGCCGCACTGGAGACGCTGCATGCAGGGACATGCGGCAGCCAATCTGATGCCCGTTGTTGCGGCAAACCGGATCGGGGAGGAGACGGTAGAACCCTGTGAGGAAAACGGCGGACAGCGTTCGGCGCTCGTTTTTTACGGATCGTCTTTCCTGACCGATGAGACCGGAGAAATTCTGGCGGAGGCAGGGCGCGACGAGGAAGAGATACTGGTGCAGGAATATGACCTGGACGAGCTGGATGCCAGACGGCTGGAGTGGGGGCTGTTCCGCGACAGGCGCCCGGAGTGCTACGGCATCATCAGCGGCAGGTAAAAGAAATATATTGTTGACATGGAAACAATAATGAGATACAGTAGGAACTGGGAACAAAATACCATGTTAGAAAAAGGAAGAGTCTGCATGAAAGATCGGGAAGAGCTGTTAAAAGAAATCGCGCTCATGCTGGAGCGGCAGGATATGCTTTCCAAACTGACGGAAAACCAGTGTCTGGATGAATACGGCTATTCGGAGACACACTGTATCGACTATATCGGAAGACTGGAACTGCCGAACGTCACGAAGGTGGCGGAGCACATGGGGATGACGCGCGGCGCGATCAGCAAGATGACCAAGAAGCTTCTTGCCAAAGGGCTGATCGAAAAATATACGCTGGAGACGAACAAAAAGGAAGTATATTTCAAGCTCACGGATCAGGGCAGGCTTTTGTTTGATGAGCATGCGAAGCGGCATAAGCGATGGGAGAAGCGCGATATGGAATTTCTGGCGCGCTATTCCGTCGAGGATGTGAGGACGGTGAGCCGTTTTATGACGGAGTTCAACGGCTATCTGGAAGAGCAGATCGAGACGATCACAGGGACGCAGGCAGAAGGATGATATTGTGTAATAGGAACGAAGTTTCCTGTTACACAAAAAAGAATCCTGCAGGCAGGATTCTTATGTGTTACTGTTGTATGAAATGTAATTGTTAAGCGTTTAACACTTCAAGAAGCGTAAGCAGCTTTTCTACCGTGTCCTGGCTGATGTTGTTTGCTGCGATAAAATTGCTTACCGTTGTTGCAACATCTTCGGAAGTCTCTGCAGTGGATGCGGATGCCACGGTGTTCGTATCGCTTCCCATATAGGAGAGAACCTTCTGGACATAATTCTGTGTCTCGCTAAACGGTGGAATACCGCCGTATTTATCGACATTTGCACTGCCGGCGTTGTATGCTGCAAGCGCAAGAGAGGTATCACCGTTGTACCTGGCAAGCAGCTGGGAGATCAGATTTGCACCGCCCATGATATTCTGGTAGGCGTCGTAGGAATCTGTGACACCGAGAGATGCTGCGGTGGCAGGCATCAGCTGCATGATACCGACGGCACCGGCGCTGCTGACAGCGCTTGTATTAAAATTGGATTCTGCTCTTGCGATTGATTTTAAAAGAGTGGAGGAGACGCCGTAGGTGTTTGCCGCCTCGTCAAAGATGGCGGAAAGGTCTTCAGAGCAGGCCGTGCTGCCGGAGTAGGCGTCGGTGGCATTCGTTAAAACGGAAGAAAAGTCAGATCCCGCAGCCTGTGCTTTGGCAGCTTCGGCGGCAGCTCTCTCCGCTTCGGCGCGGGCAGCAGCCTCGGTGTTGATCTGATCCACAAATGCCTGATCGTGATAATTTAAGATCGTAATACTCATTGGTAACTCCCTTGAAAACAACTTCACTGAATGTATAACTAGAAAAAGTATAGCATAATTTACGGGATTAGGAAAGAAAAAAATGAAAACCAAGCAAGCCGAACAGAAAGGGACATATTTACGTGCATTCCGGGCTGCATTTCCCTACACGGTACCGGTGCTCACCGGCTATCTGTTTATCGGAATGGCGTTCGGAGTGATGATACAGGAAAAAGGTTACAACTTCTTGTGGGCAATGCTCATGAGCCTGGTGATCTATGCGGGCAGCGGACAGTATCTGGCAGTCAACTTCTTCGCGCCGGGCGTCAGCCTTTTCAATGTGATTTTCATGGAATTTATGGTGAATATCCGCCATATTTTTTATGGATTGTCACTGTTGGAACGTTTTTCCGAGATGGGGAAAAAGCGGCTCTACATGATC
>OGKY01000769.1_pt1 | contig 10772 bp, 9 predicted proteins | sample 1572731 | NCBI WGS metagenome assembly OGKY01 (sample SAMEA2581924, study PRJEB24529) | metagenome | biome: Human gut stool | place: China | collected 2011
GTAATATCACAGACGAGGCAGTACAGAAGTATATAAAAGAACAAGCAGAAGAATCAAGAAAAGAAGATTCAAGAAGTACCGCTTTATAGCGGACCAGTAAAAATGCTTGTGACACCGCCCTTTGGGGCGAGCAGTAACATAGCCCTTTGGAGGGCTTATAGCAAACCACCAGTTGAACTGGTGGTTGCTGACTTAGAATTTTTGTATGATAATTTAGGTAGATATAAAATATTTTATGGATGAAATTATTGACAGTTTAAGTATAAAGAATTAAATTTGTCGATAAAGTGATTTGAATATTAAAAGTTATTACGCAGATATAGAGGAGGATGAAAAGATGAGTTCGGATGCGCAGGTATTTGCAAGTGCAGCAGCAATACAGCATCAGGCACAGCGTGCTGGATTAAGATGGTTGGAGGGAAAATTGTGTAATTACAGGCCGGAGATTTATGAAGAAGTACGGAAGGCATATCTACGTGGGTTTAAAGTGAGAAAAAAGTGCGTGCTAATATGTTTGCCGATTCCACTTATCATATGTGTGTGCTTTTTCCTTCATTGGGTTGGTGGATTAGATCGCTCTCAAATGGTTTATGGTCATGTTGATGGAAATGAGATCTGGTATATCAGAGGAGAAAAAAAGACGTTGGATTGCAGAGCGGTAGGTTATACGGATGCAGATAATGAAGTTGTTATATATCTGGATCATAATGACCAATTTGAAAAAGTAATTTCAAGGAGTAAATTGGAGACACAGCAGGGAAGAGATATAGCAGGAGTTTTGATATCGTGGAGCCTTGGAACTGTTTTGCTGATATTCGCTATCCGATACTGTGAGAATAAATATTGCTGGCAATTTAAATTGTTTTGGAAGTGGTATGACAGATTTATACGTAATAAAGATCTGGACATAGAAGAATTTATAAATATATATGAAACAGAATTACGACGCAGGAGTTGCCAGATGGTATAGCGCGTTACTATTGTTTCAGATGTTTAGAATATAATGAAGGAAGAATGGCATTGGATTGAAAAGAAACGCAGATTGGTGTAGAGCGCTGTAATTATAGCAGAAGCTACAGGAGGAAAATATGGATCAGCCTGTTTATGTAATTAAAAGCGTGGAAAGTGTCTGGACATATAAATATAATGGTAAAATATATGATGTTTTAAAAAAGGTGGTCTGGATTTTGGTAATACTATTCATAATTAGTTCACTTTTTTTTCATAAAAATACATTTATGGAATTGGCGTTCGGGACACGTTTGTTATTGATTATAATGAGTGTGATAATACTTGGGACGGCATACGCCACAGAGAAAACACCTTCTCCATTTGAGATAAGGTTTTATGAAGACTATATGGTAGTTTATCGCGAAAAATATTATTATGACCGGAATCTTTCGCGAAAAGAATATGATAAGTTTTTTTATAAAGATATTGAGCGTATCCAATATAAAAAAAATATAGAAAGATACAATATTTATGGCTTGGTTGAATGGGAATATTGGAATTATCGAAAGGATGGAACACTTTCAGAAAGATCAAACGGACATAAAACGGTTAAGGGCATGTGCAGTTTTTACACTTCAAAGTTAGCAGATGTGGATTATAAAAAATGGTTTGAACTTTATACTTCACGGAAAGTTACAATTATGGAATAAATGAAGTGAATTTGTAGTGAAATCAGTTTTAAAGAAATAGAGGAATTCTGGATATTGTGCTTAGAGAATCCAAGATCCAGTACGGGGGGGTTGCGAACAATGTTGGTAACGATGGTAAAATGGTGTTCATTTCCAATTGGTTAAATGGGAGAATGTGGTTGTAGTTCTGGGGTAAAAGTGAATTAAAATATTAACTTCTGGTGAAAGGAAAATAACTGTATTTTTGAAGCGGTTGGATTTGACTTACACTATATAGTAAGTAAGAAAGAAGAGGAGCAGTTAGAAAAACTTTAACTGTTGCTATATCCATGAGAGGGAGGTTCGTGGAAGATGTCAGAGACGGCGCAGGGCGGGATTATCGTTATATGCGGTTTGATCGTTTTTATTTATGGAATTTTAAGATGGGTAATTTGGGGATACAAGAAGGATGCAAAGTTTATTGAAAAGGCAAAAAAAGATGGGCGTGTAGCAATAGCAACTTATCAGAAGACGGAAACGAATGTAAAGTGGACGCCCAATAGTGCGGGAAGAGAGTATCGAACGATTTGTCATAATACATATGCGTATAGAGTAAGAAGTGGTAAACAATATACATTTACACGCAGTAAGGATGTTACATATGATACAGGCAGAAGTGGCATAAACAATATACGAGTATACTATGATGAAAAGAATCCGCGTAAGATAAAGTTTGATGGTAACGGAGATAGAAATCAGCATCAGGTTCAAATCGGTTGTGGATACACCGCACTGGCAACATTCTGCACGATGTTTCTGGTTGCCAGACTGTTAGCACATCTCTTTTCATAATGCCTGTTTGTGCGTGGCTTAAGATGTATATTGCATTGCTTATAGAAGACTTTGGCAACGATCTATCAGTAGAAGAACAGATGTGTCTGTCGGAGTATCTCTGAAAAATTACATAGTGGGAGAAAAAATGGATCATAACTTAAAAAAAGAGGAAAAACAGTTCATTGCTCTGATTATAGGATTCATAACAGTTCTCGTAATCTGGTTGGTCGCGGAGTTTATATCCCAGTTTGGCGGACTGGAGGCGTTGACACCTGTGAACTTTGTCCGTGGATTTATCAGGGCAGGGAGTGTGTTTTTTATATTCTTTTTTGTGTTCCGTTTATATGGAAACGGACGAAAGCAGAGACAGATCCAAAAGTGGGAAGCCAGGGGGTGGAAAACGACAGCGTATGTGGTTGGAACGTCAAGGCAGTACAGGTATGGACTTTCAGAACACGATCCAATGAAGCGAAGACGGGCAGATTACTACGTAAAATACAAGTATGAAGTAGATGGTAAAAGTTATTACCATGACATGATAACAGGGTTTAAAAACTGGAAAAATGAAATTACTGTATGGTATGATAAGAACCATCCCAAGCGTCATGTGACAAGCGAATATTCAGAAAGCAAACGAAAATATTACGGCTGGGTGTTTACGATGGTTCTTACCCTTGCGGCGTTCCTTTCCGGATTCTCCGCCTAGGAGTTTTTACTCTTCCTCATTAAAAATTTCTAAAAAGGAATTGTATATGCCGGCAGACTCGACCCGTATGGGTTTTTGTTTTTCCCGGGGGAGAGGATTCAGAACGTGCAGTTTTTCCGGCGGGTGACGCACGATCAGCTTGTGATCCGGCTGACGGACGGCGTGCGCGTCTACCGGGTGAAGAAGAGAATGATGATGCTGCCGTGGCATAAAAGCAATCTAAAAGCATTGACTTATAAAAGCTCCGTGTATTATAATCAGTGTTAATACGATAAAGTGATAACGTGGAAGCAGGAGGAATGAGATTGGCATGGAGAATACAATAGACAAAGTAATCATAACAGTCGTTGGAAAAGATACCGTCGGTATTATCGCAAAGGTATGTACCTATCTTTCGGAGAATCATATCAATGTTCTGGATATTTCGCAGACGATCGTGTCCGGATTTTTTAACATGATGATGATTGTGGACATGAGTCAGTCATCGAGATCTTTCGGGGACTGCCAGAAGGATCTGGATGCGGTGGGAGAGCAGATCGGCGTGTCCATCAAATGTCAGAAGGAAGAGATTTTTGAGAAAATGCACAGAATCTAGGCAGATGTGCAGGAAGATCGACCGATGGACATAATGTCCACAGAAAGGGATAGACGGAATGATTAACATATGGGAAGTAAATGAGACCAACAAGATGGTGGAGCAGGAAAATCTCGATGTCCGTACCATCACGATTGGTATCAGTCTTTTGGAGTGTATTGACTCTGATTTAAAAAAGCTCAATGAGAATATCTACAACCGGATCACGACCGTGGCGAAGGATCTGGCGGCAGTCGGAGAGAAGATTGAGAACGAGTACGGGATACCGATTGTCAATAAGCGTATCTCCGTGACACCGATTGCGCTGGTGGGCGGCGCAGCCTGCAAGACGCCGGAGGATTTTGCAACGATCGCGGACACGCTGGACCGCGCAGCCAAGGCGGTTGGGGCGAACTTGATCGGCGGCTATTCGGCACTGGTGTCGAAGGGCATGACGAAGGCGGATGAGATGCTGATTCACTCGATTCCGATGGCACTCTGCCGGACAGAGCGTGTCTGCAGTTCGGTGAACCTTGCATCCACGAAGACCGGTATCAATATGGATGCGGTCAAGCTGATGGGAGAGATCCTCTTAGAGCTTGCAGAGCAGTCAAAGGACCGCGATTCTGCGGACTGCATGAAGCTTGTTGTATTCTGCAACGCACCGGATGACAACCCGTTTATGGCAGGCGCGTTCCATGGTGTGACGGAGGCGGATGCGATCATCAACGTCGGTGTCAGCGGACCGGGAGTGGTGAAGACCGCTCTGGAAAAAGTGCGCGGTGAGAACTTTGAGGTGCTCTGTGAGACCATCAAGAAGACGGCGTTTAAGGTGACGAGAGTCGGACAGCTGGTGGCCCAGGAGGCATCCAGACTTCTTAATATCCCGTTTGGTATCGTGGATCTGTCTCTGGCGCCGACACCGGCGATCGGCGATTCCGTGGCGGACATTCTCTGTGAGATCGGACTTGAGTATGCGGGAGCACCGGGAACGACGGCGGCGCTCGCCATGCTGAACGATCAGGTGAAAAAGGGCGGCGTGATGGCTTCCTCCTATGTCGGCGGATTAAGTGGCGCTTTTATTCCGGTCAGCGAGGATCAGGGCATGATCGATGCGGTACAGGCAGGAGCGATCACACTTGAGAAGCTTGAGGCGATGACCTGCGTATGTTCCGTGGGACTCGATATGATTGCGATTCCGGGAGACACCAAGGCGACGACCATCTCCGGTATGATTGCCGATGAGATGGCGCTTGGCATGGTCAACCAGAAGACGACTGCGGCGCGCCTGATTCCGGTTATCGGAAAAGGGGTGGGCGATACGGTAGAATTTGGCGGACTGTTCGGCTATGCGCCGATCATGCCGGTGAACCAGTTCTCCTGTGACGCGTTCATCAACCGCGGCGGCAGAATCCCGGCGCCGATCCATAGCTTCAAGAATTAAATCAAAAACGAACGTGAGTCATAGAACATAAGTGATAGAAAACAACCTTCTCTGATCAGACAGAATCCGAAAGGATGATTCAGGGAGGTTGTTTTTCCTTTATCCGGACAGAGGAAGCACAGAATGGCAGAGATCAGAAAAATCATTTTCATAAAAAATGCGGTGGAGACGCTGGGATATTTTTCCGAACAGATTGCACTGGAACTGGAGAGGAACGGATACGAGACCTGCTTTATCGACTATGAGCGGATGTATGAGTCGATGGATGAGATGCTGCATTTTCTGGAGCGGGAAGAGACGGCGCTTGTCACCTTTAATTTCATCGGGCTCCGCGGCGAGGCTGTGTTTCAGACGGAGAGCGGACGCAGTATCTGGCAGGAGGAGAATCTTCCGATTTTGAATATTTTGGTGGATCATCCGCTCTACTATCACAGCTGCCTGAAGGAAGCCGGGGAGCGGATGCGGGTATTCTGTGTGGACAGAGAGCACGTCGGCTATGTGAGGCGTTTTTACCCGGGGGTGAAGGTGAAGTTCCTGCCGCTGGCGGGCAATGAACTTCTTTTTTCGCATGGAGACGGGGAACACGGAACGCACAGAGCGGATGTACCAGAGCCCGTGCCGTATGGGCGGAGAACCTTTGACCTTGTATTTGCGGCCAACTATGTGTCGATGGAGATGCTGGAGGAAAAAGTAAAGGCGCTGGATGAAGATTACCGGATCTTTTACCGCTGGATCACGGAGGACCTGATCGCGGATCCCACGCAGTCCGTAGATGCGGTTATGGAGCGGCACATCCGCGACGAGCTCGGGGCGGTGCCGGAAGAGCAGCTTTGCGCGGCGATGTCCGGGATGATCTGGATTGATCTGTTTGTCCGCAGCTATTTTCGGGAAAAAGTAGTGCAGACGCTCGCGGATGCCGGTATCATAGTGCGGGTATTCGGATCAGACTGGGAGAAAATTCACTGCAAAAAGCCGCAGAACGTGCGGACGAGCGGCGGAAAAGTGAACTCGGCGGCGTGTGTGCAGGCGATGCGTGACGCCAGGATCGCGTTAAACGTGATGCCCTGGTTCAAAGACGGAGCGCATGACCGCGTCTTTACGGCGATGCTGCAGGGAACGGTGGCGCTCACGGACGACAGCCGGTATCTGCGGGAAGAGTGCCGGGACGGAGAAAATATCTGCTTTTACTCCCTGAGGGCGTTACAACAGCTTCCGGATCAGGTGGTAAGCCTGCTTGAGGATCCGGTGCGGATGGCAGAGCTGGCGGAGCGGGGATATCGGATGGCAGAAAAGCGGCACAGGTGGAAGAACCGCGCCGGGCTTCTGATGCAGGCACTTCGCAATATAGATAAGTAAAACTAATAGAATTCAGTAAATAAATTCATGATACTAATGACAGCGCATTCCTTGTAAAAAGAAAATCCGCATGATAAGATGGAAGAAGGCAATCAATTCCTCTTCCCGGATATGTATTGGAGGAAAATCATGAAGATGATGTCACTTGCGAAGGAACTTTCGTCCAATACATATCCGGGAAGAGGAATTGTGATTGGCAGATCCGGGGATGGAAAATATGCGGTAACCGCTTACTTTATCATGGGAAGAAGCGAGAACAGCCGCAACAGGGTCTTTGTGGAGGATGGCGAAGGAATCCGCACACAGGCGTTTGATCCGTCCAAGCTGACAGATCCGAGCCTCATCATTTATGCACCGGTCCGTGTGCTTGGCAACAAGACAATCGTGACAAACGGCGATCAGACCGATACGATCTACGAACTGATGGACAAGCAGCAGACGTTTGAGCAGGCGCTGCGCACCAGAGAGTTTGAGCCGGACGCACCGAACTATACACCGCGGATTTCCGGCATCATGCACATCGAGAACAATACCTACAATTACGCGATGTCCATTTTAAAGAGCAACAATGGCAATCCGGAAGCCTGCAACCGCTATACGTTTGCATACCAGAATCCGGTGGCCGGCGAGGGACATTTTATCCATACATACATGGGAGACGGCAATCCGCTGCCGAGTTTTGAGGGAGAGCCGAAGCTTGTCGGCATCGAGGGAGACATCGACACCTTCACAAACACGGTCTGGGAGAACTTAAACGCAGACAATAAAGTATCTTTATTTGTGCGTTACATTGAGATTGAGACCGGAAAATACGAGACGAGAATCATCAACAAGAACGTGTGAGGAGAATAGGATCATGAAAGAATTAGAATTAAAATATGGCTGCAACCCGAACCAGAAGCCGTCCAGAATCTATATGGAGAACGGCGAACTGCCGATCAAGGTGCTTTGTGGCAGACCAGGCTATATCAATTTTCTGGATGCATTCAACGGCTGGCAGCTCGTGTCCGAGTTAAAAAAGGCAACCGGTCTTCCGGCAGCGACCTCCTTTAAGCATGTGTCGCCGGCGGGCGCGGCAGTCGGACTTCCGCTTTCCGAGGTGGAGCGCAAGATCTACTGGGTGGATGACATGGATGTGGAGTTTACACCGCTTGCAAATGCCTATATTCGTGCGCGCGGCGCAGACCGCATGTCCTCGTTCGGCGATTTTATCTCTCTGTCGGATGTCTGCGACAAGGAGACAGCGCTTGTCATCAAGCGCGAGGTATCGGACGGCGTCATTGCCCCGGGTTACACCGATGAGGCGCTTGCGATCTTAAAGGCGAAGAAAAACGGCAATTACAATGTCATCGAGATCGATCCGGACTATGTGCCGGCGCCGATCGAGCACAAGGAAGTGTTCGGAATCACATTTGAGCAGGGAAGAAATGAGCTGGTGATCGATGAACATTTCTTCGACAATGTTGTGACGGAGAACAAGGAGATTCCGGAGGCGGCGAAGAGAGATCTTGCCATTGCGATGATCACCTTAAAATACACGCAGTCCAATTCCGTGTGCTATGTCAAGGGCGGTCAGGCGATCGGTATCGGAGCGGGGCAGCAGTCCAGAATCCACTGCACGAGACTTGCCGGTTCCAAGGCGGACAACTGGTGGCTGCGTCAGTCGCCGCAGGTGCTTTCCCTTCCGTTTAAGCCGGGCATCAAGCGCGCAGACCGGGACAACGCCATTGACCTCTACATTGGGGAGGACTATATGGATGTGCTGGCGGAAGGTGCATGGCAGAATATTTTTACAGAGAAGCCGCCTGTTTTTTCGGCAGAGGAGAAGCGGGCATGGCTGGATAAGAACACAGAGGTATCTCTTGGATCGGACGCATTTTTCCCGTTTGGCGATAACATCGAGCGCGCACACAGAAGCGGCGTTGCGTATGTGGCACAGCCGGGCGGTTCCATCCGCGACGATCATGTGATTGAGACTTGCAATAAATATCATATGGCGATGGCATTTACGGGCATCCGCCTGTTCCATCACTAGGAAGAGCCAAAGAGGGCTGATGTATGCAGGGTGCATCAGCCCTTTTTTACACTTTTTTTACAAGGCTTTACCGGACAAGGGTAGAAGAGAAGATTCATAAACGTTACAGTTTATTTTACATACAAAAAAATGAGAGGAACAGTTGTGAAAATGAAGAAAAAGAATCATTGGAAAAACATATGTGCGCTTTTCTTCGCATTCTGCATGGTGTTTTCGACGGTAGCAGGAGATGCGTCTTTTGTTACGGCGTATGCAGCAGAGGTGCAGACAGCGGCCGGAAGTGAAGCGGCGGAAAATCCGTCACCGGCAGAGGAGAGCGGAGCAGACAGCACGGAAGGTGCACAGAACACAATAAATCAAGAAAGTGCGGCGCAGACAGGGAACGCCGGTCAGACGGACGCAGCGCAGACAGAGGGTGCAGTGCAGACGGATGCAGCGCAGACAGATGGTGCAGCGCAGGCGGATGCGGTACAGAATACGGAGTCTGGGGCAGACCAGAATACGGCGCTCATCCAGACTGCGGGTGCAGAAAGCCTTGCGGCCTTCAGCTACACGGCGGCACCGGAAGCGGGACTTCCGACAGCGGCGACAACGGGCAGCGGAACGCTTGACGTAAGCGGAGTATCTTACAGCGGATTCAGCAAGGGAATCGCAGCAAAAGGATGGAGCGAGGGAGCGGGCTTTACGGTTGCGGTCAATGCTGCAGGTTACACAGATTTGAAATTTTCCGCAGACATGCGCTCCAGCGGAACCGGTCCTGCCAACTTTGCACTGGAATATTCCATTGACGGAGCGAGCTGGACAAAGATTAGCGGAACGGATGTGACCTTAAGCACGGATCTTGCCCTGGTGTATCAGCAGACGGCACTCCCGGCGGCGCTGTCCGGAAAAGCGTTTACACTGCGTGTGACGATGCAGGGAAACACGAGTGTGAACCAGAGTACAGTCGGTACGAACGGTGTGACCAGCATCAACAACATTGTAGTCACCGGAACACAGGGCGAGGCGGCGACAGACGGAACGGTCTGTTCCAAAGTCAAAGCTTCCGTGGAGCCGGGAGATGTGGAAGCCGGTACGAAGGTGGAGCTCTCCTGTGCGACGGAGGGAGCAACGATCACATACCATACCGATCTGGACAGTGCAGACAAGACATACACCGAAGCGCTTGTGATCGAGGAAGATGTGACGATCTACGCGACAGCCGAACTCGAAGGTTATGAGACGAGTGAGACGGCAGAATTTGCCTACACGGTAAAACAGGGTGCAAAGAGCAAGGAGGCAGCACTTGCCACCACACTTTCGGACGGAAATATTGTCGCCCTCTATTACGAGAACAACGGAACCGGAAGCGTGCTCTCCAAGACAGCAAGCGGCAAGAAGTTAAAGGGTGTGTCGGCAACTGCAGCGGACGGCGCGCTTGCCATTCCGGAGGATACGGCGGAACTTACGGTTTCCGTGGATGAGAACGGTTATTATACCTTTGTGAGCGGTGATAAATATCTGACGTCCGGCGCAACGGGCAGCTCCGTGACGTTTGCGGACGCGGCGGGAGATTACAGTCTCTGGAAGCTGCAGAAGGCAAATGAGAACGGCGGATACTATGCGATCAATGCCAACGCAAAATATAATAATACCACAGAACAGTATCTGGAATATTACAGCGGTTTTACGACATACAGCTACAAATCATCTTCGGATGCAGCGTATGTATTCTATTTTTATCTGATTGATGAGGGAACACCGTCGGTTCATATCCGTGCGGACGAGTCCGTCACGGAAAATGTGGCACAGTGGTCCGGAACGGCAGACTACAAGACGGCAGGTGTGACGGCAGATACCGGAATTGCAGGAGATTCTCTCAATGCAAATGATCTGTTGGATACGGATGCTATATATTCGGCGGTGGTAAATGGAGCGGCAGTGGCACCGTATACCGAGGCCACAAGCACTTCCACCGGTTCGACTTCCTATTATATGGGAGGAAAGGGCATTGGAAGCGGAAGCAATGATTATGCGCAGTTTGTGATGCCGACAACGGGCTATGCCAACATGGTACTTTCCTTCCGGCTTCGCGCAAGCAACACCGGAGCAGGTTCCTTCCAGATGCAGTATTCCACGGATGGTGTGGATTTTAATAACCTTTCCACTGGAACCTATGCTTATAAGTATACAAAATATGTGGAAAGGTTATTAAAATCCACACC
>OGKY01000779.1_pt1 | contig 10680 bp, 10 predicted proteins | sample 1572731 | NCBI WGS metagenome assembly OGKY01 (sample SAMEA2581924, study PRJEB24529) | metagenome | biome: Human gut stool | place: China | collected 2011
GCGGCGGGTGCAGCTGGATCAACAAGCCCTATGTGGAACAGTTGAAGAATAAGGAAAAGCAATTAAAGGAGCTTCTGGCTCCTTTTTGCAAGGTCGAGGGTGTCATTCCCATGGAGCACCCGGAGCATTACCGGAACAAGGTACATGCGGTATTCGGCGAGAACCGGTATCACGATGCCATCTCCGGCATTTATGAACAGAAGAGCCACCGGATCGTTCCCGTGGACAGCTGCCTGATCGAGAATGCCAATGCGGATGAGATCATTGTCTCTATAAGAGGGCTGCTGAAATCTTTTCATATCCGCCCTTACAATGAGGACACCGGGTATGGGCTGCTGCGCCATGTGCTGATCCGGACCGGCCATGTTACCGGCCAGATCATGGTGGTGCTGGTACTGGCGTCCCCAATCTTGCCCTCTAAGAATAATTTTGTGAAGGCACTGCTGAAACTGCACCCGGAGATCACCACTGTGGTCATCAATGTCAACAACCGCAATACCAGCATGGTATTGGGGGACAAGGAGCATGTGATCTACGGCAAAGGTTATATTGAGGATGAGTTGTGCGGAAAGCGTTTCCGAATCTCTCCCAGATCTTTCTACCAGGTGAATCCGGTACAGACCGAGATCCTCTACGGGAAAGCACTGGAGTACGCCGGACTTACCGGCAAAGAGACCGTGGTGGATGCCTATTGTGGCACCGGAACCATCGGCATGATTGCCAGTGACAAGGCCGCCAAGGTCATCGGTGTGGAGTTAAACGCCGATGCTGTCCGGGATGCCCGCAACAATGCCAAGGCGAACCAGATCCGCAACATCCAGTTCTACCAGAACGACGCCGGGAAATTCCTCGTGGAGATGGCCGGACAGGGAGCGAAGGTCGATGTGGTCCTGATGGATCCCCCCAGAAGCGGCAGCACCGAAGAATTCATGAATTCCGTAGCCCAGATCGGCCCGGAGCGGATCGTCTACGTCTCCTGTAATCCCGAGACACTGGTCAGGGACCTGAAGTACTTTAAGAAGAAGGGTTACCGTGTGGCGAAGGGCGTGGGCGTGGACATGTTCCCGTTCACCGAGCATGTGGAGACGGTTGTACTGCTTTCCCACAAAAAGCCAGACGGACATATCAACGTAAAAGTTGAGTTTGGCGAGGGTGAGGGAAAAGTTCCGCTTGATAACATCGCTAAAAGAGCCGAAACATACAAGCCCAAAGAGCGAGTGACCTACAAAATGATAAAGGAGTACATAGAAGCTAAATACGGCTTCAAGGTACATACCGCATATATCGCAGAGGTAAAGAGAGATTTAGGCTTGCCAATGTATGATGCTCCTAATACGGTAGAAGAATTGAAACAGCCGAGGAAGCATCCGACAGCGGAGAAAGTGGAAGCGATAAAGGATGCGTTGAAGCATTTTGAGGTAATTTAATAATGATGAGCGTATCATAAAAACAGTGGTACGCTTATTTTTTTACCTATTTGTCTTTTCGCTGACCAATATTTTATCTGGTTAAAAAAACGGAGGGCAGATTTTATACTAAATTGCCTGATTGATATAATTAAAAGCGTTCACTTTGCTATTGTTGACTGAAAGAGAAAAATCAAATATAATATAGTAAAGTGCCCAATCGTTGGTCTGATTAAGGGCGATTAAATAGAGGTGAAGATATGCTTCAGAATAACGATATTGAGACACTGAGAATGTTGTTTAGCAGTCATAATTATGTTATGACTACTGCTGAACTTACAGCTTCAAAGTTATACTATGCAGATATAAAACAACTTTTAGACGAAGGATTGATTGAAAGAATCAGGCGAGGTTACTATCACTGGACTCAAGATTATGGAGAAAGCGAAGTTGTCATTATCAATCGATTGTTTCCCGATGCAGTGCTTTGTATGGAGACTGCTCTATTCTATTATAGATACAGTGACAGAAATCCTGCTGAATGGAACTTTGCAATAGATAAAAATGTCTCTAAGCGGCGTACAAAAATCGATTATCCGTTTATAAAGGCATATCGTGTAGAGTCAGAGTTGGTTACGCTAGGCGAAACCGAAGGTGAAATTGATTTCCACAAAGTTCGCATTTATGACCGTGACCGTACTATTTGCGATGTGCTGCGAAATATGAACAAGATGGATAAGGAGGTTTTTAATAAAGCAGTACAGGGCTATGTTAAAGACCCGAAAAAGAATATACCGAATCTTATAGAATATGCAAAAGTTTTGCGTGTTCAAACGCGTGTAAAAGAATTGATTGGAGTGTGGTTGTAATGGCAGATGTTGCAGCTTCCGTTCTGGCAAAGCTGAGAAATAAAGCAAAAGCTTCTGGTATCAGCTACCAGCAATGCTTGCAGCTTTTTGTGCAGGAAGAATTTTTGAGAAAACTATCAAAATCCGGGTGTGAGGATACGCTAATACTCAAAGGTGGATTGTTCATTTATACTTTAACTAATTTTGAAAGTAGAGCAACAATCGATGTCGATTTCCTGCTCCGTGGATACTCTAATTCAATAGATGATGTAAAAGAGTTGATTTGTAAAATCATCGACACACCGACAGGTAACGATTATATAGAAATGCGAGCAAAAGGCTTTGAGGAAATTTCTCCGCAAAGAAAATATCACGGTATCAGTACGCAGATTATTGCTCAAATAAAAAATGTGCGTGTGCCGTTTAATGTTGATATAGGTGTGGGTGATATTATAGTTCCTCGTGCTGAAGAACGTACAATCAACACTCAGCTTCCTGATTTTGAAGCTCCTGTAATCAAAACATATTCCCTAGAAAGCACTATTGCCGAGAAGTTTGATGCCATACTGCAACGCTTTGAGCTGACAGGCAGAATGAAAGATTTTTATGACATCTATTATCTTTCAAGGACATTCGATTTTGATGGTGCAAAATTGCAGGCAGCTATATTTGAAACTTTACAGAGGCGCGGTACTCCCTATGACAGAGACAGTTTTAAGCGTGTTGTTGCACTTGCCGATGATGAAGATATGCAGAAGCGTTGGAAATTTTTTTTGAAAACCATAAAAGATGATACACTTGAGTTTCCATTCGTCATTGAAGAAATCCAGACTTTCCTTGAGCCTGTGTTTGACGCAATTGTGAATGAGAACGAATGGCAAGAACAGTGGAACTTTATTATGAAATGGAATAAAAATGAAAGGAGTCCTAAATTATGAGTAGTGTACTTACTGTTGAACAGCGTGAACAAGCAGGTTCTGACTCCTATAATAGATTTGAATATCAAGTTCATTGGATTGTATGCCATATAATAGGTAAACTTCAAGAAGATGCAGAGTGTATTGTTTTTTGTGAATTTCATGATGATATGGCTGAATTTTCTCCCAATAATCAGCAGTATCAGTTTTTTCAAATAAAGACAAAAGAAGATTCTTCTGACTGGACTATTGCGGAAATGTCTAAAAGGGAAAAGAAAAAAAGTGGTAGCTACAAAAAATCTTTTTTAGGTTTTATTTTCTACAACTATTTGACATTTGGTGCTGAATGTTCGCATTGCCATTTTGTATCAAATAATGATTTTGATAAAGAGGTTTTGTTATGGCAGTCATATATTGAAGACGGGAAAAGACTTCAGACAGAAAATATTGCGTTATATGAAAAAATCAAAGACAGAATTAAAAATGAATTTTTAGATGATATGCCGAGCAATTTTGATTCTGTCTTTGAGGAGTTTATTCAGAATACTTTTGTCCATAAATCGGAACTACAACTAACAACTTATGAATCTCAAACTATGGGTAAATTTTTCAACCACTTGGCAGACAAAAATATTCCGTCCAATACTGCCAATCTTATTTTTCAGCAATTGCTAAATGATGTAAGAAAAAAGAGTAAAGAAAAAATCAAAGTACCTATTAGTATGAAAAGTTTAGTTGAGAAAAAAGGTGTGGATATTGCTCAAATAGGCAAGAAAATTGATGGCAACATAAAGAACAGCGGAAATTATGATGCATTTCACGATTACTTGATTACCCAATCATTGTCGGACAAGGATATTAATCGTATAGAATCAGCAAAAACGCTCCACGATACAAGGTGGCTTGATGTTAATGATGTTAAATATCAAGAAATTGTTGTTGTGTTGCGAAAAACAATTTCTACATATTGTGAATCATGTGAGACAAATGGGTTTAATAATGACCTGAAAAGATTATGCATTCAAGAATTACAAAAGCATAATCTCCTATCTGATTCTCTTGATAAATCGTTAGTTGAGGTGTTGTATTATGAGCAAAAATTCAGTTGAAAAAGTTAAACAAGAGCAAAAGTACAAAATTTTAATTAGAAATTTACGAAAACAGCAGGAGGAAAAAGATAATGAAAAGGCTAGCAATAAAAAAACTGATAGTAATTAGTCAAAGTGAGTCTCGGTCGTTAGAGGTTCCTTTTGAAAATGGGCTAAATATTATTTTGGGAGGAAATAAAACAGGTAAATCTTCAATTATCAAAAGTATATTTACTACTTTGGGATGTGAATGCAAAAGAATTGAAACTGATTGGAAGAAACTAATTTCTGCTTATTTGTTGTTTTTTAAATATGGGGAAAAGCAGTTTTGTGTTGTTCGCCAAGACAAAAAATTTCAGATTTTTGAGAATAATGAGGATTCCTATTCTTGCATTATCGAAACGGAAACTTTTCACGAATATAGTAACTGTTTAATGGATATTTTAGAAATCAAAATGCCCTGCATTTCAAAAGATGGTAAGCAATTCAATGTAACACCGCCATTACTCTTTAGATTTCAATATATTGACCAAGATGAAGGATGGAGCAGAATAGCTGATTCTTTCAGTAATGTTGCGTATATTAAAGATTGGAAACCAAATACAAATAAATATGTATGCGGTTACCTTGATGATAGGTATTATGAACTTCAAGCACAAAAAGCAGAATATATACTTGAAAAAGATGATAAGAAAAAAGAATTGAATTATAATCAAAGCTTTGTCTCCCGTATCACATCTACACTAACGCAAATTGAGCATATTGAATCCGTTGAAGAGGTTACAACAGATATTGAATCTTTGCTTGCTAAGGCGGAAGAATTAAGGAAAATGCAATTTTCTTATAATGCAGAGATGACAGTTTTGGAAAATGATATATATGTGAATCAACACAAATTGCACGTTGTGGAACACAATCTCATAGAAACAAAAAAGGACATCGAATTTGCAATGACTCAAGAAGATGAGTTGGTCTGCCCAATTTGTGGCACTATTTATTCAAACGGATTAGAGGAACAATTAAATATAACTTCAGATTATGCTCATTGTGAAAAGCTTATTACAGAACTGAGAAATAGCATATCTATTGCTACAGAAGAATTAGAAGAACTTAAGGAGAAATATAACGGTGTCTCTTTAGAAATCCAGTCTATTGAACAAAAAGTTCGGAACTCTCAACAACTTCTATCTTATTCTTCTTTTTATAAAAACAAGGGACAGTATGAGATATATGAATCCTGCAAGAGGCAATTGGAAGTTTTACAAGGAGAAATAGATTCATATGTTTCTAAAATAGCAATAATTGACGAGAAAATAAACGAAAAGAAATCCAAAGAGCGTTCCAAAGATATAAGAGAAGATATAGAAGGATATTGCCGAACCTTAGCAGATGCGATAAATCTTCCTAAAACATTCATCAAACTAAGGGATTTTGTGCAAATAATAGACCGTACTGGAAGCGAAACTCCTCGATTAGTTTATATGTATCAGTCGGCTCTGTATCTATATAATTTATATAGAACAAATAGCCCTTTCAATTTTTATGTGGTTGACACTCCTAATCAGCAAGGTCAAGATGCCGAAAACTTAGGGAGCATATTCAAATCATTAGAATTATTTTTGTCTGACGAGGGGCAGGTCATTGTTGGAACTGAACGAGAAACTGGGCTGGAAGGAAAAGCGAGCAATGTAATAAAGCTCACAGAAAAACGTAGATGTCTTAACACTATTAATTACAGCAAACATCTTGAACTATTAGAAGAATTGCAAAAAACTGCAATTAGTTGGGTTGCATTCAACCACAAAGCAAAAAATGAAAAGTAGCGGTGGAGTGGAAAATTTCCGATAACTATCGCTCCAGAGAAGCATCGGAAATGTTCCACATAGATAAATCGGCAGAAAATCCCCATTTTGACGGCTTTTTGTTACATACCATAAAAACCATGGACAAGGTGGTGAGGTATGGAGGAAACAATCAAGTTGACTTTTTTGAGCATCCAACGGTGATACAATGTGGAGATGTACGCACAATCAACATCTATGCCGCCGTTTCAAAGGATATTAAGAAGCCTTTTAAGCTTGAAGGTATTACGAGGGTGGATGATACTCCAGTTCATAAGGCAGTTCGAGAGGCTTTAGTTAATTGTTTGGTTAATACAGATTATTTCTTGCCTTGCGGTGTAGTGATTAAGAAGGAAGATGACAAGTTGGTTATCGAGAATCCTGGTAGCATTCGCACTGGTAAAAAGCAGATGCTTCGTGGTGGTATTTCAGATCCTAGAAATAAAACACTAATGAAGATGTTTAATATGATTGGTATTGGTGAAAGAGCTGGCAGTGGTATTCCAGATATTTATCAAGTTTGGGAGAATGAAGGTTGGCCAATGCCTGTGGTGGAAGAAAGTTATAATCCTGACAGGACTCGTTTATCGCTTGAATTTAAGAAACAAGCGAACAAAACAAGCGAACAAAACAAGCGAACAAAACAAGCGAACCAAATAAACATAGAAAAACAGAAGAGAATTATCAGTTGATTAGAAAGTATTTGAAGGAAAATGGATTGTCTAAGACAACGGATATCGCACAAGCTATTGGATTAAGCCCTGCCCGTACAAGAGCTATACTGAAAGAAATGTCAGGGCTTGAATATGAAGGCACAACAAATAATAGAAGATATCGCTTAGCTGATGATAATTAGTATAAATCGTGAGAGTTGTTCATAAAACAAAGAAGGTGACCGTTGGGGTGACTGATAGGGTGACCGATACAGAAAGAATAATTTACGGAGGCACTTTATGGGAGTGATTGATATTGCCAGTAGTAAGTCTGTATGGCGTGGTATGGAATATTATAAACAGAATAAAGTTCTTTCGTATACTGTTAATGAAGATGGAAGCTGCGAAGGTATAGTAGCAGGTAGTGGAGATGGAAATTATCATGTTCATGTTGATATGGAGCATCCGCGAAAGTCCACCTGCGATTGTCCTTTGGCAAATGGAAAGAAAATCATATGCAAACATATTGTAGCTGTTTCACTTTGTCTTGATGAGTCTGAGGCAGATCGCTTTAAAAATGAAAAGACAATATATGCATCAGAGGAAGAGGAACGCAGAGCAAAGAAATATGAAAAGTATATGGGATTTGCCAGAACTATGTCTCCGAGAGAACTGAGAGAAGCATATGTGGAACTGATGACTGAACTGGATGAATATAGGTTGAAAGAAAAGTACGGGAATCCCCATATCACCTCGGCTTTACCAACGAGCCACTGCGAAGCTGCTACGCTTCTGACAAGACAGAAGAAGTAACTGATAAGTCAGTTTGGTGTAAATAGTATAAAAATAATGGATTCCGTACAAAAAAGTTCCGAAATCAGGAATTTTTGTACGGAATTTCTTTTATTTGCGTACTTGGCGAAAATAAAGCATTTTTATAATACAAAATTACCTGCTTTTGTATTTTTTTTCGCCGATATTGGCGTTTTAAATACAAGAAAATTCGTAGGAATCTGCAAGGCACTTTTACATTAGCTTTTTACAGTCGTTGACAGTCACAGCCTTTTACCATAAAATGAACAGTAAGAATGTATGAAAAAGGAAGAGAAAAATGGGAAAATCTGAGAAACAGATGGATAAAGAGCAAGGGCGCAACCAGCGGATCATTGATACAGCGTTCCGGCTTTTTGTGGAAAAGAAAATCGAAGCGGTCAGCATGGATGAGGTCGCAAAAGAAGCCGGTGTGGGACGTGCCACATTGTTCCGCTGTTACAACAATAAGACGGAGCTGGCTATTGCGGTCTGCGCATCGAAATGGAAGGCTTATCTGGACAAGCTGGATGAGGCAAGACCAATCTCTTCGATACACGATATTCCGGCCATCGGAAGATTTATTTTTACGCTGGACAGTTATATCGGCATGTATCAGAACCATAAGGATCTGCTGCAGTATAATGACAACTTCAACAATTATATAACACACCAGACGGTGCGGCAGGAGGAACTGGCGAATTTCCAGGCATCCCTGAATTCCGTCAACACAAGACTTCATATGATGTATGCGAAGGCAAAAGAGGACAAGACCTTCCGCACGGATATTCCGGAGGAACAGTTCATGCGTGTGACGGTGCATACCATGATGGCAGCGTGTACCCATTACGCAGGTGGTTTTATCTGGGGAGCAACGGACAACAAGGATTATACAGGTGATCTGCTGCTTTTAAAGGAAATGATCCTGAATTATGCCCGGAATGACGCCAATCTCTAATTTTCAGGTATACTGATCCCGACAGCCGGTGGAACAGATGACTGATTGACATTGCAATTTCAGAAAATCTGTGATATAGTAGCCACAATTGAATATGGAGTATTCAGGTGCCGGAGCAGCCACGTAAGTAGCTGGCTCCGGTGAAAAGGGAAGCAGGTGTAAGTCCTGCACGAACTCGTCACCGTAATTAGGGAGCTGAAGCCGATAGATCACTGGGAGACCGGGAAGATGGCGGATGCAATGATCTTCAAGCCGGGAGACCTGCCTGAATGCTGTACAGAAACATTTGTTTCAAAGCCACGAGTAACTGGTTGTACGTGTGGAATGCAGAAGGGACAGAATCTTTTTTGCATTCGTTTCTTATGTGTACAAACCCTTTACCTGAAATAGGAAAAGGGTTTTATTTTTGGTGCTGAATAGCTATAAAACATGTTTCTGACTTACATATTTAAGAACACCGGGGTAAACCCCAAAATCAAAAGAGACAGAAAAACTGTCAGAGGAGGAAACATGAAAAAAAGAATCGTAGCAGTAGTACTGGCAACCGTACTGGGCGCTGTATGCATCACCGGATGTGGCAGCACGCAGGAAGTAGCAGAGAGCACTGTACAGGCAGGCACTGAGGCGCAGACCACCCAGGCAGCGGAAACAGCAGCTACCGAAAGCACCGAAGATGCAGATCAGGCAGCAGCCGATGAAGTAGCAGCATTGATCGATGCCATCTATGTGCAGGAGCGCACCGATGACACCGATGCCCAGTGTGAGGCCGCCAAGGCCGCATGGGATGCCCTGACCGATGCCCAGAAGGAGCTGGTCGAGGGCGAAGAGGCTGACCCTGACTACTTTGGCCGCGACACCGGCGATGCTTCCAAGGACGACAGCCGCAATCAGGACGACATCGGCGAGAATGAGCTGCTGGTGGTCTCCTTCGGCACCTCCTTCAACGACAGCCGAGTGAAGGATATCAAGGGCATCGAGGATGCGCTGCAGGCCGCTTATCCTGATTGGTCTGTCCGCCGCGCCTTCACCGCACAGATCATCATCAACCATGTTCAGGCCCGCGACGGTGAGAAGATCGACAACATGCAGCAGGCTCTGGACCGCGCTGTGGCCAACGGCGTGAAGAACCTGGTCGTCCAGCCCACCCACCTGATGCACGGTGCAGAGTACGACGAGATGATGGAGATGATCGACGAGTACAAGGACAAGTTCGAGAGCGTCGCCGTTGCCGAGCCCCTGCTGGGCGAGGTCGGTGCCGATGCCACTGTCATCAACGCCGACAAGGAAGCTGTTGCCAAGGCCGTTACCGCTGCTGCTGTGAAGGATGCAGGTTTCGACAGCCTGGATGCCGCCGCTGAGGAGAAGGTCGCCTTCGTCTTTATGGGCCACGGCACCTCCCACACCGCAAAAGTGAGCTACAGCCAGATGCAGACCGCCATGCAGACCCTGGGCTACAGCAACGTGTTCATCGGCACGGTGGAGGGTGAGCCCGAGGAGACCGCCTGCGAGAACGTCATCGAGGCTGTCAAGGCTGCCGGTTACACCAAGGTCATCCTGCGCCCCCTGATGGTCGTTGCCGGTGACCACGCCAACAACGATATGGCTGGCGACGACGAGGATTCCTGGAAGAGCCAGTTCGAGGCATCCGGCGAATTCGACTCTGTCGATTGCCAGATCGCCGGTCTGGGCGAGATCGCTGACATCCAGCAGCTCTACGTCGCACACACCAAGGCCGCTGTCGATTCCCTGAACGGCTGATCCTGATTCTATCATTGCCCGGAAAGGAGTGCCTTTTCGGGCAATTTCTTTTTCGGCCTGCTTTGAATTCGGGCCATTGCGTGTTATAATCTTTTCTGTAAAATAGATACTTCGAGGTATATCATCATGAAACTGAACCATAAATTTGCTCTTCTGCTGGCCGGCGCTGTGCTGGCTGGTTCTCTCACCGGCTGCGGCGCATCCGGCGCCCCGGCCAGCTCTGCCGTTTCCTCCGAGGCTGCGGCCTCCTCTGCCGTGAGCGAGGCAGCTTCCGAACCGGCAGCAGAGGCTGCTCTGCCCGACGGCGTCTACACCGCCGAATTTGACACCGACAGCTCCATGTTCCATGCCAACGAAGCCAACGACGGCAAGGGAACGCTGACTGTGAAGGACGGTCAGAT
>OGKY01000786.1_pt1 | contig 10501 bp, 6 predicted proteins | sample 1572731 | NCBI WGS metagenome assembly OGKY01 (sample SAMEA2581924, study PRJEB24529) | metagenome | biome: Human gut stool | place: China | collected 2011
GGCACGAGCCGTGATCTGGTCCAGCCTTGTGGACGACCCCTCTGCCCACCCGGAGCTGTACCCCACTGAGGAAGCCCAGAACGCCGAGCGGCAGCGGCTGTTCGGCATTCTGGAAAAGCTGGTCAAGTGGGAAAACTCCAACGACCCGGAGGTGCTGGCGGCTGCCAAGGCAGAGATCCTGCGCTCCACCAACAATAACCCGCCTGCCCTGCTGGACCCCTTTGCCGGCGGCGGTGCTATTCCTCTGGAAGCCCAGCGGCTAGGGCTGGAAGCCCACGCCCACGACCTGAACCCCGTGGCGGTGATGATCAACAAGGCCATGATCGAGATCCCGCCCCGGTTTGCCGGGCAGGTGCCGGTCAACCCGGACAGCCGCACCCGGCTGGATGGCGCAGCCGGCTGGCAGGGGGCGCAGGGGCTTGCCGCCGATGTGCAGTATTACGGCGAGTGGATGAAGCGGGAGGCGTTCCGCCGCATCGGTCACCTGTACCCCAAGGTAAAAGTGCCCCATGAGCTTGGCGGCGGCGAAGCCACCGTCATTGCATGGATCTGGGCACGCACCGTCAAGTGCCCCAACCCTGCCTGCGGCTGTGAGATGCCGCTGGCAAGCACCTTTGTGCTTTCCAAAAAGAAAGGCAAAGAGGCATGGATCAAACCCATCACAGAGGGAAACAACGTCCATTTTGAGGTACAGTACGGCAAATGTCCTAAAGAATATGAATCGTTCAAAGTAGGTCGCAGTGCCGTTTTCAAATGCCCTTGTTGCGGCGAAATCACAACGGATGCCTATGTTAAACAACATGGAAAAGCGCACGAAATGGGCAGCCAGTTAATGGCAGTTGTAGGCGAAGGCAAACATGGGCGCATTTATCTTTCTCCTGATGTGGAGCAGACCATTGCGGCTGATGTTCCTGCACCGGAAAGCTACCCTAGCGGTGCCATGCCGGAAAATCCACGCTGGTTCAGCCCTCCTGCCTTTGGCATGACAGATTACAGCGACCTTTTTACCAACCGCCAGCTGACCGCCCTTACCACCTTTAGCTCGCTGGTAGCAGAAGCGCAGGCAAAAGCGGAAGCCGATGCCGTTGCCGCAGGCGTTGTCAACGACTACATTGCCCTGAGCGCAGGCGGCTCCGGTGCAAGAGCATACGGTGAAGCGGTGGGGGTATATCTGGCATTTGTCATCGATAAGATGACAGATTATAACTCCTCCATTTGTTCTTGGCATAACTCTGGTGAAAAGATGCGCAATACGTTTGGTCGGCAAGCAATTCCTATGGTCTGGGATTATGCCGAAGCAAATCCGTTTTGTTCTTCGTCTGGAAGTTACGATAATATGCTGGACTGGGTCGTTCGCTGCATAGAACAACTTCCAGCACAAGGGAATGCAGAAGTCAGTCAATTTGATGCTCAGAGCGACTGCGGTTTACGGAACATTATGGTCTCCTCCGACCCTCCCTATTATGACAACATCGGCTATGCAGACCTGTCCGATTTCTTCTACGTCTGGATGCGGCAGTCTCTGAAAGACACCTACCCCAAGCTGTTCCGCACCATGCTGGTGCCCAAGGCGGAAGAACTGGTGGCGACCCCCTACCGCTTTGAGGGCAGCACTGAAAAGGCGCGGGATTTCTTTGAGGACGGAATGTTGCACACCTGCCAGCAAATTTACCAGTACGCCCGGGAGGACATTCCAGTAACCATCTACTACGCCTACAAGCAGAGCGACACGGACGAGGACTCCAAAACCGCCTCCACCGGCTGGGAGACCATGCTCAGCGCCATTATCCGGGCAGGCTTTGCCATTACCGGCACATGGCCGATGCGTACCGAAATGGCAAATCGTTCCATTGCATCCGGCACCAATGCCCTTGCCTCCTCCATTGTGCTGGTGTGCCGCAAGCGCCCGGCAGATGCACCCCAGACCACCCGCCGGGGCTTTATTGCAGAGCTGAAGCGGGAGCTGCGTCCGGCGCTGCAAAAACTCCAGCGCAGCAACATTGCACCTGTGGATCTGGCGCAGTCCGCCATTGGCCCCGGCATGGGGGTGTACTCCCGCTATGGCCGGGTGCTGGAAGCCGACGGCAGCGCCATGACCGTGCGCAGCGCGCTGCAGATTATCAATCAGGAACTGGATGTGTACTTTAACGAGCAAGACGGCGAGCTGGACGCCAACAGCCGTTTCTGCGTAGACCTGTACACTCAGAACGCCTTCAACAACCTTAAATTTGGCGATGCAGATACGCTGGCACGCGCCAAGAATACCTCGGTGGCGGCACTGGCGGCAAAGGGCGTGCTGAGCGCCGAAAAAGGCATCGTCCGCCTGCTGACCCGCGAGGAATTGCCGGAAAAGGTGGACCCGCGGGAGGAGAGCATCTGGCTGCTCTGCCAGCAGCTTACCCGTGCCATGGAGACCGGCGGCGTGGAAGCGTGTGCTCAGATTGTGGCACCCATGCTTGGCTCCAACGCTGAGCGAGCCAAGGACCTCGCCTACCGGCTATATACCCTTGCCGAGCGCAAGGGCTGGACGCAGGAGGGCTACGCCTACAACGCCCTTGTGGTAGCATGGCGGGAGATCCAGTCCCGTGCCGCAGAGCTGCAGCAGGCAACGCCGGAGCAGACCTCTTTCTTTTGATGCAATACCGGGAGGAACGAAACAATGAGCGAGAATTACACCAAAGTGCAGCAGGCGTTCCGGGTTCTGCACCCACTGCTGGCAGGTTATATCTGTCAGGAAATGCGCCGGGAATATCAGGACAACTGGTGGCAGGAGGTGCTGATGACCCTTTCCGATCAGGTGCGGGATCTGCCGGACGACAACGGCGATTACGCCGCCCTGATGGATTCGCTGGATATGGCAAACTGCCTGCGTCTGTTTGACCGCAAGTGGAACGATTTGTTCAAGCGGAAGCTGTCCATCGACTACCGCACCTGGGCAAAAGAACTGATGGGCGTGCGCAACAAGTTGGCGCACATCGGCGGGACTGATTTTTCAGAGGATGACACATGGCGTGCGCTGGATACCATGGCGCGCCTGTGCGAAGCCTTTGACGATGAAGCTGCTGAGGAGATCCGCAAGATCCTGCGCCAGCTCCGCTACGGCAGCGCCGAAGGCTCCACCAATGTGGTGGAGGTTGCCGCCCCGACGAAGCCCAAGGCTGCCCACACCGGTATTATGAGCAAGACCCTGTCCGGTCTGCCAAGCTGGCGGGACGTGATGGAACCCCACCCGGATGTGGCGCAGGGACGCTACAAAAACGCAGAGTTTGCCGCCGATCTGGCGCAGGTAGCACGTGGTGAGGGAGCCTTTGAATACCGTGACCCGGTGGAATTTTTTGCCCGCACATACGTCACCGAGGGCATGACCGGTCTGCTGGTGCAGGCACTCAAGCGGGTCAGCGGAAAGGACGGCGAGCCGGTCATCCAGCTGAAAACCGCATTTGGCGGCGGCAAGACCCACAGTATGCTGGCGCTTTACCACATGATGCGAGGCAAGGTATCGGCAGACCGCATCCCCAACATCAAGCCTGTACTGGCGCAGGCAGGGGTATCTGCCCTGCCCAAGGCAAATGTGGCGGTACTGGTGGGGACCGCAATCGAACCCACCCGCACCAAGCGGCCCATCAACTTCCCCGGCATCACCATCAATACCCTGTGGGGCGAGATGGCAGCACAGCTGGCAGAATCCGCCGGGCGGCCGGAACTGTATGATTTTGTGAAGGAGGCCGACAAAAAGGGCGTTTCTCCCGGCAGCGAAGCGCTGAAAAATCTGTTCGATGCCTGCGGCCCCTGTCTGGTGCTGATGGACGAGCTGGTGGCATACGCAAAGCGCATCTACGGTGTCAAGGGTCTGCCCGCTGGTTCTTTCGACAACTTCATCTCCTTTATTCAGGAGATCACCGAAGCCGCCCGCGCCAGCCGGAACAGCCTTGTGGTGGCTTCCATCCCGGAATCTGATATTGAGATCGGCGGCGAAGCGGGAAAGACCGCACTGGAGACCATCGAGCATACCTTCGGACGGATGGAATCCATCTGGAAGCCTGTTGCCGCCAACGAGGGCTTTGAAGTTGTGCGCCGCCGTCTGTTCCTTGACTGCAAGGACCCAGAAGCCCGCGACCGGGTCTGTACTCAGTTCAGCCAGCTGTACCAGACCAACCCCAGCGATTTTCCGCCGGAGGTCAAAGAGTTGGAATACCGCGACCGGATGATCTCCTGCTACCCCATCCACCCGGAGATCTTTGACCGCCTATACGATGACTGGTCCACACTGGAGCGGTTCCAGCGCACCCGCGGCGTGCTGCGGCTGATGGCTGCGGTCATCCATGAGCTGTGGATGGGCAGCGACGCCAGCGCCATGATCATGCCGGGTTCTCTTTCGCTGGATGTTCCCAACGTCCGGGATGAACTGATCCGCTATCTGCCGGAGGGCTGGAACTCCATCGTCAACACCGAGATCGACGGCAAGAACTCTGTCCCCTACCAGAAGGACCAGAGCAACCAGCGGTATGGGCGCATTATGGCATCCCGCCGGGTGGCACGCACCATCATGCTGGGCAGCGCTCCCACCGTGCGCTCGCAGGCAGTGCGCGGCATCGAGGCCTCCCGCATCCGGCTGGGTGTGGTCCAGCCCGGCGAAAACATCGCCGATTTCAACGATGCCCTCAACACCCTGCGGGGCTCGCTGGCATACCTTTACACCAACACCAACGGAGATCGTTACTGGTTCGACACCCGCCCTACCCTGCGCAAAACTGCGCAGGACCGTGCAACGCAGGTGGCGGAAGCCGATGTGATCGAGGAGATCGAATCCCGGCTGAAAAAGCTGCGCCGGGAGGAACCGTTTGCAGGTCTGCACGTCTGCCCCGCTTCCTCGCTGGATGTGCCGGATGAGCAAGCGGCCCGGCTGGTCATTCTGCGCACTGAGGACACCCACCGCGCCAACGCAGGAGCGAGTGCCGCTATCACTGCTGCTGAAAACATCCTGAACAACCACGGCTCAAAGCCACGCACCTACCGCAATATGCTGACTTTCGTAGCTCCGGATCAGGAGGCAATGCTCTCTCTCCGGCAGGCCGTCCGGGACTTCCGTGCATGGCGCTCCATTCAGGATGACAAGGAAACATTGAATCTCGATGCCGCCCAGAACAAAGAGGTGGACGCAAACCTTCACCGCTGCAATGATACCGTAGAGGCCCGCATCAAGGAGACCTACTGCTGGCTGCTGACCCCGGAGATCGATTGTTTTGTGGATATGAAAACCATCCAGTGGGACGCCAGCCGCATTTCCGGCGGCACCGACAGCATCGTAGCAAAGGCTTCCCGCAAAATGCAGCAAAGCGAGACTCTCATCACCAAATGGGCACCTGCTCTGCTACTGATGGAGCTGAACAACGTGCTGTGGAAGGACACCGACTGTATCCAGATTAAGAAGCTGTGGGAGTATCTGTGCACCTACTGCTATCTGCCCCGCCTTGCCAAGTACAGTGTGCTGGAGGACGCCATCCGTACCGGCCTGAACTCGCAGGAATATTTTGCCCTTGCAGCCGGTTACACTGGCGACCGCTATGTTGAACTGCGGTATAACCAGTTCGTAGACTGCATCAACACCTCCGATCTTTTGGTCAAGCTGGACCCTGCCCGCAAGCAGCTTTTGGCAGAAAAAAGTACTCCCGCAGTGGTTGCACAGCCTGCTCATACTACTCAGGGCGACGAGCAGCCCACCCTTTTCAACCTTCCCCCGGATGCTCCCATTGACCCCACTGTAACCTTGCATCAGCCGCCGACAGCGCAACCTGCCGCTGTTCCCGCTCCGCCCAAAAACACCCGGTTCTACATGACTGCCGAGTTGGATACCACCCGCATCAACCGTGATGTGCAGCGGCTGGTGGAGGAAGTCATTACACACCTGCTCAGCGCAGATGGCTGCAAAGTTTCGGTAACGCTGGATGTTACCGCCGATGCACCGGACGGTCTGTCCACCCCCATTGTGCGCACCGTGATGGAGAACTGTAAAACGCTGAAGGTAAAAGATTTTGGCGTAGATGAATAACGACAGCGGCGTTATTGACAAGGTGCCCCTATCCTGTATAGCGACGCTACTATTCAGCGATGCAATCGCACAGCCTGCATCCATTGGATGCAGTTCAAGGGTTTGGGATTTCCCAACAAGTATTTTGCAACGCAAATGGTGTTTGTATAGACAGACACATTGCTTGCAGATGCAGACGATGTATATACGTCTGCCCTGCTTGCGGGCGCTATAAAGCCTCTCAATGTGCCTTCCAAATTTGAAAATCATTTTGCAAATCAGACCGTCTGTTTTCAAGTTCAACTTGAAGTGGGCGGTTATTTTTCTGCACAAAAATTTTCGAGTTTGCAACCGCAGCAAGCAGGGCGAGTTGGTACCAACTCACAAGTTTTGAATCAGATTTTTCAAATCCGACTTCAAAAATGCTTGTTGGGCTTTGCCCAAACCCGATATTCAGCACAAGAATGTGCTAGTTCCGCACCTTAACGGACGCTGAATAAGCAAATTTCTTGGAGAAAAATTCGTTTCGGAGAAATCGTCGTTGATTCATTTAATATTGCATCAAACCGGAGCTATTACTTCCGGTTTTGAAGGCAAAAAGCGGAAGTAATGCTTCCTAAAAATTTGAGTAACTTTATGGTATGCTCTTTCCAGAGCCGTTCACATGAACCGGACCTCCCAAGTCCGGTTTTCTCCCTCAAAACCGGACCTGATACGTCCTAAAAACGCTTGTATGATTGTGCTATGCTTTCTACAGCTCCTCATCGAACCTTGAAAACTGAATGACCGTCTGCATGGGATACCCGGCGAAGGCCCCGCAAGGGAGAGCCGGAAAACGCCGCCGGAAGGGGGCAGGAACACCATTCAGAGAGAACGGCGTAAGAATAATGATATTCTATTTCATTTCAGAAAGGATGGTTTGCCTATGACAAAACTGAGCCAGCTTAAAATTGATCCGGAGTTCCAGAATCAAATCAACCCTCCGTCGTTTGAGGAAACCCACCAACTGGAAATGAACATCCTAAAAGAAGAACGTGTACTGAATCCGATCATCACGTGGAACGGCTATATTGTGGATGGACATACACGCTATCAAATTCTTCGGAAATATCCATTTATTCCATTTGAAGTCATTGAAAAAGAATTTTCCAGCCGCTATGAAGCACTCGCATGGATCTGCAAAAATCAACTGGGGCGGCGAAACCTGACCCCAGAACAGAAAAAATTTCTGATCGGAAAGCAGGCAGAGACGGAAAAGCAAATCAAATCGTTTCACGGCAATCAGTATACTTTGGCATCTGAAAGTGGTCTGGTTCAAAATGAACCAGACCGCACAAAGCACGCTTCACGGTCGAAGGTCGCTGCGGAACACGGAACATCCGAAAGTTATGTTTACCGTGCAGAGCAATTTGCAAAAGGTGTGGAAGCTGCGGAGGAGGCAGTACCCGGAGCGCAGAAAGAAATCCTGAGTGGAAAGATCCGGGCAACCGACCGTGAAATTTCCTCGATTGCAAAGGTTCCAAAGGAAAAGCGTCCCGAAGTTGTGGCAGAGCTTCGTAAGCCTAAAGGCGAACGGGATTCCAGTATCACGGATTCGTATTCTTCGCCTTCAAAGGGCAATGAGTTTATAACGACCTTCAAGCAAGACATTCAGGGGCATAAGAAAGGACTCAACAAGGAAGAAAAACAGAATCTCAAGGATGCCGTCAAGAGCATCTATTCACCTCGCCGCTTGGCAGATGGCGAAGCCATGATGTGCGAGATTCAGGGAGCGCAGGAGGATTTTGTCCGGCGGTGGGAAATGTGCTTTCGTGAATACCCCGATATTCTTACCGAACCGAAGAACAATGAGAAGCTGCGGATTTTCATTGACCGTGCCAGCCGGTATCTTCAGAACGTAAAAGACCGCTTGAACAGCGGTGGAAACCAGCAATCTCAATGCTAACGCTGGATTCTCCGAAGATCACTGCCTGCACATTTATCAGGGCAAGATTCGCCCGGAGTAACTCGAAATTCCATTTGGACTTTTCGTGCCGGGCATCTTGATGGGGATTCTGCTCCCCATACCCTCATGCAGAACCGTCTGTTTCTGCTGATTGGCTCGATGAAATTCATCTCCCAGCCACGATGCTCTGCCTCGTGGGTCTATGTGAATTTTTGAAAATTTCAAAAAATTGTATATGAAACCGCCCTTGCGGATTCCTATTTGTGAGAAAGCAAAAAATCTGTAAAAATTTTGAAAGTACCTTGCGAAACGGGCTTTCTCCAATTCTATGATTGAAAGCCCGTGTTCCTTGACAATCGAATAGTCCGCTGCAAGCCACTATGACTTTCCGGGGAAGTGCCGCCATGACAGGAGCGCACCAAGGAAAGCCAGAACGCCGGATTGAATCGGGCAGGAACAGCTTGCGGAGAGACCGACAGCAAAAAGCCGGACAAGCAAACAGCAGAGATTCGCCAATCTCTGTTGAATGGTTGTTCGGTGCAGGGTGTGGGATGCAGTCCCACACATTCCCGATGATGCCCTGCATCTCGGCTGCTCACCATTTTTATGGGGAGCCAAATCTGAAAATTGCAGATTTTCAGATTTCATCGAGGGACTGGGGAGTGAAATCTCCAGCAAGTTCGCCGTTGACCAAAAACACAGAAGTGAGTTTTAGGTCTACGCAGGCGAATCTTGCGCTCCTATTTGTAAGATATGAAAACGGAGGTGAATACCATTTCGGAGTATCTGACGACTATTACACCATTGCCGCCTTATTTGCCTTATCCGCGTTTTCTTTTGACAGAAAACCTATCGCTCACGGCAAAGCTGCTTTATACGTTGTTGCTTGACCGAGCCACTCTGTCCCAAAAGAACAGCTGGGTCGATGAGCGTGGTTTTGTTTATGTGATCTTTCCTCTTTCTTCTCTGAGCAAAGTCCTGCAATGCAGCACCATGAGCGTCAAACGTGCACTCAGAACATTAGAGGATCATCAAGATTTTCCCGGACAAGCTGGAGCGCAGCACCACTTCTCTCATCCTGAAAAGCACCAAAACGGCGTCCTCCTGCCGTACCATCTTCATGACCTCTGCACTGAAAGAGGAATTGAAGAAGTGGCTGAATCAGCTGGCGGCAGACGAGATGAAAGATCCGGCACGCTACCATGACAGCGGAATGCTGTTCCGTCTGCCCAACGGTTTGGCAGTGGAGCCGGTGCTCATCCGCAAGAAGTTCCTCAAATGGCAGGATGCACACCCGGAGTTCCCCCGCATCGTGTTCCACGGCCTGCGGCATTCCAGTGCGACCTACCAGCTGATGATCTCCGGCGGCGATGTGAAGGCTGTACAGGGCACAACGGGTCACGCTACGGCAGATATGCTGGTGAACACCTACGCCCATATCCAGCAGTCCTCTCGTGTTGAACTGGGGAAGAAGTTCGAGGAAGGGTTCTATGCTAAACAGGAAAGCCCCAGCCCGCAGGCTGTACCCGCCGCAGGCGAACCCACCATCTCCATGACGGCTCTCTTGGAATTGCTGAAGAATGCAGACCCCGAAGTAAAGGCGCAGCTCCGTCTGGCACTGCTGACCTGATGCAAAATTTACCACGCATTTCAAAGCAATTCCAGCCTATGCAGAGGATTCCTACGAAAAAGCCGACCGTGCAAAAATCGTGCATTGACCGTGCAGACCCCGATTTTTCGGGGTTACATAACAAAAAAGAACGTCAAATCTTACGATTTGACGTTCAATATCTGGTGCACCTCGCGCACTCATATCCGAACTTTTCTCCGCTTTCACAGCTTCCCCGAAAGCGACCGTTTCCGTACCTTCCTTATAATTAAAGGTGATGAGAACCTTATCATCGTAGAGATAGATGGCATTGATGAAGGTATCCACCAGTGCCTGCCGCTGCTCCGGCTGGGTCATATCCAGCTTGCGGAAACGAAGCAGCCAGAACCGGACGAATTCTTCTTTCATTTTCGGTTTTGCCAGCCGTTCCTCTGCAATGCGGGCTTGCAGTTCCTTTCGCTGTTCTTCCAGCGCTTCCAGCCGCTCCTTGGTGGAGCTGGTCAGAATCCCCATCTGGATAGCGTTCAGCATATTGGTGATGCCGACTTCCGTTTCCTTCAGCTGCTTTTCGTAGATTGGCAGGTCTGTGCTTTCCTGATTTTGCAGTTCCATGACCTTGGCGATGATGGCATTCATGGAAGCGTCATCTTCCACCAACTTCATGGTTTCGGTCACTACCAGATCTTCCAGCCACTGTTTCCGCACGGCCTTTTTATCGCAGGTCTTTTTCTTCTTGGCGGCAGCACACTTGTAATAGGTGTACATCCTGCCGGTATGACTGACACCGCTTTCGCCAAACATCAGCGCACCGCACTTGCCGCAGTACAGCTTGGTGGTGAGCAGATAGCTTTCCTCTGCCTTATATGAACTGCACCCCATTTGTTAGACAGTATGGTATACTGTTTAGGAAATGGGGTGT
>OGKY01000787.1_pt1 | contig 10441 bp, 8 predicted proteins | sample 1572731 | NCBI WGS metagenome assembly OGKY01 (sample SAMEA2581924, study PRJEB24529) | metagenome | biome: Human gut stool | place: China | collected 2011
GAAAAAATTGCCTGCATCGACAAGGCACTTTACTATTACTATGTCAACGATGACTCGGTGACGAGCGGGCATTATTCGGCAGGAAAACTGACAGAGCTGAAGGCATGGCGGCGTATCTGTGAAGTGTTTGCAGATGAACCGTTCGTGTATCGGTCTGCACGGGCCGGATATGCGCTCCGGTGCAGAGAAATTGTGGTGAAATACTGCAAGGATGATACTTTTATGGAGCAGGCGTGTGCCGAAGCGGAACGGGAGTTTAAGAGAAATGCCGGCCCCCTTCTGGCAGGCTGGCTTCGTGCAGGGCAGTATCGGTATTTTATAAAAACGCTGTATTCGTATCTGCTCTGGAACAGCTGGCTGAAAAAGAAACAGGCCAGAAAAACTTACGAAGTGGAGATCTGAATGAAAAAATCCCTCAGTCTGAATGCGGCAATGAGTGCGTTCAAGACACTGATGAATATTATCTTCCCGCTCATCACATTCCCTTACGCTTCCAATGTTCTTCAGGTGGAAAACCTGGGCAAAGTGAACTTTGCAAGCTCCGTCTGCGGGTATTTTCTGCTGTTTGCAGGCCTTGGCATCTCCGCCTATGCGGTGCGTGAAGGTTCCCGCTATGTGAACGACCGGGAAAAGCTGTCGGCCTTTGCCTCGGAGATGTTCACCATCAACATGATCTCCACGGCCCTGACCTATGCGGCATTGGCGGTGACGATGCTCTTCTGGACAAAGCTCCATGCCTATACCGACCTGATGCTGGTGCTGAGTTTACAAATCTTCTTTACGACCATCGGTACCGAATGGGTGTTCACGATCTTTGAGGAGTATACCTATATCACCATCCGGGGCCTGCTGTTTCAGGTGCTGTCCATTTTCATGCTGTTCGCCTTCGTCAAGACCCGGGATGACTACTGCATCTATGCGAGCATCACGGTGTTTGCGGCGGTAGGTGCCAATGTGCTCAACTTTTTCCGGGCCAGGCGGTACTGCACCATCCGGCTGACAAGAAAGATCGACTGGAAAAAGCACCTCAAGCCCATCCTCATCATCTTTGCATCCACGCTGGCAACGACCCTTTATGTCAGCTCGGATACCACGATTCTGGGCATTCTGGGAACAGATTACAATGTGGGAATTTACTCGGTGGCGGGCAAGATCTACGGCATTGTAAAGAACCTGCTTTCGGCGGTGCTGGTGGTGTCTATCCCGCGGCTGTCCCATTATGCGAGCGTGGGGGACAAGGCAAACTTCAACAAGCTGTTCAACAATATCTTCAACGCGCTCATCGTGGTGGTGGCTCCGGCTGTGGTGGGACTGTTTGCCCTCAGCCGGGAGGTCGTCCTCTTTATTTCCGGGGAAAGCTATCTGGATGCGGTGATGCCCCTGCAGATCCTGAGCCTTGCCCTGATCGTCTGTCTGTTTGGCTGGCTGTACAATTCCTGCGCGCTTCTGCCCTGTGGAAGAGAAAAGGAACTGTTCTGGATCACGCTGGTCAGCGGTCTGCTGAACGTGGGGCTGAACATCCTGCTCATCCCGCGGTTCCGGGAGAATGCGGCGGCCTTTACCACCCTGCTGGCAGAGCTGTGCTCCATGATACTCTGTATCCGGTGCTCCAAGGGCCTGGTCGCGGTCTCTGCTGACCGGCGCACCGTTGGCTCGGTGCTCTGCGGCTGTGCGGGCATCGTTCTTGTCTGTACCGGGGTCAAGGCACTGGCTCTGCCCAATCTCGTCTCCATTCTGGCGGCGGTTCTGGGCTCGGTGGCTGCATACGCGGTCATCCTGCTGGGCATGAAAAATCCGCTGGTGCTGGAATATCTGGAAAAAGCGAAGCAGAAGTTCCGGAAAACATCCTGAATGGACAGGACCCGCTGCGGGGGCGAACACTCCCTGCAGCGGGTCCTTTTTGGAAAAAACGGCGCTTTTTGGTGCGTTCCGGCAAAATCACCACATTTCTTTGCTTCTGCAACAAATGTTTGTTAATAAATTATCCATCTCCCGTCCTTGCAATACACACATATTTTGTTTATAATAGTGTCATAGGGGCTAAGACCCCGAGAGTGAGCGAAATTCGATTCCGAAGAATGAATTGAGAGGAGAATAATCACTATGGGTTTAGGTAAAAAGACGATCGACGATCAGAACTACTGCGGCAAGAAGGTCCTTGTCCGCTGCGATTTCAATGTCCCGATGAAGGACGGCGTGATCACCAACGAGAACCGTATCAATGCGGCTCTGCCCACCATCCAGAAGCTGGTCAACGATGGTGCTAAGGTCATCCTGTGCAGCCACCTGGGCAAACCCAAGAACGGCCCCGAGGCAAAGTTCAGCCTGGCACCCGTTGCTGTGGCTCTGAGCGCAAAGCTGGGCAAGACCGTTGTGTTCGCTGATGACGATAACGTTGTGGGCGAGAACGCAAAGGCTGCTGTTGCCGCAATGAACAACGGCGATGTCGTTCTGCTGCAGAACACCCGTTTCCGCAAGGAAGAGACCAAGAACATGCCTGAGTTCAGCCAGGAGCTGGCTTCTCTGGCAGATGCATACGTTGACGATGCATTCGGCAGCTGCCACCGTGCACACTGCTCCACCGCAGGTGTCACCGACTACATCAAGGATACCGCTGTCGGTTACCTGATGGAGAAGGAGATCAAGTACCTGGGCAACGCAGTCAACGATCCCGTCCGTCCCTTCACCGCTATTCTGGGCGGCGCAAAGGTCGCAGACAAGCTGAATGTTATCTCCAATCTGCTGGAGAAGGTCGATACCCTGATCATCGGCGGCGGCATGGCTTACACCTTCGTCAAGGCACAGGGCTACGAGGTCGGCAAGAGCCTGTGCGACGATACCAAGCTGGATTACTGCAAGGAAATGATGGCCAAGGCCAAGGAGAAGGGCGTGAAGCTGCTGCTGCCCGTGGATGCAGCCTGCATCAAGGACTTCCCCGATCCCATCGACGCTCCTGTGGATGTCACTGTGGTGCCTGTCACTGCCATCCCTGCTGACATGGAGGGCTGCGACATCGGCCCCGAGACCATGAAGCTGTTTGCCGAGGCTGTCAAGGCTTCCAAGACCGTGGTGTGGAACGGCCCCATGGGCGTGTTCGAGAACCCCACTCTGGCAGCCGGCACTCTGGCTGTTGCCAAGGCTATGGCTGAGAGCGATGCTACCACCGTGATCGGCGGCGGCGACAGCGCAGCAGCTGTGCAGCAGATGGGCCTGGGTGACAAGATGACCCACATCTCTACCGGCGGCGGCGCTTCTCTGGAGTACCTGGAGGGCAAGGAGCTGCCCGGTATCGCTGTGATCCAGAACGCATAAGCATCTGAACCAGCATCACTGAGGTGCGGCGGCATATACGCCGCCGCACTTTTTATTTTGGGTAATAAGATCTCTCAGCCTTGCCGACGCTCGCCAGCCCCCATCCGGGAGGCAGGAGATGGCGTTTACCCTGCCTCTCCAGCCGGGAGAGGCGGCAGCGAAGGCGGCGGAGAGATATTTTGATAAGGAGATCGTAAGAATGGATAAGGCAAAGCGTAAGGCAATCATTGCAGGCAACTGGAAGATGAACAAGACTGCCACTGAGGCAGCCAAGCTGGTGGATGAGCTGATCCCCGCCGTCAAGGATGCTTCCTGTGAGGTCGTTATCTGCACCCCCTACACCGATCTGGTCACCGCTGTGGAAAAGACCAAGGGCACCAACATCCATGTGGGTGCTGAGAATGTCCACTTTGAGAAGTCCGGTGCGTTCACCGGCGAGATCAGCGCCGATATGCTGGTGGATCTGGGCGTGGAGTACGTCATCGTCGGCCACTCCGAGCGCCGCCAGTACTTTGCAGAGACCGACCAGACCGTGAACAAGCGCGCTCTGGCTGCCCTGAATGCGGGCCTGAAGGTCATCATCTGCGTGGGCGAGAGCCTGCAGCAGCGCGAGGAGGGCGTGACCGAGGAACTGGTGCGGATGCAGACCAAGATCGCCCTGCGCGATGTCACCGCCGAGCAGATGGCAAACGTCGTCATCGCCTACGAGCCCATCTGGGCCATCGGCACCGGCAAGACCGCGACCGCTGACCAGGCCGAGGAGGTCTGCGCTCAGATCCGCAAGGTCATCGGCGAAGTGTACGGCGAGGCTGTGGCCGAGGCTGTCACGGTCCAGTACGGCGGCAGCATGAACGCCAAGAACTGCGAGGAGCTGCTGAGCAAGAAGGACGTGGACGGCGGCCTCATCGGCGGTGCTTCCCTGAAGGCTCCTGACTTTGCTGTCATCGTCAACGCTGCCACCAAGGGCTAAGCCCTGAGCGGTAAAAATCGTTCTCTCTGCGCCCGGCTGCGCCGCATTTCCGGCAGGGAGCCGGGCGCTATTTGTTGAATTTTCAAAGGAGATCCTATTTTATGTCCAAGAAACCTGTTCTGCTCTGCATCATGGACGGCTTTGGCTGGACCCCCAACGAGACCTACGGCAATGCCGTGGTCGCCGCAAAGACCCCCCATCTGGATGCCCTGATGGCAAAATATCCCATGACCACCATCGAGGCCTCCGGCATGGCTGTCGGCCTGCCCGATGGTCAGATGGGCAACTCTGAGGTGGGCCACACCAACATGGGCGCTGGCCGCATCGTTTACCAGCAGCTGACCCTCATCACTAAGTCCATCCGGGACGGTGAGATGTTCAAGAACCCCGTGCTGGTCAAGAACATGAAGGCTGCCATTGAGGCAGGCAAGGCCATCCACCTGATGGGCCTGGTGGGCACCGGCGGTGTCCACAGCCACGCTGACCATTGGTTCGGCGTGCTGGAAATGGCAAAGCACATGGGCGCAAAGGAAGTCTACCTGCACTGCATCACCGATGGCCGTGATACCGACCCCCACGCCGGCAAGGGCTTCCTGGCTGACCTGCAGGCCAAGCTGGATGAGCTGGGTGTTGGCAAGATCGCCAGCGTTTCCGGCCGTTACTACGCCATGGACCGCGACAACAACTGGGACCGCGAGGAGAAGGCTTACGCCGCATTCGTCTACGGTGAGGGCAACCACGCCGCCAACGCGCAGGAGGCCATCGAGGCATCCTATGCCGACGACAAGACCGACGAGTTCGTTCTGCCCTGCGTCACCTGTGAGGGCGGCCGCGTGCAGGATGGCGATACCGTCATCTTTATGAACTTCCGCCCCGACCGTGCCCGCCAGATGACCCGCATCTTCTGCGATGACGACTTCAAGGGTTTTGAGCGCCGCGGCGGCCGCAAGCAGGTCAACTATGTCTGCATGGCCGAGTACGATGCCACCATGCCCAACTGCGAGGTCGCCTATCCTCCCGTGGAGCTGAAGAATGTTCTGGGCCAGTACCTGTCCGAGAACGGCAAGACCCAGCTGCGCATTGCCGAGACCGAGAAGTATGCACACGTCACCTTCTTCTTCAACGGCGGTGTGGAGGCTCCCTACGAGGGTGAGGACCGCTGCGTCATCCCCAGCCCGAAGGTTGCCACCTACGACCTGCAGCCTGAGATGAGCGCCCCTGAAGTGGCTGCTGAGTGCGTCAAGCGCATCGAGAGCGGCAAGTATGATGTGGTCATCCTGAACTTTGCCAACTGCGACATGGTCGGCCACACCGGCGTGTTCGATGCCGCTGTCAAGGCCGTTGAGGCTGTGGATACCGCTGTGGATCAGGTGGTCACCGCTGTGCTGAACGCAGGCGGCTGCGCCTTTATCACGGCTGACCACGGCAACGCCGAGAAGATGATGAACCCGGACGGCACTCCCTTCACCGCCCACACCACCAATGTGGTGCCCTTTGTGGCCGTTGGCTGCGGCGATGTGAAGCTGCGCGAGGGCGGCTGCCTGGCAGATATCGCCCCCACCATGCTGCCCTATATCGGCCTGCCTGTCCCCGCTGAGATGACCGGCAAGAGCATCATCGTGGAGTAAGCACTCCGCAAACCGCTTTCCTGAAACGCAAAAAGACCTCCCCGTGCAGGTGCTGCCCTGCATGGGGAGGTCTTTTGCTGTATTGCTTAGTAGTGCAGCTGGTCAGCGGTCAGTGCTTCCAGCACCGGCAGCATGGCGGCTGCCTCGACCTTGGCGGCAGGCAGATCCATATCGCGGTAGTTGCCGCATTCCACTTCGCTGGCACCGGGGATATCCCCCTCAAAGGCGGCCATGAAGCGGAAGGAATCCACGGTCAGCGCCAATGCCTGTGCCGGAGTCAGCCCGCGGGTGAGCAGGTAGAAGCCGGTGCGGCAGCCCATGGGGCCAACATAGATCACGCCGTCCTTCACCGTGCTGTTGCGGGCGTAGGTGGCAAACAGGTGCTCCAGCGTGTGGGCGGCACCGGTGGTCAGATAATCGCCCTGGTTGGGCTTCTTCATCCGGATGTCCCAGGTCAGCACATCACCGTCCTGGCGGCTCAGGTACATGCCCCGGTCCAGTTTGGTGTGATCGACACAGAAGCTTGCAATGCGTTCCATGATGTTCTCCTTCAGGATCAGGCCTGCAGGCGCTGGACGCTGCCGTGTGCGCAGTCCACAGCGACCATCAGACCGTCGCGGATGTGGGCGGTAGCGCCGACGGCACCCACGATGGTGGGCTTGAGCAGGGAGTTGCCCACGATGGCAGCGTGGCTGTTCAGGCCGGGCTCCTCGACCACCAGAGCGGCGGCATCGCGGACATAGCTCAGCATCTCGTTGCTGGTGGAGGGAACGACCAGCACCATGCCGGGGCGGAACTTTGCCTTGACCTCCTCCAGAGTGCGGCAGACGCAGGCCTTGCCGCTGGCGGAGACCAGATCGGTCTTGCCGCGGCCCACGCCTACACCGGTGGCCAGGCAGTTGCCCACCATGTGGATCTTGATCATGTTGGTGGTGCCGGAAACGCCCACGGGTACGCCTGCGGTCACAACGGTCAGCTCGCCGTTGTGCAGGTAGCCGTTCTTCTCGGCCAGAGCGGTGGACATCTCAATCAGCTCATCGGTGCTGTGGGCGGGGCCCATCAGCAGGGAAGTGATGCCCCAGCTCAGGGAGAGCTGACGCTGCACCTGCTCGTCCATGACGCAGGCAATGATGGGCTGCTTGGGGCGGTACTTGCTCAGCAGGCGGGCAGTGTTGCCGGATTCGGACACGGTGACGATGGCAGAAGCGTTGACGTCCTTTGCGGTCAGGCAGGCAGCGTGTGCGGTAGCGTCGCTGACGCTGATCTGGCCGGTGGTATCGGTCAGGCGGTTGTCGCGGTAGTGGACCTCGTTCTCGGTGCGCTCTGCGATGGCGGACATGGTCTTGAGGGCCTCAACAGGGTATGCGCCCGCAGCGGTCTCGCCGGAGAGCATGATAGCGGAAGTGCCGTCGTAGATGGCGTTTGCCACGTCGGAGATCTCGGCGCGGGTGGGGCGGGGGTTGACCATCATGCTGTCCAGCATCTGGGTGGCAGTGACGATGGGCTTGCCGAAGGAGAAGGAGCGGTCGATGATGTCCTTCTGGATGCCGGGCAGCTCGGTGAAGTCGATCTCAACGCCCAGGTCACCACGGGCCACCATGACGGCATCGGCTGCGGAGAGGATGCTGTCGATGTTGTTCACACCCTCGCGGTTCTCGATTTTGGCAATGATGCGGATGTTGGAATCGTACTCATTCAGCAGGTTGCGGATGTCGTACACATCCTGTGCGGTGCGCACAAAGGAAGCAGCGATGAAGTCAAAGCCGTTCTGCACGCCAAAGATGATGTCCTCGCGGTCCTTCTGGCTCAGGTAGGGCATGGACAGATGCACGCCGGGCACATTGACACCCTTTTTGGTCTTGATCTTGCCGCTGTTCAGCACGGTGCAGATGATGTCGGTGTCGGTGACCTGCTCAATGCGCAGCATGATCAGGCCGTCGTCCAGCATGATGGTGCCGCCGGGCTGCACGTCCTGGGGCAGATCCTTGTAAGTGACGGAGCAGATCTCCTTGGTGCCCTCCACCTCGCGGGTGGTCAGGGTAAAGGTCTGGCCGGCTTCCAGCATCTCCACACCGTTCTTGAACTCCTTCAGGCGGATCTCGGGGCCCTTGGTGTCCAGCAGGGCGGCAACGGGCTTGCCCAGCTCCTCACGCAGCGCCTTCAGCTTTGCCAGACGGCCGCCGTGCTCCTCGTAGGAACCGTGGGAGAAGTTGAAACGGGCCACGTTCATGCCGTTTGCGATCAGGTCGCGCAGGACATCGCCCTTATCGGTAGAAGGGCCCAGGGTGCAGATGATCTTCGTTTTTCTCATAAAATACCTCCAACGTTCACGCTATAATGCTCTCTATCTTGACGCAGCAGCCCAAGCTGGCTGCTCTCTGGCGGGCAGTGATTGCTTTGCGCCCGCGGCGGCAGTATACGCCAATATGGCTGTTTCAACAAACCATACCACTATACATTATAAGCTCTTGGATACAATAGCGCAAGAAAAATCTTTGCAAAGAAACTGCTAAGATTTCATCAGGTTTGAACAAAAAACTTTCCACCACAAAGCGCTTGCATAACCGGCGGGATTTGCTTATAATGAGGGTAAGCAAAAGTGCGACTGTTCCGGGGCAGCCCGGAGGAAAATGGAGTGAAAACATATGGAAAAGCGTGTATTTTTGATCGTACTGGACAGCTTTGGCATCGGCGCGGAGCCGGATGCAGCCGCCTTTGGCGACGAGGGCACCAACACGCTGGGGGCCATTGCAGGGCATCCCAATTTCAACTGCCCCAACCTGAAAAAGCTGGGCCTGTTCAACATTGACGGTGTGACCGCGGGCGAAAAGACCGACGCGCCCGCCGGTGCCTTTGCCCGCCTGCAGGAGCAGAGCATGGGCAAGGATACCACCATCGGCCACTGGGAGATTGCCGGTGTGGTCAGCCCGAACCCGCTGCCCACCTTCCCCAACGGCTTCCCGGAGGAGCTCATTCAGGAGTTTGAGGCAAAAACCGGCCACAAAGTCCTCTGCAATCTGCCCTATTCCGGCACCGAGGTGCTGAAGGACTACGGCGAGCAGGCCATGAAGGAAAATGCCCTCATCGTCTACACCAGCGCCGACAGCGTGTTCCAGGTGGCTGCCCACGAGGAGCTGGTGCCCGTGCACGAGCTCTACCGCTACTGCGGGATCGCCCGTGAGATGCTGAAGGGCGCGTACGGCGTGGGCCGTGTCATCGCCCGGCCCTTCCTGGGCAGCAGCGCCGAGACCTTCTACCGTACCACCAACCGCCACGACCTGAGCCTGAAGCCGCCCCGTGCCACCATGCTCGACCTGCTGAAGGAGGCCGGCAGGGATGTCATCGCCGTGGGCAAGATCTTTGATATCTTTGACGGGCAGGGCGTGACCGAAAAGATCAAGACTACCGGCAACACCAATGGCATCGCCTTCACCAAGGCATTGCAGACCCGGGATTTCGAGGGTCTGGCCTTTGTGAATCTGGTGGATTTTGATATGCTCTACGGCCACCGCCGCGACGTGCCCGGCTATGCCGCCGCCGCCACCGAATTTGACCGCTTCCTGGCCGACTTCATCCCCGGGATGCGGGAGGGCGATCTGCTGATGATCACCGCCGACCACGGCTGCGACCCCTCCTACACCAAGACCACCGACCATACCCGCGAGTATGTGCCGTATCTGGTCTGCGGCAAGGGCGTGAAGCCCGGCGTGGACCTGGGTACCCGGCTCTGCTTTGGCACCATTGCACAGACCGTGTGTGAATATCTGGGCGTGGATGCTTCCAGCCTGGACGGCCACAGCGTGCTGCAGGAGATCCTGAAGTAATATCGGCCCTCTCAGTCATGCGACAGCGTGACCGAGAGGGCTATTTTTTGTGTAAAGTCTTGAACAATATAGTCAGTTGTGGTAGACTAGCACATGCACGCCCGGTGCGTACAAAGTTTACGCCGGGCGCAGGAATTGATATGGTTTCAGAATAGAAGGAGACTATCACATGAGAATCAATCGTACTCTGGGTCTGGCACTGACCGCTGCTGTGCTGGCTGTTGCCATGACTGGCTGTTCCAATAGTGCATCCTCCACCGCATCCTCCGCTGCTTCCAGCGAGGCTGCTTCCTCTGTGGCCGCTTCCAGTGAAGCTGCCGAGAGCGAGGCCGCTGCCGCCAGCGTTGTCAGCACCGAGGATATTGACGTGAACGGCACCACCTACTCCGCTGACTGCTACGGCGAGTTCACCCTGTCCAACGGCGACACCATGAAGCTGTGGAAGGTGAAGGACGCTTATGCAGACCTGAGCGCTCTGCCCATGAAGGGCATGGCCGAGGAGTTCCCCATCGAGGCCGAGGCCGAGCAGATCTATGTTGCTGACGTGACCAGCAACGGCGAGACCACCCGCCAGTATCTGCGCACCGACAAGGCTGGCCGCAACGGCACTGTCTCTGTCAAGACCTTTGAGCTGGGCGACGCTGAGTAATCGCGCTTCCCTGTAAAATCAGCAGACAACAAGCCCCGGACCTTTTGCAAGGCCCGGG
>OGKY01000788.1_pt1 | contig 10433 bp, 10 predicted proteins | sample 1572731 | NCBI WGS metagenome assembly OGKY01 (sample SAMEA2581924, study PRJEB24529) | metagenome | biome: Human gut stool | place: China | collected 2011
CGATATATTCCCGGCTCTGGGTATGCAGCACTTCATATTCCGGCACAATATAACCACTTAGAATATCACTTTTTTCGGCAAACGCCTGATACACACGCTCTGCATCCATCCCCAGCTTTGCCGCTACATTTTCGATACAAAATACAACAAACTCGAGTTCACTGGAATTTTTAATTTTTTCATCCGCCATCATAAGCAAGCTCTCCTTTATGCCAATATGAAGAACAGCCTTCTCTTCTTATCACTGTTAGTATAGCACTTCATATCCATATGCTCAATCAAATTACCTCTAAAAAAGGCACCCGGGTCATTACGACCCAAGTGCCTGTATATCCTGATCCTTTTGCGTAAGCCCCTACCGGTGCGTATCCCACAGTCCGCAGTAGGCATCCACCGGGTCCTCCCCGATAAATGCGTCGCTGCCGCTCATCAGCTTCTCGATGAGCGCATCAAACGTCTGATCCGCGCTGTCGTAAGTGTTGATATACGTTCTCGCCTGCGGAATGTCTGCCAGTACGAACGGCTGTCCGCATCCGATCACGATAACCGGAAGTTCATGAACATACCACGGGATCTCTCCGCCGCCCTTGCTCATGCCGAAGCCCGGTCTTGCCACCGGCTGGAAACCACCTGCAATGTCCACCAGTGTGATAATCAGATCCTGGTTCTCGACGAACTCCTTGATCGGCGTCTTTCCGGCAAAGTACATATTGATGTCCACCTTTTCTCCTGCTGCCGCGCGCTTTGCAAGTGCGTCGAGCGGGCTCTCGTAGATAAATGCGTCAAAGCCCTTCTCGATCAGCTTGTCACGCAGGCGCTCTGCCGGACTCTTCTTGCCGCCGCCCATATATTTTGCCATCATGGTTCCCATCACGCCCGCGGATAATCCGCTGACGGAGACGATCATGATGCGCTTGTAACGGCTCGGGATCATCGGAAGCACATCCTCGTCCTTGTATTTTACGAGCGTGATTCCCTTCTCGGAGATTTCTCTTGCCATCGCCTTGTGCTCTTCGCATCCAACGACCTGCTCCATCACCTCCACCGGAGGAACAATCTCATTTTTCGCCTTTTTGTGCAGTCCCATGTGTGCCTTCAGAGCGAGAATGCGGTGCAGCGCATCATTTAAGCGCTCTTCGGTGATGATGCCGTTCTCATAGCCCGCCATCATGCTTGCAAAATCCTCATCCATCTCATTGAAAAAAAGGAACATATCGACACCGGCTGCAATCGTGTGCGGAAGCATCTCGCTGCGCTTCATACAGCAGGTCAGTCCAACCATGTGGGAAGCATCGGTCAGCACCATACCATTAAAACCAAGCTTTCCGCGCAGAAGTCCCTCGATCAGCTCCGGCGAAAGGGTTGCCGGCATGATGTCCTCATCCTTGATTCCCGGGTTAAAATGTCTGGTGTACGCAGGCTGCATAATGTGTCCTGCCATGATGGCTTCCAGACCGTTGTCAATGAGGTTCTGGTATACTTTTCCATAGCTTGCATCCCACTCCTCACAGCTCATGTCATTGACGCTGTCTGCCACGTGCTGGTCGCGGAAGTCCAGTCCGTCGCCCGGAAAATGCTTCGCAGCACAGCAGAATCCCTCATTGGTGTGTGCGCCGTCCATATATGCCTTCGTCATCTCGCACACGCGGTCCACATCGTTTCCATAGGTGCGCAGTCCGATGACCGGGTTCTCCCAGTTGTAGAGGATGTCGCTGACCGGGGCAAAGGAGAGATTACACCCGATCGCCGCCGCCTCTTTGTTGGACATACGGCCGAGCTCGTACGCGTATCTGGCGTCTCTTGTCGCACCGATCTTGGTCTGCTGGCCGATCATGGTTCCGTCAGTGCAGGCGCCGTTGCCGCCATTCTCCGTGTTGCACGCAATGATAAGCGGAATCTTGCTGTTCTCCTGAAGAATCCGGTTCTGCTCACGCACCTCGGCACCGGTTGCCGGGTTGTAGCGGATACCGCCGATGTGATACTTGTCCACCGTCATCTTCAGATACTCTTCGTCTCTGGAAGATCCCATATTGAAGAAAAGCTGACCGATCTTCTCCTCGGTCGTCATACCCGCGATGGTCTCTTCCACCCATTTACAGTCCTCTTCGGACAGGTAAAACGGTTTTGCCTTCATATCTACCATATTAAAATATCCCTCTCTTTCTCACTCCGAATCGGCATGAACACCGAGATTCTGCTCAAATGCCTGATTCAGTTCCTTTTGATATTTCGCATCAAAGCTTCCCGCGAGAAGTTTCGGAAACGCTTCCTCTAAAAGGCGTTTCCAGCTCTCCCCCTCATGTCCGACCAGAATCGGATAGAACCGGACGCCGTTTTTCTCTGCCGCGTCCCGGTCTCCCGGTGCATCGCCGACCATCAGAATCCGCCCGGGCTCATACCCCATTTTTCTTAATTCACCGATGCAGAAAGCCTTGGTTCCCGCCTCCTGTGTCAGAAGTGTACTGCAGTCTTCGGCAAGATGATGCCTGCCCCATTCCGCCTCGACCGCCTCCCGGTTCGCGGACGACACCGCCGCCAGATCCGCCTGTTTTGCCATCGCATCCATCGCAGACTTCACATTCGGAAACGGCCGGTCCTCTGCCGGAAGCGCATGGATCGCGCGGTTGGTGCGGATGCTCCAGAGCAGCGCTTTTTCAAAACACGGGTTATCACTCTTCTGCGTCACCGCAAGCAGCGCCGGGTTGGAGAGCTCCTTCGCCTCTTTTGTCCATGCCTCGTACTCCGCAAGTCCCTCGATGTTACCGAGACCTCTCTTCTCCACCTCCGCGAGCGCCAGCGCCAGTCCCTTGAACCGGTTGATGCCGCGCGTGATGGAGTAGAGGTTGATAGAAAGCCAAAGCTCCATGCACTCCGCTTCATGCTCCGTCAGTCCGAATGTTTTGATCCACTGCGGTCCGAAGCAGGTTCTGTGCTTTACTTCCATCGTGTCCATCGCACAGCCGTCGCTGTCAATGCACACGATACAATCACTTTTTTTCTGAAAATCAAAATACCCCATTGTTCCACCTCATGTATTGCCGCCTCTTCCGGCTCCTTTGCAAGCTTTTATACGCCGGAGTATGCCGCAAATGCTCCGTCGATCGGAATACATGCGCCATTGACAAATCCGCTTGCCTCCTCACATGCCAGGAACAGGACGGAACCGATCAGTTCCTCCACCTCACCAAAACGGTCCATCGGCGTATTGTTTAAAATCTTGCCGGTTCTGGCTGTCGGTGTCCCATCCTCATTGAACAGAAGCTTTGCATTCTGCTGTGTGGAGAAAAATCCCGGTGCGATCGCATTGCAGCGGATACCCACCTTGGAAAAATGCACTGCAAGCCACTCGGTAAAGTTGGAAATTGCCGCTTTTGCACCGGAGTATGCCGGAATCTTCGTCAACGGGGTGTAAGCGTTCATCGAGGAAATGTTGATGATGCTCGCACCTTTTTTGTTGACCATATCAAGCGCAAATACCTGTGTCGGAATCAGGGTACCCATGAAGTTCAGGCTGAATACAAAAGAGACACCGTCCGCATCCAGGTCAAAGAATGTCTTCATCTGTCCGAGATCCTCCGGCACAAAATACTCGTCGTCGGTCGTCGCTTTCGGGTTGTTGCCGCCGGCACCGTTGATTAAGATATCGCAGGTTCCGAAGTCCGCAGCGATCTGGTCTCTCGCCGCCTGTACGCTCGCTTTCTCAAGCACGTTGCACTTGTATCCCTTTGCAATATAGCCCTTTGCCGTAATGTCATCCGCATGCTTTTTTGCCGCATCCTCATTTAAGTCGAGCAGCGCTACCTTTGCGCCGGTCATTGCCATTGCCTCCGCAAGCACGGAGCAGATGACTCCGCCCGCACCTGTCACAACAACCACCTTGCCTGTCAGATCAATCTGAAATGGTAACTTCATGTTCGTCTTCCTCCTGATTTCTATTTTTCTGATATTTATTTTTCCTTTGAAGCCTTCTCCACAGCCTCAAATAATCCGTTGATATAGGTTGCTCCAAGCGCACGGTCATAGAGTCCGTAGCCCGGTCTTCCGGTCTCTCCCCAGATCATTCTTCCGTGATCCGGTCTCACATATCCGGTAAATCCATTGTCATGCAGCGCTTTCACAATCGCATACATATCCAGAGAGCCACAGCTGGAGAGATGTGCACGCTCCTCAAAACCATTCTCAAGCACTGCAACGTTGCGCAGATGTGCAAAATGAATTCTTCCCATTGCCGCATATTTTGCCGCCATCTTCACCACATCGTTCTTGTTCGAGCAGCCGAGGGAGCCGGTGCACAGTGTGATGCCGTTGTGCGGATCATCCACAAGACCGAGGAAACGATCAATGTTTTTCTCGCAGGTGATGATGCGCGGAAGTCCGAAAATGCTCCAGCACGGATCATCCTCATGGATCGCCATGTTGACGCCGCACTCCGCCGCAACCGGAATGACTCTCTCCAGGAAATACTTCAGATTGTCCCAAAGATCATCCTCAGACATTGCGTTGTACTCTGCAACCACCTGCTTTAACTCTTCTCTGGTGTAGCTTGCATCCCAGCCCGGAAGTGTCAGATCACTGTCGCTCTGCAGCGGATTCACAGCATCCACCTGCTCCTGATAATATACCAGGGAGGTCGAGCCGTCCGGCAGCACGTGGTCAAGCTGTGTTCTCGTCCAGTCAAATACCGGCATAAAATTGTAGCAGATGCACTTTACTCCGGCTTTTGCCACACGTCTGATGTTCTCGCAGTAGTTCTCAATGTAGCGGTCACGGCTCGGCTTGCCAAGCTTGATGTCCTCATGTACCGGAATACTCTCGATAACCTCAAAATGAAGTCCGGCATCCTCCACCTGCTTTTTCAGTGCTGCGATGCTCTCCTCGCCCCACACCTCTCCGACCGGAACGTCATACACAGCCGTTACGATCGAGTGCATTCCCGGGATCTGACGGATGTTCTCCAGGGTCACCTTGTCATCTGGTCCATACCAGCGAAATGATAATTTCATAGTTTCCTCCGTTCTGCGGAAGGTCCTTTCCGCGCATGTGATATTTGCTTGTATACATGTCTATGATATTGCTCCATGTACGTCTCTTTGTTTCTTTTCCTTGACTATATCATGCTTGTATACAAGCGTCAACATCCATCTTTCTTTTTTTCTGTTTTGTATAGTTTTTTGTATCCGTTTTGTCTATTATTCACAATTTACGTCGATGTTTCCGCAGACTCTGATTTTTTTCTTGTTGTATACAAGTGGATATTTTCCGGCAGCTTTTTTCTTATTTCATTTTCTTGCGCCACGTTCCGCACACCTTAAGTTCTACAGGGACTTTTTGCCGAAATCCGCCAGGATTCCTTCTACTGTCCTGCTCTTTTTTCATCCTGCCCCAAGGAACAGCGTTCCCGTTTTTTCCCGATCCTATGTATGCATATGCAAGGTGCATGTTCCGAGCTCCGGAAAAATAGATTGTAATTTGTTCCAATGGGATTTATATTAGAAATATGTTCACATTTTGAATGGTAAGAATGGACATCAAACTGCCCGCAGAGGAGTATGTTATGAACGGAACCAGACATACCGGCACATCCGTTGCCGTTTATAAAGATTTAAAAGAACAGATTCTTCATCTGGAGCTTCCGCCGGGATCTGCCATCAGCGAGATCGACACGGCCGCCACATTCCATGTATCGCGCACCCCGGTGCGGGATGCTTTTAAAATGCTTGAGCGCGAGGGGCTTCTGGAGGTCCGCCCGCACATCGGTACATTCGTCTCCCTGATCGACCTCAACATGATCTCCGACATTCTCTATCTGAGGGAGACCTTAGAGCAGGCAGTGTTAAGAGATCTGACCGCAGGGTACGACAAATCCCAGGAATTCCGCATCCGCCTGCTGTTGCAGCGCCAGTGCGAACTTCTGGAACAGGATCTGCCCGCCGAGGAACTCGGCCGGGCCTTCATCATTAACGACAACGAGTTCCACACAACGCTCTACGAGCTCGCCGGGAAACGTACCGTCATGGATTTTCTGACCGGAGTGAGCTCCCAGTACGAGCGCTTCCGCACCTTTTTGAATCTGGGCGACCGCGACAATCTACTGCGGCTGTACAACGACCATATCAAAATCTGGTCGTGTATCTCCTCGCGGGATTATGAGGGGCTCTCGGATGTAGTTTCCCATCACATCTACGACGGCTTCAATGCAAGCACCGAGATCATCTCCAGGCATCCGGACTATTTCTGTCCGTTTCACTAGAATCTTTTAGAGCCGGCAATCCGCAGGCGGGTTACGCCTGTCGGATTGTCTCACAGACGCGGTCCCACTCCTGTTTTAATGACGTCATTTTCTCTTGCAGCTCTTCGCGCGTTCCTGCACGTAAGAGCGCAACAATCGCCGCGCTCTGCTCAAAAAGTCCCGTAATCCCCAGCGTTCCGGTCAGTCCTTTTATAGCATGCACCTGCTCCAACAGCTCCGCTTCATCCTGCTGCTCCAATGCCGTCCAAGCCGCATCCATGTGTGCATCCTCCGGCAGCTTTCGCAGATATTTTTCATAAATCGCCTGCTTTCCCATAAACCGTGCCAATGCGGCATCGTAATCGATTCCGGCTGCGCGCAGTGCGTTCTCATCCATGGCAGTCTCCCCCTATCACGCTTTCTATGGTTAAAATTCTACTACCAGATGCAGCAATACGCAAACATTTATTTCTTCATTTTCGGCTGGAAAATCAGGCTTGCCAGATAGCCAAACACCAGCGCTGCCGATATGCCCACCGCGCTTGCCTGAAAGCCTCCCATGAAAATTCCAAGGAAGCCATATTGATCCACCGCCTCTTTCACGCCCTTCCACAATACATTTCCAAATCCGAGCAACGGCACACTAGCGCCGGCTCCCGCAAATTCTACAAACGGTTCATAGACCTGTATCGCTCCAAGCAGTGTGCCAAGACACACCAGAAGCACCATGATGCGCCCCGGAAGCATTTTTGTTTTTTCCATTAAAATCTGCACCAGCGCGCAGATCAGCCCGCCAACCCAGAATGCATTGACATAATCCATAGCATTTTCCCCCTTTCTATCCCGCATGCTCGATGACGACCGCATGCGCAATTCCCGGCACCGTCATTCCCTCATTAAAGGAAACGGTGGAGAGCAGCGCTCCCGTCGGGACAAACAGGATTCTTTTCCATTTCCCTTCCTCGATCTGCCGCATAAAATGTGCCGAGAGCGTCACTGCCGCACACCCGCAGCCGGAACCGCCGGCACCCGTTCCCTGTTTGTCTGCATCATAGATCTCAATCCCGCAGTCGGTGTGGATGCTGCTGATGTCATACCCTCCGGCTCTCGTCAGATCCCAGAGAATCTCCTGCCCGACTTTTCCGAGATCGCCGGTAATGATCTTATCGTAATCCGTCACGTTTCTTCCGAAATCCGACAGATGGCGGCAGATCACGTCACTGGCGGCAGGGGCCATAGCCGCTCCCCTATTCATCGAATCCTTGATGCCGTAATCAACGATCTTACCGGTCGTGATCCCCGTGATGCGCGCCTTGCTTCTTTTTTTCCCAAGCACGTAAGCACCGCTCCCCGTGACCGTCCACGTCGCTGATTTTGGGCGCTGATTGGCATATTCCAGCGGAAAACGGAACTGCTTTTCCGCGCTGGCAAAATGGCTCGACGTCATCGCCACAACATAATCTGCATACCCCGCCGCCACACACATCGCGCCCAATGAGAGTGCTTCGCCGCAGGTGCTGCACGCTCCATAAAGCCCGAACAGCGGCACCTGGTAGTCCATGAGTCCGAAGGATGTCGCAATATTCTGCCCGAGCAGATCTCCCGAAAACAGATAGCGGATGTCCTCGGTTTTCAAGCCTGCCTTTCCGACCGCCAGCGTAAATGCTTCCTTCTGCAGGGTACTCTCCGCCTCCTCCCAGGTATTCTGTCCGAACTTGTCGTCCTCGCCCACCACGTCGAAGCGGTTCCCGAGCGGTCCTTCGCTCTCTTTTTTCCCAACAATACTCGCACTGCTTATGATGTAAGGAGCCTCCGCAAACGCGAGGCTCTGCTTCCCGACCTGTATCTCCATATCACTGCTTCCTTTCGTAAGACTTTTCCTTAGTATGCGGCGGACAAACGTGTATTATACCGGTAAAATATCATTTTCGTTTCCTTCTGTTCACAAATTTTCCGGCAGTGGTTCGACTTTTTCTGTTGGGAATATGGTTCGTTATTTCGGAAAATTTCCCGCTGCCCAGAAATTGGGGCGGCTGGGCAGAAATGTTTCGCATGATCGAGAATTGATCGGACTGCTGGCAAAAAACGAAATTTGTTTTCGCCGGCAGACAAAAACAGAGGGTGCATGCGAGTGCCGGATTTCCGGCACGCATGTGCACCCTCTGTTCTATCCTCTTTTTGCGCTGCTTTATTAAAGCTCTCCTAGAAATCGACCTCTGTATCGTAGTAGCAGCATTTTAACAGTTTTTCCATCTCTTCCTGGCTCGGCTGACGCGGATTCGATCCTGTGCAGGCATCCAGAATTGCATTTGCTGCAATCTCCGGCAGTCTCTCTAAGAATACTTCCTCCGGCACAAATCCCTGCTCAGTCGGATAACTGTCCGCGCCGTAATTCTTGATACAGTGCGGAATCTTAAGATCATCATTCATGCCGCGCAGATATGTAATGAGGAGCGCCACTTTTTCGTCCAGCGTACCTCCGCCCAGTCCCATAAAATCTGCGATCTCGCCGTAGCGCTTTTTCGCGGTCTCATCCTTGGCGTTGAATGCGATGACCTTCGGCAGATACATGGCGTTTGCTGCACCGTGAATGATATGTGCGCCGTAATCTGCAAATGCAGCACCCGTCTTGTGAGCCATCGAATGGACGATTCCAAGCAGTGCATTGGAAAATGCCATACCGGCCAGACACTGTGCATTGTGCATAGAATCACGTTTTTCCATATCTCCGTTATAAGAGCCCACAAGATCTCTCTGGATCATCTTGATCGCATGCAGGGCAAGCGGATCGGTAAAATCACAGTTCGCCGTGGAAACATACGCCTCGATGGCATGCGTCATCGCATCCATACCGGTATGCGCTACCAGCTTCTGCGGCATCGTCTCTGCAAGCTCAGGATCTACGATCGCCACATCTGGCGTAATCTCAAAATCTGCAATCGGATATTTGATTCCTTTTTCATAATCCGTAATGATGGAAAATGCCGTCACTTCCGTCGCCGTTCCGGATGTGGAAGAGATCGCGCAGAAATGTGCCTTTTTGCGGAGCTTCGGAATTCCGAATACCTTGCACATATCTTCAAACGTAATGTCCGGATATTCATACTTGATCCACATTGCCTTTGCCGCATCAATCGGAGAACCGCCGCCCATCGCCACGATCCAGTCCGGCTTGAATTCTTCCATTGCCTTGGCGCCCTTCATCACCGTCTCCACCGATGGATCAGGCTCAATTCCCTCAAACAGACAGACTTCCATTCCCGCTTCTTCCAGATACTGCTTTGCGCGATCCAGAAATCCAAAACGCTTCATAGAACCTCCGCCGACACAGATCATCGCGCGCTTTCCCTCAAAATCCTTTAAAGCCTCCAGCGCTCCCTTTCCGTGATACAGATCGCGCGGTAACGTAAACCTTGCCATATGCTCCTCCAATCCGCCACTTCCTGTGGCAACCATTTTTTGCAGCCTTTGCCCGCCGTTACTATCATACCCCAAATCCGGCGTCGTTTCTGCATATGTTAAGTATAACATATGCACAACCGGCGTTGCAATTCTTTCCGTTTCCATTCTGCAGGTTTTCTACAAGAGATTTTCGCATCGTGCTCCGATATACCGTTCCCATGTTCCGGCGTGGCGGGGTGGGATCCAGGGGCTTCACATCTAAAGCAGGTGGCTTTGTTTTTAGGACTCTTACTGCTTGAGCCTGGCGGGGCTTTCCGACGGCTGGATGATTCGGAGCACCGGAGGCTTCACATTTCTGGCAGATGACTCGGTTTTTTAGTTCCCCTGCTGCTCGGGCTTGGCGACGTTCTTTCTACCGGTCACTTTCCGCTTCATACCACGCAACATTTCTTTGTCTTCCGCACTTACACGATATGACTCCAGCATTTTCTGAATTGTCTTATTATAGGTATAATCATCCAGTTCATTTTCCAGCAGAAATGCCTGGGTCTCCTGCGGAAATTTTGCATAAGCAGTCGCAATTCCCCATGCGACTCCCATTTTGCAATAATATCCCTCATGCTTTAGGCTGTTATATACGGCAAGCACACGGTCGATATATTCAGGCACCAGAAAATGATCCATCAGCATCACTGCCACCACCCGCTGCTCAAATTCACTCTCAGACGCGCGGTATTGCATCAGAAAATCCCACACCTCTGCCCGGTGCTTTCGGACAATCTTAAATGTAGAACAAAACCCA
>OGKY01000789.1_pt1 | contig 10425 bp, 10 predicted proteins | sample 1572731 | NCBI WGS metagenome assembly OGKY01 (sample SAMEA2581924, study PRJEB24529) | metagenome | biome: Human gut stool | place: China | collected 2011
GGACGACAAAATCAAACAGGAGGAATCCAAAATGGAACAAAACGTTTCCACGGAGAAGAAAAGCTCCGAAGTCATTGTCGTCACTTCAGGAAAAGGCGGTGTAGGTAAGACCACTACATCCGCAAACGTTGGAACAGGTCTTGCAAAAGCGGGCAGCAAAGTCTGCCTGATCGATACGGATATCGGTCTGCGTAACCTTGACGTGGTCATGGGACTGGAGAACCGTATCGTTTACAATCTGGTAGATGTGGTCGAAGGGAACTGCAGAATCAAACAGGCACTGATCCGGGACAAGAGACATCCGGGACTGTATCTGATGCCGTCGGCACAGACCAGAGATAAATCGGCAGTCACCCCGGGACAGATGGTGAAGGTGATCGACCACTTGAGAGAACAATTTGATTACATCATTCTGGACTGCCCGGCGGGAATTGAACAGGGCTTCCAGAATGCTATTGCCGGGGCCGACAGGGCACTGGTGGTAACAACACCGGAGGTCTCGGCCATCAGAGATGCAGATCGTATTATCGGACTGCTGGAGGCCAACGGCTTCAAACAGATGGATCTGATCATCAACAGACTGCGCATGGATATGGTAAAGCGCGGAGATATGATGTCTGCGGATGATGTGGTGGATATTCTGGCGGTACCGCTCATCGGAATCGTTCCGGATGATGAGAATGTAGTTATCGCCACCAATCAGGGAGAACCATTAGTCGGAAGCGATACACCGGCGGGTAAGGCTTACCGCAATGTAGTGGATCGTGTGCTGGGAAAAGAAATTCCGTTCCTGGATTTCGAAAAAGGAGTATCTTTTTGGACAAAAGTAACCGGTATTTTTCGGAAAGCATAGGAAGGGGACGGGATGAATATGAAACATTTTTTTCGCAGGAAAAGCTCCTGCCAGGTGGCAAAGGACCGTCTGAAAATCCTGCTGATATCGGACCGGGTGAACTGTTCTCCGGAGATGATGGAACTGATCAAGGCGGATATTACAAAAGTGATTTCGAAATATATGCGGATCGATACGGATCATATGGAAATCGAGATACAGGCAAAGGGCAGTAAGGGCGGACGGAATAAGAGCCCCAGCCTGATTGCCAATATTCCCATTATTGATTTACAGAAGACTGCGAAAATGCCATAAGGAGCATAAAAAACAGAAAGGTCAAACGGATGTTTAAGAATTATAGATTACGGGATTATGACTTTAAACTGATCATACTGATACTTGCACTGTCCATCATCGGCATCATAACCATCGGCAGTGCGGAACCTGCCCAGCAGACCAAACAGATGGCGGGTGTAGTTGCGGGGCTTGTTATCATGATCGCCCTTTCTTTTTTTAATTATTCCGTGATCCTGAAGCTTTACTGGCTGATGTACATAGGCAATCTGGTACTGCTCGGACTGGTAATCCTGATGGGTGAAGAAGGCAACGGAGCCCAGAGGTGGCTTAAGATCGGTGGACTGCAATTTCAACCTTCAGAACTTGCAAAAATTTTATTGATTTTATTCTTTGCACAGTTTATTATGAAATATAAGGAGAAGCTGAATACTTTCCCTGTGATCGCATCGATTGCGGTGCTTATGGGTGTTCCCTGGATCATGGTAAAGGAACAGCCGGCGCTGTCTACCAGCCTTGTGCTGATCTTTATTTTCTGCGTGATCCTGTATGCCGGAGGCATCAGTTATAAGCTGATCTTCGGAGCATTGGCGGTGGCAATTCCTGCAGTGATCATACTGGTATCTCTGGCAATGCAGCCGGACAGTACCATATTGGAGACTTACCAGAAAAATCGTATCCTTGCCTTCGTCAATCCGGAGGAATATTCTACGGATCTGGCTTACCAGCAGTTGAACTCTGTAATGGCCATAGGCTCTGGAGAGCTGGACGGCAAGGGCTATAAAAACAATGAGATCACATCGGTAAAGAATGGCAATTTCCTGTCTGAAGCGGAAACCGATTTCATATTCGCTGTTATCGGTGAAGAGTTTGGTTTTAAGGGAAGTATCGTAGTGATCATACTGCTGATGCTGATGGCAATGGAGTGCGTTTCTATCGCGGGAAAGGCGAAAGATACCGCGGGGACGATCATAGCGGCGTCAATGGGGGGACTGATCGCTTTCCAGAGCTTTGTGAACATCGGAGTGGCTACGTTTATTTTACCGAATACAGGACTTCCGCTGCCTTTTGTAAGCTATGGCCTGACCTCGCTGATGAGTCTGTATATTGGAATGGGTGTTGTACTGAACGTACGATTACAGGCGAAGAGAAGCTAGACAAAAGAAATCATACATTACACAGAGAAGGGGTATGGACTATATGAACATTGCACTGATCGCACATGATGCCAAAAAGAAACTGATGCAGAATTTCTGCATTGCATATCGCGGAATTTTAAGTAAAAATGAATTATATGCCACAGGAACTACCGGCAGGCTGATCGAAGAGGTCACCAACCTGAATATACACAAATATCTTGCTGGACATCTGGGAGGAGAACAGCAGATCGGTGCACAGATCGAACACAACGAGATCGATCTGGTGATCTTTTTGCGGGATCCACTGGCACCCAAGGCCCATGAGCCGGATGTAAGCAATGTAATGCGCTTGTGTGATATGCATAATATTCCGTTGGCAACGAATCTCGCCAGCGCGGAACTGTTGATCAAGTCCTTAGACAGAGGAGATTTAGAGTGGCGTGAAATGTACAAATAAAGTTCGTCGGATCTGCTTCTGCATGTCCTTGATCCTCTGCATGAGTCTGCTTACCGGATGCGGTAATGTGGCGTATACATTTCCGTACGATGTCAATTCCAGTGTCAGCAGTTTCAATGTGCTGGCAGGAACCGGAGCGGGCAGGGCAGGGCCCTTTGCTGCGGATCTGTGTGTGGTGACGGAGGACCAGACGGGGGATGGCAGCGTAGACATGTCACAGGCCTCGGCCGCTGTACTGTTCGACGTAAACAATAAAAAGGTATTATATTCCAAAAATGCACATGAAAGATTGTATCCGGCCAGCCTGACCAAGGTAATGACGGCACTGGTGGCATTACAGAATGCGTCACCGGATACTGTGCTGACAGCTACGGATAGCGTAAAGATCACGGAATCCGGTGCACAGCTGTGCGGATTAAAAGCCGGAGATACCATGACATTGGATCAGGCATTACATATTCTGCTGATGTATTCCGCCAACGACGCAGCAATGCTGATCGCGGAGAATATCGGCGGCAGTGTAGATCATTTTGTGGAGATGATGAATGAGGAAGCACAGAGACTGGGGGCTACAAATACCAGTTTTGCCAATCCTCATGGTCTGTCGGATGACAATCATTATACTTCAGCCTATGACCTGTATCTGATCTTTAATGAAGCAATCAAATATGATTCCTTTAATGAGATCATTCACATGACAAGCTACCAAACCGCATATTATGACAAGGACGGAAAAGCCAAGGAACTTACGGTGAACAACACAAACCGTTTTTTGCGGGGAGATTTTCAGGCACCGGAGAACATTACAGTCATCGGCGGCAAGACAGGTACGACCAACGCGGCGGGACATTGTCTGATCCTTTTATCCAGAGACACAAGCGGAGCTCCTTATATATCGGTAATCCTGAATTCCTCAGCCAGTGATGTGCTGTACCCGGAAATGGTACAACTCCTGGAGCAAATCAATAAATAACTGTTGTTTTTTGAGGGGTTATAAACTATAATAAAGTAAATAGGTTGCGTGAAGTTCCTATAAATTTTACGACAGGAGGGTTACACCAATGGTTCAGTTGATTGTAGGCAAAAAGGGCAAGGGCAAGACAAAACAGCTGTTGGACAAAGTCAACAGCGAGGTAAAGGATATTGCGGGAAGTATCGTATATCTGGACAAAAGTACGAAACATATGTATGAACTGAACAACAAGGTGCGTCTGATCGACGTTTCCCGTTATATGATCGAGAATGAAAGCGAATTTCTGGGATTCGTATGCGGTATCATTTCTCAGGATCATGATCTGGAGCAGATGTATTTTGACAGCTTTCTGAAAATCGCAGCACTGGAAGACAAAGACATTTCCGCAGTTGTTGAAAAACTGGAGAGAATGAGTGATTTCTTCCAGGTGGATTTTATCCTCAGTGTATCCAGGGACGAATCCGAATTACCGGAGTCTGTGAAGGATAAGATCATTGTATCTTTGTAAGAAGAACGAATTATAATTTTCACGTATGAGAAGCCTCGGATGCCAACCGGGGCTTCTCAAATGTAAGGGAGAGGAAAGGAGGTTTTCCAATGGCAGAACAACCGAGAAAAATAAAAAAATACAGAAAACCTTTGAACCTCAATATCGGTATGCTCATCTTCGGAGCTATTTTTATTTATGTAATCATTTGTGTGATACTGTATTTTCAGACAGACCACATCGTGCGCTATGAAGTAACGGAAGGATCACTGGCTACCAATAATATTTACCGTGGAGTGGCAATCCGCACAGAGGAAGTTGTAAGTACGGATACTGCCGGATATGTGAATTTTTATGCAAGAGAAGGCGAACGGGTGGCCAAGGGAGACACTGTTTACATCGTGGACGAGACGGGCCGGCTGACGGAAGAACTGGAGGATGCCAGCCTTGGAGAAAATACCCTGAGTGACCAGGAACTTTCGGAATTCCGTAATGAAATCGTGAATTTTATGCATGGGTATGATGACAAAAATTACGAGAGTACCTATGATTTTAAATATTCTTTGAAGAACACGGTGCTGAAACTGGCCAATGTAAATATGCTGCAAAGCATTGAAAACGAAAATAACGGTTCGGCTGCAAATATTGTAAATTTCTGTTATGCGCCCACCACCGGTATCGTGGCTTACTGGACGGACGGTTATGAAAATCTGACCGTGGAAGGTGTTACCCAGGAAGTATTTGATAACAAAAATTACGAGAAGAAACAGATGCTCGGTAATGAACTGATGGCTGTGGGAGATCCGGTGTACAAGCTTTCCACGGAGGAAAACTGGTCGGTGGTCATTCCCATCGATGCAGAGCGAGGCGCAGAGATCCAACAGGAGGATTATGTCAAAGTACGTTTTCTGAAGAATCAGTATGAGTCCTGGGGGCAGGCAAAGCTGTTTACCGGCAGTGATGGCAATACATTTCTGTCACTTACCTTTACAAATTCCATGGTTACGTTTGTATCCGACAGATTTCTGGATATCGAGCTGATATTAAATGATGAGACCGGACTGAAGATTCCAAATTCTTCCATTGTGGAGAAGGAATTTTTCCTGATCGATGAAGATTTTGTCACGACCAATGAAAATACGGGAACCCAGGGTGTGATCAGACAGTGCTACCGGGATAACGGGGACATTTCCAGTGAATTTGTGGAGACCGGTGTGTACAGCTACGATGAAAATGAAGGCGTGTACTACATGGATACTTCGGTGCTGAAGGCCGGAGATGTCCTGTACAAGACAGACAGCCAGGAGACCTATACGGTAAGCAAGCGTGCAACACTGATCGGTGTGTATAATGTGAATAAGGGATATGCTGACTTCAAGCAGATCAATATTCTGTATCAGAATGACGAGTATTCCATCGTAAAAGCCAATACGACCTATGGCCTGAATGTATATGACTATATTGTATTGGACGGTTCTTCGGTATCGGATGATCAGATCATCACCAATATCAAGAAAACAGATACCGGCAGGACGGATATTCCTACAGACAGTGTAGAACCGGGAGTAAGCGACAATATACCGGAGAGCACAGAGCCACTTCCAGCGGAGACCGGAGAGGAACCGATGCAGGAGACCACACAGGAAGCAACACAGGAAAGTCAGACACCGGAAAGCTAGAAAGGATGGCGGATACTATGGAAGAGACCATACAGAGCATGGAACTGGCACAAAATTACAAAACGGTAAAAGAGAACGTCACAAAAGCCTGTGAGCAGGCGGGCAGATCGGAGCAGGAAGTGACGCTGCTTGCAGTCAGCAAGACCAAACCGGTGGATATGCTGATGGATGTCTACCGTGCGGGAGCCAGAGATTTCGGGGAGAACAAGGTTCAGGAACTGGTGGACAAGATCCCTCAGATGCCTTCGGATGTCAGATGGCATATGATCGGCCATCTGCAGCGCAATAAGGTAAAATATATTGTAGATAAGGTTTACCTGATCCACAGCGTGGACAGCCTCCGGCTGGCGGAAGAGATCAGCAGAGAAGCCGTGAAGAAGCAGGTGGAAGTCAATATCCTGATCGAGGTAAATGTTGCACAGGAGGAAAGCAAGTTCGGAACTACGGTAGAAGAAACTGCAACACTGATCCGTGAGATTGCAACGCTTCCGGGAATACATATCAGAGGATTGATGACGATCGCCCCCTTTGTGGAGGATCCGGAAGAAAACAGGGGCTATTTTCAGAAACTTCGGCAATTAGCTGTTGACATCGGAAATAAAAACATTGATAATATTTCTATGAATATTCTTTCCATGGGAATGACCGGCGATTATATGGTGGCCACGCAGGAAGGAGCCACGATCGTCAGAGTCGGAACCGGTATTTTCGGAGAAAGAGATTATAGTAAGACGATCTAGAAAGAGATTGAATAATAAAGGAGACACACAACAATGGGTGTAATGGATAAGTTCCTGAATTATATGAAACTGAACGATGAAGAGGATGAAGGTTTCTATGATGACGATTATCTGGATGATGAGGAAGAAGTAGAACCGGTAAAGAAATTCAGCCCGGCCAAGAGCAGACAGCAGGCACAGGAGGATGACGAACCGGAAGAGAAGAGTAAGCGTTCCTCACAGCCTAAGGTAACACCGATCCACCGCACCGTGACCAAGAAAATGCCTGGAACCGGCATGGAGGTCTGTGTGATCAAGCCTACTTCCGTAGAGGATGCAAGAGAGATCACAGAGACACTGCTGGCCAACCGGACAGTGGTACTTAATCTGGAAGGCCTGGACGTGGATATCGCCCAGCGTATCATTGACTTTACTTCCGGATCCTGTTTCGCAATATCGGGTAATTTACAGAAAATATCCCATTATATTTTCATTATTACGCCGGCCAGCGTAGATATCTCCGGTGATTTTCAGGATATTTTCGGCGGCGCCGGATCTTTTGAAATGCCGATCAAAAATGGAATGTCATAAAATGTCAAATGCCATTAAAATGTCATATGAAGATAACTTCCTGTGGGCAACTGCAGGAAGTTTTTTAAAAACAGATATAAATTATACAAGAAAGAACAGTTTATAAGGAACTGAAGGGTGAACAACATGGCACAGAGATTACCGGTGCTTTATAACAAAAAGCCTTGCTACGATATTGTATTCCAGCAGTCTTTTGACGGCCTGTGGGAAGAACTGGCAGAGCTTGGCGCAGCAGACAAGAGATTATGCATTGTGACGGATTCCACCGTAGACGGACTGTATGCGGCACAGATTCTTAAGTTTCTTGAGGGAAAATGCCGTAAGGCTGTGAAATATGTGTTCCCCGCAGGAGAAGAACACAAGAATCTGGATACCGTGAGGGACGTGTACCGTTTCCTGATTGAAGAGGGTTTTGATAGAAAAGATATGCTGCTGGCACTGGGCGGCGGCGTCTGCGGTGATCTGACCGGATTTGTGGCGGCTACTTATTTAAGAGGCATTGATTTTGTACAGATTCCAACTACATTGCTGGCACAGGCAGACAGCTCTATTGGCGGTAAGACAGGTGTGGATTTTGACAGCTATAAGAACATGGTAGGCGCATTTAAGATGCCCAGACTGGTATATATGAACCTGTCCGTATTAAAAACGCTGGAAGAGAGACAGTTTTATTCCGGATTTGCGGAAGTAATGAAATCCGCACTGATCAAGGATGCGCCCTTCTATGAGTGGCTGATCGAGAACATGTATGAGATCTGCGAGCGGGATCTGAATACCCTGGAAGAAATGGTGATCCGTACCTGCTCCATCAAGAAAATGGTGGTGGAAAAGGATCCTACCGAGCAGGGAGACCGTGCTCTCTTAAATCTTGGACACACGATCGGACATGCTATCGAGAAATACAAGAATTTTGAATTGTATCATGGAGAGTGTGTGGCACTGGGTACGGTAGCTGCAGCATATATTTCCTGGAAAAAAGAAATGCTGAGCATGGAAGAATTTTATGAGATCCGTGATATGTTTGTACCGTTTTATCTGCCAATCTCCGTGGAAAATATCGATCCGCAGGAGATCTTGAAACTTACAAAATCCGATAAGAAGATGGAAGCCGGTACGATCAAATTTATTCTGTTAAAGAAGATCGGAAAGGCAGTTATCGACAGAACCGTTACGGATGAGGAAATTATGGCTGCCATCGAAGAAATCAATTTTAGTGAAGAGGATGCTCATGAATAAGGAAAAGAAAAGTAGTCGAGTTGTTATGCTGATCATAGATGCCCTGATTGCAGCCGTACTTCTGGTACTGGATCAGTTTACCAAGCATCTGGCGGTGGTACATCTGAAGAACCAGCCGGCCTATGTGATCATTGACGGAGTTCTGGAATTGCAATATCTGGAGAACAGAGGATCAGCATTCGGTATGCTGCAGAACCAGAAGGTATTTATTCTGTTTGTGGGAATCGTATTTCTTGCGGTGCTGTTGTTTTTCCTTTTCAAACTTCCGGAACAGAAGAAATTCCGAATCGTGCATGTATTGCTGGCAGTGATCGTTGCCGGAGGCATCGGCAACATGATCGACAGATTCCGACTGGATTATGTAGTGGATTTTATCTCCTTCGTACTGATCAATTATCCGATCTTTAATGTGGCGGATATTTATGTGGTAGTGGCTACCATTGGCCTGTTTATTCTGTTTTTGTTCGTATACAAGGAAAAGGATCTGGAATTCCTCAACTTTAAGCAGAATCGTTATCGGGAGATGAAATAATGGAAGAACTCCGATTTCAGATAGCAGATGAGATGGAAGACGAACGGATTGACAAATGTATGAGTCTGCTTGTGGAGAATCTGTCCCGTTCTTTTATCCAAAAGCTGATCAAAGACGGAAATGTGCTTGTAAACGGTAAGCCGGTAAAGGGAAGTTATCGTGTCAAATGTGATGATGAAGTAGTCTTCTCCGTGCCGGAATCTGTGGAACCGGATATTGAACCGGAGAACATCCCTCTGGATATCCTGTATGAGGATGTGGATCTGATCGTGGTGAACAAGCCGAAGGGGATGGTGGTGCATCCGGCGGCGGGACATTACAGCGGCACTCTGGTTAATGCACTGATGTATCACTGTGGCAGGGATTTGTCCGGGATCAACGGAGTACTGCGCCCCGGTATTGTACATCGTATCGACAAGGATACCACTGGATCTGTCATTGCCTGCAAAAATGACAAAACCCACCGGTGCATTGCAGAACAGTTGAAGGAACATTCCATCAACAGAAGATACCGTGCCATCTGTTTCGGAGAGCTGAATCAGGAGGAAGGCACCATCGACCAGCCCATTGGCAGGCATCCGAATGACCGTAAAAAAATGGCGGTGAACCACCAGAACGGAAAACGTGCCGTGACCCATTACCGGGTATTACAGAGATTTCAGGGATATACTTATATAGAGTGTGTGTTGGAGACCGGAAGGACGCATCAGATCCGTGTGCATATGGCAAGCATCGGGCATCCGCTTCTGGGGGATGAAGTCTACTCCAACCGGAAAAGTCCTTTCAAATTACAGGGGCAGACACTTCATGCCAAGACACTGGGATTTATTCATCCCACTACCGGAGAATATCTGGAGATCGATGCTCCGCTGCCGGAATATTTTGAACATCTTCTGACAGTGTTGGAGAAATAAAACTTATAGCTTATGTTTCGTACAGAAATGAGGCGCCTATGAATCTGTTTGATATTTTAGGACCCGTAATGGTCGGCCCCAGCAGTTCTCATACTGCGGGAGCGGTTCGGATCGGTTATATTTCAGGAAAATTACTTCAGGACCATGTGGTGAAGGCGGAAATCCTTCTGCATGGTTCCTTTGCTACTACGGGCATCGGACACGGCACGGATAAGGCGCTGATCGCAGGCCTTTTGGGAATGCGGCCAGATGATATCCGGATTCCGGACAGCTTTTTCCTGGCGAAAAAGGACGGAATGGAATTCTCTTTTTCCACCATTACCCTGAAAGATGCCCATCCCAATACGGCGGTTCTGCGGCTGACCGGAGAACATGGGCGGAAAATAGAAGTGCAGGCGGCTTCCATTGGCGGCGGCCGGATCCTGATCGCAAAACTGGATGGAATTGAAGTAAATTTCTCTGCGGAAAAGCCGACTTTGATTGTACACAATGTGGATCAGCCGGGACATGTGGCACAGGTGACCTCCATGCTGGCTGAAAAGCAGGTGAATATTGCAACTCTGCAACTCTAC
>OGKY01000797.1_pt1 | contig 10324 bp, 10 predicted proteins | sample 1572731 | NCBI WGS metagenome assembly OGKY01 (sample SAMEA2581924, study PRJEB24529) | metagenome | biome: Human gut stool | place: China | collected 2011
GGCAGGAAGAGATCGCGGAGGCTCTTGCCACCACAGGCTGGCAGAAAATTCAGTTGGAACAACAGGCGGACGGGGATTCGGTGAGCATTCCCGCAGAAATGCAGTTGGATCTGGGAGCTGTGGGAAAAGGTGTGGCGCTGGATGAGATCCTTAAGACACTGGAAGCGCATCCGGAGGTAAGTGGTGCCGTGATTTCCGTGGGCGGCAGCATCCTGACTTACGGAAGCAAGCCGGAGGGTGGAGCCTGGCAGATCGCAGTGACAGATCCGCTGGATCCTTCGGAGAGTGTGGGCGTGCTGACACTGGACGGAGGGCACTGTGTATCCACATCGGGAGATTATGAACGTTATGTGGAAGTGGATGGTGTCAGATATCATCACATACTGGATCCCCGGACCGGATCACCGGCCCACAGTGATGTGGCGGGGGTCACATCGTGACGAAGGACGGATTCTTAAGTGATGCCCTGTCTACGGCCTGCTTTGTACTGGGACAGGAGGAAGGCCAGAAACTTCTGGAAAAGTATGATGCGGAAGGATTGTTCATCGACCATGAGGGAACGATCACCATGACAGAGGGCATGCGGCAATATTTTCATTTGTCGAATTCGCAGAAATAGTGTATAGTAAATATAGTTAACCGTAGATAACAGTCAGTGCAGAAAACCTCTGTTGAGAGAGGGATCACAGAGTAAATAATGGAGAAATAAAATGGAAGAGAAGAACAGTTATCTTTCCGCAGATCCGGAAACCATCCGACAGATCGATGAGAAGATGCCGCCGGAGGAGGAGTTACAGGATCTGGCAGAATTTTTTAAAGTATTTGGAGATGCTACAAGACTGAAGATCTTGTCGGTGCTGCTGTGCTCCGAAATGTGTGTGTATGACATAGCCACTCTGCTTGGTATGTCACAGTCTGCCATTTCCCATCAGTTACGGGTATTGAAGCAGATGGATCTGGTGAAAAACCGCAGAGACGGCAAGACGATCTTTTATGCACTGGCGGATGACCATATCATCACGATTCTGAATCAGGGCCTGAACCATATCGAGGAAGGTTAAAATCAATTTGCAACGGGAACGAAAAATAAGAGCCGCAGGCGGAATGTCTGCGGCTCTTGCTATGTTATTATTCTGTAACTATTCAGAGCAGTATCGCAAAATCGCATCTTCGATGCTTTCTTTTTGCTCATACAAGCTGCTTCGCCAAAGAAATATGAGCGGATGCTCTTACAAATGCAAGCATTCGACGAACATCCGCTAATATTTCATGGCCCTGAATCGTTACATTATTTTTTCAAAGCATCCAGCGCGGCCTGTCTGGCTGCGTCAAATACGCTGTAGCTCTGACTGCCTAATGGAGAGTGATACCAGGAAGAGTCATCTCCGAACATCTGGAAATAGACATACTGGGATGTCATATTGATGGCAGTATAATTGCCTTCGGCAATGACCCAGGAGTCGCTTCCGTCATCCCGCATGCATTTCAGGCAGGCTTCTTCGCCGTTCACCTGATAGTACACATAACCGTAACCCACATTGAAGCAGTCGATCCGTTCGTTGGTCAGGACTTCGATCTCATTCCGGGACAGGGAGTAACGACACAGGCGGTAATCATTTTCCACATCCATATAGTAGACATAATCTCCCTGTACGATGGGATACCACAGATTGCCGTCCCATACGGTGGAAACTCCGTCCGTTGCGGTATTCATGGCATAGAGATAGTGGTTGTCCTGTGTACCGTTGTAGTAAATGGTGCCGTTAACGGCGCTGGCGGGATTGATCTCGAAGTTGGCCAGCTCTGTCTTATCGGATTTATCGATCTTCATACGGTAAAATAATGGCCCGTTATCATCCACGGTCATAATATAGAGGTCGCTTCCCACCAGCTGGGCGGTGGAAATGGGATCTCTGGTAAGTCCTGTGACGTCGCTGCCGTTTAGCTTACAGCGGTTGAAGGAACGCACAGTTCGCAGAGCACCGATCCCGGCATCCCCGGAAGCTCCGGTCTGATAATAGTAGAGGAATTTACCGCCAGCCAGGATATTTTGTACGGAGGCATTCCCCAGTTTTTTGATGTCCTGTTCGGAAGGGTCCATGGAGTACAGGGTGTCGCTGTCATAGACATTGGCAAAATACACTTTTCCATCATACTCGCAGAAGTAGCCGGAATTGTTCAGATTTCCGGCGGTGTTCCCCACGGTCTCCGGGGGATTGTCAGGGATCCGGTCTCCCACGATGGCAAATGCACCGATGATGATCACGAACAGAAGAAAAGGAATCAGAATCAATAAGGCTTTTTTATCTTTCATAAGCAATCCTTCTTTATGTAAAATGAAATGTAAAGTTTTTGTAATATCTAATATTATACCTTGGTTCTTGCTTGCTAACAAGGGAAAAGTGAGATAAAATGTAACTATTCAGAGCCATGTAAAGATTATCAAATGAGCGTCGAATGCTTGCATTCGTAAGAGCAATTGATAATCTTTATAGGGCGAAGTAACCACATGAGCAAAAGTCAAGCCTCGCAGAGGCGGTTTTGCGAATGTGGTTCTGAATAGTTACATTTGGAGTCAGCGGATTCCGAATGTTTGAGAATTGCGGGAGCTGCTTTGCAGCGGAGCAATTCGTGGATATCAGTTAAGTTAAGGAGAACAGCATGGATTTATCACAGTTGAGACAACAGATCGACACCATTGACCGGCAGATCGTGGATCTCTATGAGAAGCGCATGGATGTCAGCAGACAGGTGGCGGAATATAAAATAGAGACCGGCAAAAAAGTATTTGACAAACAGAGAGAGCAGGAGAAGATCGCCGGAGTCAAGGCATTGACCCATAATGATTTCAACAGCCACGGTGTGGAGGAACTGTTTGAACAGATCATGTCCATGAGCAGAAAGCTCCAGTACCAGCTGCTGGCAGCCCATGGCAGTGAAGGCAGACTCCCCTTCATCGGTGTGGATGAACTGGAGACCGAGTGTGCCAGAGTGGTCTATCAGGGTGCGGAAGGTTCCTATTCCCAGGCAGCCATGCGGAAATTTTTTGGCGAGAATGTCAATGCATTCCATGTGGAATCCTTCCGGGATGCCATGAGTGCCATTGATGAAGGCAGTGCGGATTTTGCCGTACTTCCCATTGAAAATTCCACGGCGGGCATTGTCAATGAAATCTACGATCTGCTGGTGGAATTCGAAAACTACATCGTGGGAGAGCAGGTGATCCCCATCGAACACTGCCTGCTGGCACTGCCCGGCACGAAGATGGAAGAGATCAAAAGAGTCTATTCCCATCCCCAGTCCCTGATGCAGAGCACCAGATACCTCTCCGAGCATGACTGGCAGCAGATCAGCATGCAGAACAACGCTTTCGCAGCACTGAAGGTGGCAAAGGACAAGGATCAGACCCAGGCGGCCATCGCCAGCGAATATGCGGGCCAGACCTACGGACTGGAGATTCTGGAAAAAGGGATCAACGATTCCGACAGCAACTCCACCCGTTTCATCATTGTGACGAACCAGAAGATCTTCCGCAAAAATGCCAACAAGATCAGCCTGTGTCTGGAAATCCCCCATGAGAGCGGATCCCTGTACCACATTCTGTCCCATTTTATCTACAACAATCTGAACATGACCAAGATCGAGAGCCGCCCGATCCCCGAGAGGAACTGGGAGTACCGCTTCTTTATTGATTTCGAAGGCAATCTTGCGGACAGCGCGGTGAAAAACGCACTGCGGGGACTCAGAGAAGAAGCCCGCAGCATGAAGATACTGGGCAATTATTAAGCATAACAACTATTCAGAAACCCATTCGCAAAACCGCCTCTGCGAGGCTTACTTAAATAACATGCCTGCATGTTATTTGCTCATGTGGTTACTTCGCCCATTGGCTCTGAATAGTTAAAACATATAAAACAAGAAGGTTAGACATATGAGAGAAAAAGAACTGATCGTATACCGTGATTTCGAGGACGGAGAACTGCTGTATGACATGGCGTTCCTCATGTCCCATTACGATGACGAATATTACAACACGGAAGATATGGCGGCACTGTTTTACGAGTGCATTCATGATTTGATCGATCTGGCAGGTAATTACGGTTTCCACGGGAATCTGTGGCACTGCTATCTGGCCAATCTTCTGGTGAATAACGAGAACAGCTACAGCTGTGGCTGCGAGATCCGCGGAGAGATCGTCGGTTCCATCAACGATGCGGCACTGCATGACATCCGCATTTTCAAGGAATTCTATGACTTTGATTTTGCACCCATGATGGAGCAGCTTCATGTGCCGGAATTTTCCATCATTGAAAATTATGCCAGCAGTATGCAGGAGAGCAAGGTGTACAATAAGAGAATTTGTGCCCGCATCTGTGAACTGGCGGAAAAGTTCTGCGCAGACGGAACGGCCGAGGAGATGAAGGCTACACTGACCCAGTTCTATAAGGAATACGGTGTCGGCAAATTCGGCCTGCACAAGTCCTTCCGCATTACCCATGACGAGGAGGGTGTACATATCGTTCCGATTTTGAACATTGCCCATGTGAAACTGGATGATCTGGTAGGTTACGAGCTTCCCAAGAAAAAACTGGTAGACAATACCGAGGCTTTTGTAAACGGTAAAAAGGCCAACAACTGCCTGCTGTTCGGTGATGCGGGAACCGGTAAATCTTCCAGCATCAAAGCCATTGCCAATGAATATTATGACAGGGGCCTGCGTATTATCGAGGTCTACAAGCATCAGTTCCAGGATCTGAACACGGTCATCAGCCAGATCAAGAACCGCAATTACAAATTTATCATTTATATGGATGACCTGAGCTTCGAAGAGTTCGAGATCGAATACAAATACTTAAAGGCTGTCATCGAGGGTGGTCTAGAGAAAAAGCCGGAGAACGTCCTGATCTATGCTACTTCCAACCGCCGCCATCTCATCCGCGAGAACTACAGTGACAAGGAGGAGACCAGAGAGGATATGCACACCAGTGATACCGTACAGGAGAAGCTGTCACTGGTATATCGTTTCGGTGTGACTATTTACTTCGGTGCTCCCAATAAAAAGGAATTCCAGAATATCGTAAAGACACTGGCGGAGCGATATCATGTGGAGATGCCGGAAGAGGAGCTTTTACAGGAGGCTAATAAATGGGAACTATCCCATGGCGGATTGTCCGGAAGAAGTGCCCAGCAGTTCATTGATTACCTGTTAGGAAAGTGAGGAACTTTATGAGTGTAAAAACCTTCGCAGCCATTGATGTGGGCAGCTTTGAACTCACCATGAAAATATTTGATCTCTCCGGGAAAAATACCATGCGGGAGATCGACTGTATCCGCCAGCGGATCGATCTGGGCTCGGATACCTATGCCCACGGGAAGATTAGAAATGAGAAAATAGATGACCTGTGTCATACTTTGAAAGAATTTGCACAGATCATGGAATCCTACAAGGTGACAGCTTACAAAGCCTACGGTACCAGTGCCATCCGGGAGACGGAAAATACCTTGATCCTACAGGATCAGATTGAACAGCGTACCGGCATCTGGGTGGAGACCTTAAGCAACTCCGAACAGCGTTTCCTGGATTACAAGTCCATTGCCTCCAAGGGAGAGACTTTCCGCAGAATCATTGAAGAAAAGACGGCGATCCTGGACATCGGCGGGGGTAGTATCCAGATTTCCCTGTTCGACAAGGATACACTGGTCTCCACGCAGAACCTGCGGCTGGGGGTACTGCGGCTGCAGGAACTGCTGAATCATCTGAACGCTGGCAGCACTCAGATGGAGCGTCTGGTGGACGAACTGGCTACGGCACAGCTGGATGATTACAAGAAGCTGTATCTCAAGGACCGCGAGATCAAAAATATCATCATCGTGGACGATTACCTGTCTCCCTGGGCGGTGCGCAAGGCTCACGAGCGGGGAGAAGTCAATGCCGTAGTGGATCGCAAGGCATTTTCCCAGCTGATGGAAGCCCTTCGTACCAAAGGCACCACGGAGCTGGCGAAGCGGATGGATATTGCGGAGGAGAAAGTGCCTCTGGTGTACATCAGTGCCATTCTGACCAGACGAATTGCAGAACTCATGGGCGCGGAACTGGTCTGGGCACCGGGCGTAACACTCTGCGACGGCATCGCCTATGAGTATGCGGAGCAGAACAAAATGTTCCGTGGCGAGCATGATTTTGCGGAGGATATTATCGCCTGCGCACTGAATATCAGCAAGCGCTACAATGGCAGCAGTAAGAGAGCGGATACCCTGGAACATATCACTACCACGATTTTTGACAGTATGAAAAAAGTGCATGGCATGGGGCAGAGAGAACGCCTGTATCTGCGGCTGGCCGCTATTTTGCACGACTGTGGAAAATATATCAGCCTGCTCAATGTCGGCGAGGCTTCCTATGACATCATCATGGCAACGGAAATGATCGGATATGGAGCGGGAGATCGTGGCCAACGTGGTAAGGTTTAACCACAGCGATTTCGTCTATTATGGGCAGGCACAGGAGCGCCCTATGGGACTGGATAAGGCGAGCTACTTAACGGTTGCCAAACTGACTGCCATCTTACGTCTGGCCAACAGCCTTGACCGCAGCCACAAACAGAAAATGAAAGGTGTCAAGGCCGTTTTACAGGAGAATGAACTGATTCTGAAAGTGGACACCCAGGAAGATATTACGCTGGAAAAGGGATTCTTCCAGACCAGCACGGAATTTTTCAAGGAAGTATACAGCATTACCCCGGTGATCCGGCAGAAAAAGAAATTTTAAGGGAGGCAGCAGGGCAAAATGGAAATCGATTTTAAAGATCCGAAATATTATACCAACCGGGAACTGAGCTGGGTACTGTTCGACTATAGAGTGTTGAACGAGGCCAGAGACAAGAGCATCCCACTGTTCGAACGGTTGAAATTTTTAAGCATCACAGCATCGAACCTGGATGAATTTTTCATGATCCGCGTGGCATCTTTAAAGGATATGGAAAATGCGGGTTATACCAAAAAAGACATTGCGGGCATGACTCCCACGGAGCAGTTAAAAGCGCTGCATGTGGCGATCCATGAACTGGTGGATCTGCAATATTCCACCTATAACCGTTCTCTGCTCCCGCTTCTGGAGAAAAACGGGCTGCATATTGTCAGAGAGCATGAGCAGCTGACGGCGGAGGAAGCAACGTATGTGGATCAGTATTTTCAGGAAAATGTGTATCCTGTGCTGACCCCCATGGCCGTGGACTCTTCCAGACCGTTCCCTCTGATTCGCAACAAATCTCTGAACATCGGAGCCATGGTGCGGAAGAAAAACAGTGACGGGGAACTGGAATTCGCCACCGTGCAGGTGCCCAGTGTCCTGAGCCGTGTGGTACGGATCCCGTCTAAGGGCAAGGCCTGCAAGATCATTCTGTTAGAAGAGATCATTGAGCGGAACATGGATAAGCTGTTCCTGAATTATGATATTGTTTGTGCCCATCCTTTCCGTATCATGCGAAATGCGGATCTGAGCATTGATGAGGATGAGGCGGCAGACCTGTTAAAGGAGATCGAAAAGCAGTTAAAGAAGCGTCAGTGGGGCGAAGCCATCCGCCTGGAAGTGGAAAGCGGCATGGATAAGCGGCTGCTGAAGATCATTAAGAAGGAATTGAACATCGAGCCCGAGAATATTTATGAAATCGACGGACCGTTGGATCTGACTGTATTGATGAAGATCTACGGGCTGGAGGGCTTTGACCATTTAAAGACTCCCAAGTATGAGCCCCAGCAGTCACCGGAACTTCCCGCAGGCTGCAATATTTTCGAGGAGATCCGTAAGGGAGATATCCTCTTACATCATCCGTTCCAGAGCTTTACGCCGGTGGTGGATTTCATCCGTCAGGCGGCGAGAGATCCGGAAGTACTGGCTATCAAACAGACCTTGTATCGTGTCAGCGGCAATTCTCCCATTATTGCGGCATTGGCTCAGGCCGCCGAGAACGGCAAGCAGGTCACAGTACTGGTGGAACTGAAAGCCCGTTTCGATGAGGAAAATAATATCGTCTGGGCGAGAATGCTGGAAAAAGCAGGCTGTCATGTTATCTACGGACTGGTGGGATTAAAGACTCATTCCAAGATCACACTGGTGGTCCGCAGAGAAGAGGATGGCATCCGCAGATATGTCCATCTGGGTACCGGTAACTATAACGATGCTACGGCGAAGCTGTACACGGATGTGGGTATGCTGACCTGCGCGGAGCGCATCGGCGAGGATGCCACGGCAGTATTCAACATGCTGTCCGGTTATTCTGAGCCACTGTTCTGGAAGGATAAGTTCCTGCACCTGATCGAGCGTGAGAAAAATTATGCGCTGGAGGGAAAGAATGCTCATATCATTGCGAAGATGAACTCCCTCTGCGACAAGGATATTATCCGTGCCCTGTATGAAGCAAGTGCGGCCGGCGTGAAGATCGAACTGATCGTCAGAGGTATCTGCTGCCTGAAGGTGGGAATCCCCGGTGTCAGCGAGAATATCAGTGTCCGCTCCATCGTCGGCAATTTCCTGGAGCATAGCCGTATTTTTTATTTTGCAAATGATGACCATTATGAGATCTATTGTGGAAGTGCCGACTGGATGCCCCGTAATCTGGAGCGTCGTGTGGAGATCCTCTTCCCGGTAGATCGCCCGGAGCTGAAGGAAGAGTTATTACATATTCTGAACAGTCAGCTGAAGGATAATGTGAAGGCTTCTATTTTACAGCCGGATGGCAGCTATGAGAAGCAGGACAAGAGAGGAAAGCAGTTGTTCAATTCCCAGGATGCGTTCTGCCTGGAGGCCATTCAAAAAGCAAAGGAGGCTGCGGGAGAGTCTGCCATCGAAAGCAGAACTTTTATCCCGGAGACACATCATGAATAAGAAGATTATACTGGCATCCGCCTCCCCCAGGAGACGGGAGCTTCTGACACAGATCGGACTGGATTTCGATGTAGTGGTCAGCGAGACCGAGGAAAAGATCACATCCACAGAGCCTGCGAAAGTGGTGGAAGAACTGTCCGCACAGAAGGCAGAAGCAGTGTGGGAGAAGCTTGCGGTAAGTGGTGTCTTTGATCCGGAACAGAAAAGTGGAGAAGCTACGATGACGGACACCCTTGTGCTGGGAGCCGATACTGTGGTTGCCTGCGACGGCAAGATTCTGGGAAAGCCTGCGGATTCGGAAGCTGCGGCAGCCATGCTTACTATGCTGCAGGGCAGAGGACATGAGGTATACACAGGCGTGACGATCCTCTATGAGGAAAACGGTGAGAGGAAGACGCTGACTTTCCATGAGAAGACCACAGTGCATTTTTATCCCATGACCGATGCACAGATCCGGGAATATGTGGCTACCGGGGATCCGATGGACAAGGCGGGAGCCTATGGCATTCAGGGATTTTGTGCACGGTATATCCGCGGCATTGAAGGAGATTACAACAATGTGGTAGGCCTTCCCGTGGGAAGAGTCTATCAGGAACTGCATGGTTTGCAGACAGTATAGTAAATTTACGTTATAAGTGAACGAATATCCTGTAAAGCGGGATGCTTGGTGCGATAGCACAAATTCGTGAACTTATATAATGAGTATGGGAAGAATGGAGCATTCATATGATAAAAGCAGCAATTTTTGACCTGGACGGAACCTTATCCGATTCTATTATGAGCATGAAATACAGCGGAGACAAGACCATGGCGGAATTCGGCTATGGACCTTTCTCGGTACAGGATTATAAATATTTTGTGGGAGACGGTGCCGCCAATCTGGTAAAGCGGGCACTGATCAAGGGTGGCGATACGGAACTTACCCATTTTGAAGCAGCCTATGCCAGATACAAGGAGATCTTCCAGGCGAACTGTATGTATCAGGTGAAGCCTTATGAAGGAATCCCCAAGCTGCTGGAAGAGTTGAAGAAACGCAGCATGAAGATCGCCGTATTATCCAATAAGCCCCACCATGCCACCGTGGATGTCATCGAGAGCCTGTTTGGTAAGGGCTATTTTGATGTAGTGCAGGGACAGGTGGACGGCGTGCCCATCAAGCCCGATCCCGCCGGAGTCTTCCGCATCTTAGACAAGTTCGGTCTCACCGCAGACGAAGTACTCTACATGGGAGACACCGCTACAGACATGAAGACCGGCAAGGCGGCAGGTGCCTTCACTGTAGGAGTCCTCTGGGGCTTCCGCAACCGCAAGGAACTGGAAGAAGGCCACGCCGATGCTATTATCGCCCACCCGTTGGAATTGTTGAAGTATTGCGAATAATTGAGAGTTAGCCTAGCTACGAGCCATGCAAAAATAGAACGGAATACCTCGGTGGGAGCT
>OGKY01000801.1_pt1 | contig 10298 bp, 7 predicted proteins | sample 1572731 | NCBI WGS metagenome assembly OGKY01 (sample SAMEA2581924, study PRJEB24529) | metagenome | biome: Human gut stool | place: China | collected 2011
ACGACCGGTAAAGCCGCATTTGGAACAGCCGTAGAAGTGGATGGAGTTCGTATTGGAAACAATGGTTCGTTTGGCAATATGAACGGAGTGGATACCCGGAATATCACTGTTGCAGATATTGAATCGGTGGAAGTCATCACCGGAGTGCCTTCGGCAGAATATGGAGACTTGAATAGTGGTATGGTCAAGATTCACACCCGGAAAGGGAAAACACCCTGGAACATATTGCTGTCTATCAATCCTCGCACCGAACAGGTTTCATTTGCTAAAGGATTGGATTTAGGAAACAATAAAGGTGTCATCAACATAAACGGTGAGTGGACCAAGGCTACTCAAAAGTTGGTATCTCCCTATTCTTCTTATACAAGAAGAGGATTCTCTGCCGGATATAGCAACACGTTCCGCAACGTATTAAGATTCGACATCGGTGTTACAGGCAATATCGGAGGAATGAATACCAAAGATGATCCTGATGCCTATTCGGGAGAATACAACAAAGTGAGAGATAACGTATTCCGGACAAACACTTCACTGGCCTGGCTGCTCAACAAATCGTGGATAACCAACCTCAAGTTCGACGCATCGATATACTACAATGATAACAACTCCCACGCGCATACGTTCTACTCCTATGCATCGGAGCAACCGGCTGTTCATGCCACAGAGGAAGGATATTTTATGGCAAACAAACTGCCATATACTTACTTTGCCGACCAAATCATCGACTCCAAAGAACTGGATTATACCGCATCGTTAAAATATGAATGGAACAGACGATTTAAGACTGTAAACAGCAACCTGAAAGCGGGTGTTCAATGGAAAGCAACAGGCAATGTGGGTGAAGGAGAATATTACAAAGACCCATCATTGGCTCCAAACGGTTATCGTCCCCGTCCTTACACTACTTATCCATATATGCATAATGTTTCGCTTTATGCAGAAGAAAGTCTGTCATTTCCTGTGGGAAATACCATGCTTAGACTGATGGCAGGGGTACGTTGGGAACATTTGTTTATCAAGGGAACGAAATATAAGAACCTGAATACTCTTTCACCACGTTTCAATGCCAGATGGCAGTTGAACGAACATATCGCTATCCGTGGCGGTTGGGGAATTACCGAAAAGCTGCCCTCTTTCTACACCTTGTATCCCAAACAGGAATATCGGGACATACAGACCTTCGGCTTTTCCTATAATAAGATTGAATCATCTTATATATATTATAGTCAGCCCTACACGTTATTGCACAATGAAAACCTACGCTGGCAACGGAATCAGAACGCAGAAATCGGTCTGGACGTCAACATTGCCCGTACCAGAATTTCATTAGTCGGTTATTTCAACCGTACCAAGTTACCGTATAAATACGCAAGTACTTATACTCCGTTCTCCTATGATGTGCTCCAATTGCCGGATGGATTCACGATGCCGACTAACCCGCAAATCAATGTAGATAACCAGACAGGGATGGTTTACATACGCGACAATGCATCCAGTTACTGGACTCCTATGGATGTCAAAGTGACCGACCAGACTTTTGTAAAGTCAACTTCTCCCGACAATGGAATGGACGTGATTCGTCGCGGAGCGGAAATGATTGTTGATTTCCCGGAAATTACTCCGATTCGCACGCAATTCCGGGTAGATGCCGCTTATACTTATACGAAATACATCGACAACTCTTTATCGTATTATTATCAGAATGGATGGTCGCACACCAGTCTTGCCAATCGTTCTTACCAATATGTAGGTATCTACGCCAACGGCGACAACTTATCGACTACTGCCAACGGCAAGCGTACCCACTCGCTGGATGCCAATATCACAGCCATCACCCGTATTCCGAAAGCCAGACTGATTATCTCGTGCCGACTGGAAGCTTCGCTTGTGAAGCGTTCGCAGAACATCTCCGAGTATCAAGGAAAAGAATATGCTTTCAATGTGAGCGAAAGCAGTAATACCCAAACCGGGGGAAGTATCTATGACGGTAACTCTTATACCGCTATCTGGCCGGTAGCATACCTCGACCTGAATAATGAGATGCATCCTTTCACATCAGCGGAAGCCGCGAATCCGGAATTCTCCTACCTGATACGCAAATCGGGCAATGCCTATACATTTGCAGCAGACGGATATGATCCTTATTTTTCTGCCAATATCAATATCACCAAAGAGATTGGAGACTATGTATCTCTTTCTCTCAATGCGATTAATTTCACCAACTCACGGCCTTATGTAAAATCTCATGCAACGGGTGTAAGCGCTCTCTTCACCCCGGATTTCTATTATGGACTTACTTGCCGTATCAAATTCTAACTATATGAAACAATTCATCTACATATTATTACTAACAGTGACTGGCATCTTTGCGGGATGCACAGATATCGATAAAGAGAATCCGTATGACAACCAGTTGCACAGCCTGCAGGTTACTGCCGTATATCCGGACGGATACACGGATCATCTCCGGGAAGGAGTGACCGTAAAGATTGAAGATGTCGACCGTGGAAATTCTTACAAGGCTAAAACCGACAAGAATGGAGTGGCGCAATTCTCTTTGACCAAAGGTATATACCGCGTACAAGTCAGCGACAAAGGCGGAAAGGATATTTTCAACGGATTAGCTGATAATGTCAAACTAACCAGCGGAGACATGTCTCTTAATCTCCCGCTCATTCATTCCAAGGCCGGGACGATCATTATTAAAGAGATTTACTGCGGAGGATGCACAAAGTTACCGCTGGAAGGAAATTATCAGTCCGACAAGTACATTATCCTGCATAATAACGACTCGGAAGTGCAATATCTGGATAGTTTATGCTTCGGAGCACTCGACCCTTACAATTCACAAGCCACTAATGTATGGGTGACACAGGATGAAGTAACCGGAGCAACCATCTTCAAGGACTTTGCTCCCATCGTTCAGTGTATCTGGCAATTTGGCGGTACCGGTAAAACGTTCCCGCTTCAGCCGGGAGAAGATGCAGTGATTGCCATCAACGGAGCGGTTGACCATGCGGCACAATATCCGCAATCTGTCAACCTGAACAAACCCGGATATTTTGTATGCTATAATAATGTTTATTTTCCGAACACACAGTATCATCCGGCTCCGGGCGACCAGATCACACCGGATCATTACCTGAACGTAGTGTTGAAGACTGGTCAGGCGAACGCCTATTCATTCTCGATATTTTCTCCTGCCGCGGTTATTTTTAAAGCCAAGGATACCACGATACAGGACTTCGTTCTAAAAGAGGGAAGCGTCATACAAAAACCGGGAAGCACTACGGATCAGGTGATAGCGATACCACTTGACTGGATGATTGATGGCACGGAAGTATATTATGGCGAATTTTCCAACACTAAAAAGAGTATTTCTCCATCCATCGATGCGGGATATGTCACTCAAAGTGCCACATACAACGGACGCAGTTTATACCGTCATGTGGATGAAGAAGCGACACAGGAAGCGGGTTACGAAGTACTGGTAGATACAAACAACTCTTCTACCGATTTTTATGAACGGGAAAAACAATCTTTGCATGAGTGAGATGAAGAAAATATATATAACAGGCCTTTGGATCCTATGTCTGACATCCGGAGTTTCGGCGCAGACTTATGACATCATCGAACGGCGTAACTCCTGGAATGCCGGGACAAATGTCACAGGTATCATGATGGACAGTATTTCTGCTTCCTATGCCGAACTGTACGGAAAGAATAACCACGGTGATTTCCGCAACTATTACGAAGCAAAAGAAGCATGGAGTGCCGGAGCGGTAGCAAAGTCCATCACTCATCTGAAAGGTTATTCACTGACGGGTTCGTTCTCATTCGATCATACTTCAGGCAAGGATATGAGCGGTTCGATGTTTATCCACCCAGGATTTTATCCCGTAGACCTCCTGGAGTTCACACCCGGACGTAAAGACTTGCAAACTTACACTTTCATGGGTGGTATTGCAACTGATATTTCACCCAACTGGCGATTAGGAGGAAAGATAGACTTTGCCGCTTCCAACTATTCCAAACGAAAGGACTTGCGGCATACCAATTACCGACTGGATTTGAAAATAGCCCCCAGCATCATGTATCATTTGGGAGATATGGCGATCGGCTTTTCCTATATTCTCGGCAAAAATAGCGAATCAGTAAAAGCAGAAGTCATCGGTACAGCCGAAAACTCTTACAATGCTTTTCTGGATAAAGGACTTATGTATGGAGCTTACGAGGCATGGGACGGGAGTGGAATCCATCTTAGTGAATCGGGTGTCAACGGTTTCCCCATCAAAGAATTGTCGAACGGGGTAGCCGTGCAACTTCAATGGAAAGGATTTTACGGAGATGCAGAATACACATATTCTTCAGGTTCTGCCGGTGAAAGAGATGCTATCTGGTTTAAATTTCCAACCCACCGAATTACCTCCCATTTGAGTTATCATTTCAAACAGGGAAAGAAAGAGCATTTTCTGCGACTGAACTTGCAATGGTCACATCTGGTCAACAACGAAAATGTGATAACCAAAGAAACTGTGAACGGGATAACGACCACTCACGTACACGGTTCCAATCGTATTTTTGAGCAGGATGTTTTCTCTGCTAATCCCGAATATGAATTGATTAGTCCCCGCACGGAACTTCGCCTGGGAACGAATATATCAACATTCAGACGACTGACCACACAGATGTATCCTTATGTGGTTTCGGAAAAGATGATTTGTAGCCAGACTTATATCTCCAGCGTATTTCATCTAGGGAAACTCGACCTGAAAGCGGCTGCATCCTTTGCCATAGGAAACTTTACCGAGAAAAACAGGACTACGGCAACAGATACGGAACCGGGTAATCCGCCTTATCGGCTGACTGATTATTACAATCTGAAAAATGAATATGCAACCGCCCCACAAGCGACATTTCATCTCGGATTGCGCTATCATTTCAACTATGGAATTTATGCGGAAGTAGAAGGTAGTTATACGCACGGTTTCAACCTGCAATATATAGATGGTTCGAACCGTTGGAACGAGACTATCAAATTAGGATATACTTTTTGAAAACAATGAATATAAATAAACTAAATTATTAAGCAATGAAAAAGAGTTTAACATTTATCTTCGCAGCAGCACTTTTGGTATCTTGCCAACAGGAAGAGAACGAAGCTACGACTCCTGCAAACAGTCGCATTACTATCTCTCCTATTATTACACGTGCTACGGAAGTTAACTTTGAGACCGGAGATAAAATCGGTGTTACAATCACCCAAAACGGTGACTTCGTATATGCAGAGAATAAACAGATGACATACAATGACGGAGTATTTGCAGGCGATTTACTCTGGTACCCGGAAGGAAATGACAAATCGCAAATAGTAGCCTATTATCCCTATAAGGAGGGTAATACTCCGGCTTCATTTACTGTTGAAACCGATCAGACTAGTGGATATGGAGCGTCAGATTTTATGGCAGCAAAGAAATCGGATGTACTTCCGACTACCAACGTTATAAGCATGAACTTCAAACACATGTTTACTAAATTAGTGATTAATGTAACAAAGGAAGTAGAAGCTAACATCTCGTCTATCGCATTGAAAGGTTCCATCCCGACTGCAACTCTTGATTTGAGTGCTCTCACAGTGACTGCTGATGCAAACGCCTCCGCAACAAGCATTGTTGCACAAGCCGTTAAAGCGAATGAGACATACCGCGCCATTATCGTTCCCCAAACAGTAGCCTTGACGCTTGAAGTAGCAACATCTGACGGCAAGACCTTGTCACAGAAGCTCACATCTACCACTTTGGCACAAGGAGGACAATACAGTGTGAACATTCGCGTGTTACCTGACGATATAGAAGTCAAACTTAGTGGTGACATTGAAAACTGGACAGATGAGGGTGAAATTGGAGCTGATAATGAGATTCCTTTCGAGGAACATCTCGATCAGAACTATTTCCTGTATGATAATGTAAAATATAAGACTGTAACTCTCTCAAACGGTACGACATGGATGGCTGAACCGCTTATTTATTTACCGAAAGGGTATACTCCTTCAAGTGATCCAACTGCTGATAGCCATGTTTGGTATCCGTATGAAATCACAGCCGACGGTGCAACCGTAGCTACAACAAAAGAAAGTGCCATAAAAGAATTAGGTTATCTATATGATTTCCAGGCTGCACTGGGTGGTAAAGAAATTACTGATAGTAATCTGACCTCCTTTGAAGGAGCACAAGGAATCTGCCCGAAAGGATGGCACATACCGACACGTCTGGAGTACTTTAATCTGGTAGGAAAAACAACGAATGATGCCGACGGCAAGGTACCGGCTGATGGTGATAAAGCTCTTTTTTATGATGCAGCTTATGATGGAGCCAAAATATCATCACTGATGGATGCAGGATTCAATTACCAATTCTCCGGTGTTCGTATGGCAACAAGTCTTACAGGCGTCGGCAGCTACCAAAAAACTGCAATAGCAGATGACGCCAAGATTCAAGCTGCGTGGCATGGAAAACCGGCAATGAATTATCTCATGACTTCGACCGCCTACAAACCCATATACAATAGTACCAGCGGCCTACTAACCAATATACAGTTCTTTGGATTAATGAGTACAATCAATGCAACCAAGTATCCGGAAGGCAGATTATCATTATCTTATGTTAGCATTAAAGCCGGTATGCAAGTTCGTTGCATAAGGGATCAAGCCGGCAACTAAAAGACTAATATTTGTTTCATGCCTTGAAACCTTTAGTTTCTCGGTGAGAAACTACCAGTTTCAAACTGGGAAACTAAAAGTTTCAAGTAAGGCTACCCCCCTCGCCCGTAAGGCGAACTACGATAAGCTATAAACAAACGAAAAACAGATTACAAACTATATAAAAACGAAGCAATAACAATGAAAACAAAAAAGCTAACAATCGCAATTGCCATCATGGCAATGACTTTTATCGGAACTTCATGTGGTAACAAACAACAGAAAAGCGCATCAGAAGCGACTACAGAACAGTCTGCATCTTCCGCTTTGGAAATTGATTCTCTCCTTGCCAATGCCGAAAACCTTGCAGTACAAGAAGTGACCATTGAAGGCGTCTGCACACATACCTGCAAACATGGCGCAAAGAAAATCTTCCTGATGGGCAGTGACGACACACAAGTGATCCGCGTAGAAGCCGGCACCTTGGGAGCATTCGACCCGAAATGTGTGAACTCCATCGTCCGCGTCACCGGAACACTGAAAGAACAACGCATTGACGAAGCCTACCTCCAGAACTGGGAAGCGCAACTCAAAGCACAGGCTGCCGAGAAACACGGAACCGGTGAAGCCGGATGCGACTCTGAAAAGAAAGCACGTGGTGAAACAGCCAACAGCCCTGAAGCCCGCATTGCAGATTTCCGTGCAAAAATAGCCGACCGCAAGGCAGAAACAGGAAAAGAGTATTTGTCTTTCTATTTCATGGAAGCTGACTCGTATGAAGTGGAGTAGTAACATCCGTAAGTGGAGTCGGCTCATACACCGTGACTTATCATTTTTCTTTTCCGGAATGGTATTGATATATGCCATTTCCGGAATTGTAATGAATCACCGTGACACTATTAATCCGAACTTCTCCATCACACGGAAAGAGTATAAGATAGCAGAAAAGCTACCGGATAAAGCAGGAATGAATAAGGAGAAAGTGCTCACTCTCCTGGAACCATTGGGAGAAAGCGGCAACTATACCAAATATTACTTCCCGAAAACGGACGTAATGAAAGTATTCCTGAAAGGTGGCTCCAACCTTCTAGTAAACGTAAAGACAGGGGAAGCGGTATATGAATCCGTCACCCGCCGCCCGCTTATCGGAGCAATGTCCCGTTTACATTACAACCCGGGACAATGGTGGACTTACTTCGCGGATATTTTCGCCATCGCTCTTATTATCATTACTCTCTCCGGCATCATCATGCTGAAAGGGAATAAGGGCATTATCGGCAGAGGAGGGATCGAAGTCATTGTCGGAATCTTGATTCCCATTCTTTTCCTTTTCTTCTTTTGAATAGAATAACAGATTAAATCAAATGGAACATATTATCGAATGTAACAATCTGACGCACTATTACGGCAAACGGTTGATTTACGAAAATCTTAGTTTCACAGTACCCAAAGGACGCATCCTGGGACTGTTGGGAAAGAACGGTACAGGCAAGACCACCACTATCAATATCTTGAGCGGTTATCTGAAACCCCGTTCAGGGGAATGTCGCATCTTCGGACAGGAGATTCAGACAATGGCACCGGCTCTGCGTCGCAATATCGGACTGCTCATCGAAGGTCATGTGCAATATCAATTCATGACCATCACCGAGATAGAGAAATTCTACGCAGCTTTCTACCCCGGTCAATGGAAAAAGGAAGCGTACTATGAACTGATGAATAAGTTGAAAGTCGCTCCCGGACAACGTATCTCACGTATGTCATGCGGACAGCGCTCACAAGTTGCCCTCGGACTTATCCTTGCACAAAACCCGGAACTTCTAGTATTGGACGACTTCTCACTCGGACTCGATCCCGGTTATCGCCGCTTGTTTGTCGACTATCTCCGTGACTATGCACGTTCCGAAGGCAAGACTGTCTTTCTGACTTCGCATATCATTCAGGATATGGAACGACTCGTTGATGACTGTATTATCATGGACTACGGAAAGATACTGATTCAGAAACCAATCGTCGAATTACTGGAAAAAGGACGTCGCTACACTTTCACTATTCCCGAAGGTTATGAACTTCCTGCGTCTGATGATTTCTATCATCCTTCTGTCATGCGAAACCAGTTGGAGACTTTCTCCTTCCTGCAACCGGCAGAGACAGAAGCAAAACTGAAATCAATGTCAGTACCTTACACTAATTTTCATAGTGAACAGGTAAATTTGGAGGATGCATTTATCGGCCTGACAGGCAAATACTGATTAAATTAAGAATAAAAATTGGCTACTCGTAACCCACAAATCATAATTCATAAATCATAAATCCTCAAAAATGTACGCTATATTTTATAAAGAATGGATAAAGACACGGTGGTATTTTCTGCTTGCCGTGCTCGCCACACTCGGTTTTACAGGCTATTGTATGCTTCGCATCAACCGAGTGGTAGAAATGAAAGGGGCTGCTCATGTATGGGAAGTCATGCTGCAACGCGATGTTATCTTCATTGATATGTTGCAATATATCCCCCTGATTGCCGGAATCCTGATGGCAATCGTGCAGTTTGTCCCCGAGATGCAACGCAAATGTTTGAAACTGACTCTCCATCTGCCTTATCCGGAACTAAAAATGACGGGCAATATGTTACTCTCCGGACTCATATTGATTCTTGTCTGTTTTGCTTCTAATTTCCTGTTGATGGAAGTATACCTGAACGGAATACTTGCCCATGAACTGAAGAACCACATATTGCTCACCGCTTTAACGTGGTATCTTGCCGGGATTTCCGGCTACCTGCTCGTCGCATGGATCTGCCTTGAACCGGCATGGAAACGTCGTATTCTGAATCTCATTATCGCTGTATTGTTACTACGGATCTTCTTTCTGTCGCCCACACCGGAAGCATACAACAAGTTCCTCCCTTATTTAGTGGTTTATACTTTGTTGACAGCTTCTTTCTCGTGGCTTTCTATCGTACGATTTAAGGCCGGAAAGCAGGACTAAACAATTAAAAATTAAAGATTAAAAATTAAAAGATTGAGAAATGAGACGTTTCAGTACCATACTATTATATGTAACCATCGCTTTCCTGCTTCTTTGGCAGTTGCCTTGGTGTTACAATTTCTTTGTCGTAAAGCCGGAGAAGACTCCCTTTACCCTATATAGTTTCGTCATTGGCGATTTCGCACAGATGGGACAGGAAGAGGGAAAGGGAAGCGTGCGTCGCGACTTGGCAGGAAACATTTATTCGGAAGCTGCTTTCGACAGCATCCTGCCTATGTTTTACTTCCGCCAGTTGATGTCTGACGAGCGTTTTCCGGATACCATTCAAGGAATCGCAGTGACTCCCAAAATGGTGCAGACGGAAAACTTCAACTTCCGCAGCGTTCCTTCGGATATCAATGCGCCTTCTATCGGACTTTACCCGCTAATGGAATCCATGTCAGGACGTGTGGATTTAAAAATGCCGGATGATGTATTCCGCATCACCTCCAAAGGGATCGAATTCATCGACATGGCTACCAACAGCGTGAAGGAAGATAAAAGCCTTCAGTTTACCGAAGCTATGACTAAGAAAGATTTTCGTTTCCCGGCAACGGAGATTGTAGGAAAT
>OGKY01000804.1_pt1 | contig 10243 bp, 6 predicted proteins | sample 1572731 | NCBI WGS metagenome assembly OGKY01 (sample SAMEA2581924, study PRJEB24529) | metagenome | biome: Human gut stool | place: China | collected 2011
GGGTCTGTATGCCTGTCAGGATCGGCCATTCGTCCTTCCAGCACCCCCAGCAAAGCCTCCTGTTCACGAATACTCAATTCAACTTTTGCCAGCAGCTTTTCTGCTTCCTGCGGGCTGTAGGCACGCTTATGCCTGCCGGAACTTTTTACAGTACTGCTTATCGGCTCAGGCGCAGCCTTCCTCTGCACAGGGGCGCTGCTCGGCACGGCAGCCTGCAGCAGCCGTCTTTTAGCCTTTTCTTCTAAATAAAAATCATAATTGCCTTTATAATCACAGACCCGGTGATCTTCCAGTTCCCAGATCCTGTCAGCGATCTCGTTGATAAAATAACGGTCATGGCTGACCACCAGCACCGTTCCGTCAAAAGCAGTCAAAGCAGCTTCCACAGTCTCCCGCGCCATAATATCAAGATGGTTGGTCGGCTCGTCCAGCACCAGGCAGTTTGCCCCGTCCAGCACCAGCTTCAGCAATACCAGACGTGCCTTCTGGCCGCCTGACAAAGTGCCGATCTCTTTAAAAACGTCGTCGCCGTGAAACAGCATCCCGCCAAGCAGTGAACGCGTACGTTCCTCAGTAAAGCCATATTCCACCAAAAAATTATCCAGCAGCGTCTGTTTGGGAGCAAGCCTTTCATAGCTCTGCGAAAAATACCCCACCTTCACACGATTGCCGATCTGCGCTGTTCCCTTCAGCGGCGGCAGCTCGCCTAAAACAGTTTTCAGCAATGTCGTTTTACCGGTACCGTTAGGACCCAGCAAGCCAACCTTTTCACCCTTGCGCAGCACCAAATCTATATCATGCAGCAGTACATTATCGCCATAACCAACAGAAAGGTTATCCAAAATCAGCACCCGTTCAGCAGACTCCGGCGCAGGCGGCAGGCGCAGGGCAAATTCCTCATGCTGCACAGGCGCGTCCATCCGCTCCAGACGATCCAGCTGAGATTGGCGTCCACGCGCCATCTTACTTTTGATGCCCGCTTTAAAACGACGGATATAGGCTTCCGTCCGTGCGATATAATCCTGCTGCGAAGCATAAGCAGCTTCCAGTGTTGCAGTCTGGAGCTCTTTCTGCACCAGATATTTGCTGTAATTGCCTTTGAAGGAAGTCAGATGCCCGCCTTCCATTTCCAGTATCCGTGTAGCGATATTATCAAGAAACGCACGGTCATGACTGACTGCCAATAGCCCGCCCTTAAATTCCTGCAGATACTTCTCCAGCCACTCAGTCATAGCAATATCCAGATGATTTGTAGGCTCATCCAAAATCAGAAAATCAGGCTGCCGCACCAGGGCCGCCGCCAGCATCATCCTGGTTTTCTGTCCGCCGGAAAAGTGCTCCGCCGTCTTATCCCAGACCGCTTCTTCAAAACCCAGGCCAATCAAGACTCTTTTAATAAACGCTTCATAATTATATCCGTCGACATGTTCGTAACGTTTGATCACACGGGCGTATTCCTCTAAAACCCCATCCAGCTCCGTACCCGGTTCCAGCTGGGCAGAACGTGCTTCCAAAGCCGCCAGTTCTTCACGCATCGTCACTATCTCCGGGCAGGAGCGCAGCATAAACTGCCACAAACTGCCGGTGCCGATATTCTGAAACCCCTGCTCCACATAACCGATCTTCAAGCCGGGTTCAAAACGCACCACACCACCGTCAACCGTTTCCGGAGCCAAAAGACAGCAGCGTTGTTTTGCCGCTGCCATTTACGCCTACCAGCCCAATTTTTTCACCTTTATCGATCATAAAGCTGATATCCTTAAATATTTCATTAATGCCAAAACTCCTGGCAATTTTATCTACAACAAGCTGCATTTTTTCGTCCTCTGTTTTCTTCTTCCTGAACTCTTATTTTAACAAAAAAACGGCTTGAAAGCAAAAAGACCGGCTGCCCAGGCAAACCGGTCTTACATTTTCAGCCTTCATAGCCCTGCGGGTGTCCCTTATGCCATTTCCAGGCCGTACTGATAACTTCATTGACAGTACTGCACTTAGGCACCCAGCCCAGCTCGTCCCTGATCTTCTCCGAAGAAGCGATCAGCACAGCCGGATCGCCGCTGCGGCGGCTTTCTTCCACCACAGTAAAGTCTATCCCCGTAATCTTTTTAGCAGCATCGATGATCTCGCGCACGCTGAAACCATTTTCACTGCCCAGATTATACACGCGGCTCGCTCCTCCAGCCAGCAGATGCTTGAGTGCCAGAACATGTGCCGTTGCCAGGTCGCAGACATGAACATAATCACGCACACAGGTACCGTCTGCAGTAGCATAATCAGTACCATAGATGGCAACCTGCCTGCGTACGCCCTGCGCAGTTTTTAAAACCAGCGGGATCAAATGCGATTCAGGATCATGGTCTTCGCCGATATCACGGCTCGGCGAAGCTCCTGCGGCGTTAAAATAACGCAGCGCCACATAACGCATCTCATAAGCCATATCATAATCAGCCAGCATTTTTTCGATCATCAGCTTCGTGCGGCCGTAAACATTAGTCGGGTTCAGACAGCTGTCCTCTTTAATGGGAACGCTCTCAGGCTCTCCGTATACTGCCGCCGTCGACGAAAAAACGATATAATCTACGCCGGCGCCTTTCATTGCTTCCAAAAGATGCAGCGACCCCTCCACATTATTAAAATAATACTTGGAAGGATTTTCCATCGATTCGCCGACCAGACTGCTGGCAGCAAAATGAATGACCGCGTCGATCTCAAACTGGGCCATGATATGCTTCAAAAAAGCAACATCATGGATATCGCCCTCCACCAGCTGCACCTCTTCAGGCACTGCAGCCACATGGCCTGTGGAAAGATTATCGTAAACGATCGGTGTGAAACCGTTTTTCTGCAATTCTTCAACTACATGTGAACCAATATAACCGGCACCGCCGGTAACCAGAACATTCATCATTCAATCTCCTTAGTTCTTACTGACAATAGTCTGTAAATATGCTAAAAACTTATCCTTCAGATCAGGACGCTTCAGCGCCATTTCCACCGTCGCCTCCAAAAAGCCCTGTTTATCGCCGACGTCATAACGACGTCCTTCAAAATTATAAGCATACATCTTCTGCAGTTTAGCCAGCTCCTTCAATGCGTCCGTCAGCTGGATCTCATTACCGCGTCCCGGCTTGGTAGCCTCCAGGATCGGGAACACCTCGGGATTGATGATATAACGCCCCAAAACAGCCAGCCGCGAAGGCGCTTCCTCAACGCCCGGCTTCTCGACCATATCGCTGACCGTAAAGGTGCGCGGTTCGGCCGTAGGCTCGGACGCTACGATACCATAAGACGATACCTTTTCCTGCGGCACCTCCTGTACGCCCAAAACACTGGCCCCGGTTTTATCATAAACATCCATCAGCTGTTTCAGTGCCGGTACTTCACCGTCTACTACATCGTCGCCCAAAAGCACCGCAAAAGGCTCATCGCCGATAAACTGCTTCGCGCATAAAATAGCATGCCCCAATCCGCGCGGCTCTTTCTGGCGGATATAGTGGATCCGGATATCAGAGATCTTTTTGACCATCTCCAGCTCCTGCGCTTTACCGCCGGCCGCAAGGTTCAATTCCAGTTCGATACTGCGGTCAAAATGATCCTCGATAGCACGTTTGCTGCGCCCGGTAATAATCAGAATATCTTCTATTCCCGAAGCAAGCGCTTCTTCAATAATATACTGGATCGTCGGCTTATCAACGATCGGCAGCATCTCCTTCGGTGTAGCTTTAGTAGCAGGCAGAAAACGCGTGCCTAATCCGGCCGCCGGAATAACAGCCTTGCGTACTTGTTTGATTGCAGTCATCTGTATCACTCTTTCTCCACTTGAACAGGAAATAAATTTTTAGATAAACACTTACCTTGATTGCCGCCAGCACCGATCAGACGCGGGCTCTGTCAGGCTTCTTCGCCGCCGATCAGTTCCAGCAGTTCCGCTGTTTTTTCAGCCAGCAGCTTTTTATCGCCTCTGGTCTCAACATTCAGACGCATCACCGGCTCTGTATTGGAAACACGCACATTGAAACGCCATTCGGAATAATCAATGCTCAGCCCGTCCAGCTTATCGACCTGACCGCCGGGCGCATATTCAGCCTCGATCGCCGCCAGTACGGCCGCTGAATCTTCAACCTTGCGGTTGATCTCGCCGCTGCAGGGAAATTTTTCCATCCGTTCTTCGACCAGCTCCGACAAAGTTTTACCGCTGGTGCATAACAGCTCCGCCACCAACAGCCAGGGTATCATGCCGCTGTCACAGTAGGAAAAATCTTTAAAATAATGATGTGCCGACATTTCGCCGCCGTACAGCACCTCATTGGCACGCATACATTCCTTCATAAAGGCATGCCCGCTCTTGCAGCGCACAGCAACACCGCCAGCCGCATCCACAACCTCCTGCGTGTTCCAGGTCAGACGCGGGTCATACATGATCTTGGCGCCCGGCTGCTTGCGCAGAAATACCTCTGCCAGCAAACCGACTATATAATAGCCTTCAATAAATTCGGCTTTTTCATCAAACAAAAAGCAGCGGTCAAAATCGCCGTCCCAGGCCACGCCCAGATCAGCCTGATATTCGCGCACCAGTTTTGCCGTAGCCTCGCGATTTGGTACCAAAAGCGGATTAGGCACCCCGTTCGGGAAAGTCCCGTCAGGTATTTCATTGATCTTGATAAATTCAAAAGGCAGATATTTGGCCAGCTCGTTCAAGACCGGACCGGCGCCGCCGTTCCCAGGGTTAGCCACTATCTTCAGCGGTTTCAGCGCCTTGATGTCGATATATCCCAGCAAATGCTCGATATATTCCGGCATGATATCATAACGTCTTACAGCACCCTCCGTCTTGCCCGGCACCTTGACATGAGGAAAATCCTTACTGTCGACCACCATATCAGCGATCTCCATCAGTCCCGTATCGGCCGAGATCGGTCTGGCTCCTCGGCGCACGAGCTTCATCCCGTTATACTCTGCCGGATTGTGACTGGCCGTTACCATGATCCCCCCGTCAGCGTCCAGATGTGCCGTCGCGAAATAAATCATCTCCGTACCGCACTGCCCGATATCGATCACATCACTGCCGCCGTGCCGCAGCCCTTCCGTCAAAGCATCGACCAGCTCGCGCCCGCTCAAGCGTATATCATGCCCGACCACAACTTTTTCAGCTGCAAACATCGCCGCAAAAACGCGCCCTACCCGATAAGCCATCTCCGCATTGACCTCTGTCGGCACAACGCCGCGCACATCATACGCTTTAAACGCTTTCTTAGTTAATTCCATATTTCTCCGCTCCCCTATATCTTTCTGCAATTATCTGAAAACATGATAATTATTACTTTCTACCTCCACAAAAAAACTCCTGCTTAAAAAGTTATTTTTAAGCAGGAGTGCGTTACATCGCATAATTATTTTCCCTTAAAATATCCTCGGCAAATTCACCCAGATACCAGCGCGCCACTGAAAAAAACGGCTGATAATTGCCATCTTCATCCGGCAGCAGGATACTTTCCGCCAGCAGCGGCAAAAACTCCTCCAGCACCGCTCCGCCAGCCAAAGCACTGTTTATCTCATCCTCCAGTATCCTGATCAGCGCCAGTCTCATCCGCTGCAGCCGCGGCGCGTTCAGATTCAGCTCGCGGATCGTATTGCGCGCCTTGGCCTGCAGTTTTTTCGGACAGGAACTTTCGTCAACGATCATCTTACCGGTATGCTCCTGATAACGAAACAGCCTGACTGACGCCGGTATCTTCAGCGGGTTCAGTATCCGCTCGGAAATCGGTTTCCCGCCCTTTGGTACATCACAGCTCCGGTCATTCTTCCTGCTGGAATAACGCCATTCAGGGTCCGACACATAAGGCTGGCTGCCGCCATGGCAAACACCAAGCAGATTATGCCAGTCCAGGTGATAATTGTGTTTTTCAAGCTGTGTAGCTACTTTGGGGAAGAAATGCTCCACCCTGAAATCATCAACATTGTCCTCAAACTCAGCCAGCTTGATACTGATCTCACAATACGCGCATAAACCGTGCTGATCCTGCAGCAGCTGCTGCTTTACTTCGCGGTAGCCCCTGCGGTTGCGCCGGCGGAAATGCTCCCAGGTCTCGTCCGGGAACGCCTTCACATAACTGCACAGGCGCTCGGGTGTAGCCGGAGATTTGTACACCCGTTTCATTTTTTCTTCCTCCTGAAAGACTTCATCCTGATTTCCGTATCAGCACGGACCAAAGCCGGTTCACACCCTTTAGACCATTCGTCCAGACGTTTGCGCAGCTCCCTGGCCTCGTCCGTATCCCATTTATCCTCGCTCACAAGCATCAGATACCTGTACAGGTCCTTCACGATCGGCAATGCCTGCGGGCGCGTGTCGACATTCTGAATATCCTTGAGCAGCTGAAAGCTTTCAGCGCCTAAAGAAAAGGCAGGTTTATCGATATTGATCAGATTATTGTCCCAGCGCAGGATACGGATAGCCTCAGCAGGGACCGTGCTCAGAACCTGCGGACTGTGAGTCGTCACAATAAACTGTACGTTGGGAAACGCCTTCCGCACATCATACACTACCGCCTGCTGCCAGGAAGGATGCAAATGCATATCGACTTCGTCGATCAGTACGATGCCCGGCGTTTCAAGAGCCGCCATGGCGCCAAGGTCAGGATTCAGCCGCACCATCCGGTACGCAAGATCTGCCGCCATACTGATCACGCTGCGGGTACCGTCACTCAAAGCCTCCAGCGGCAATACACCCATCGTTTCATGCATAATGATCAGATTTTGAAAAGCAAAGCTGTAATCTATATCCGTCCAGCCCATACTGCCGATACAGGTAATGATTGCCTGACGCACAGCCTTCAGCACTTCCGTATACGGATTCTTTTCATCCTTTTTACCGCTCTCGGCCAGATAACGGTCAAATTCCATCGCGCTCATCGCCGCATATTTGAACCACTGTCCAAAAGTATTATATGATGACGAAGGCTCCATACAATCGACGTAGCCGCTGCCGCGCTCCAGACTGATATCCTTGCGCAGCTCGAACAGCTTATTATCCTTCCACATCCTGCTGGTACCATAATAAGCCATGACCGGCAAAATTATTTTACTGTCGTTGACCTCCCGCAGCGCCTTGACCATATGCCGCCCATACTCGCTCAAAGCCTTCGCATTCAGGATCGTCGTCCGCCCCCCGGCCGCCTTCAATTCTCTTTTCCAGGTGATCTTTTCGCCGTCAACAACGCCTTCTGCCCCAATCACAACGGGATACTGGCTTTTCATCCGCAGCACATGCTCCAAAGTCCTGCCTACAGTATCTTTGGTCTGGCGTACATCCGTATCACTGATCTGGTTGGCCTTAACACCGTCAAAGCACGCCAGATAAGGCCCTAAAGCTACAGCGACCGCATCTAGAATAGCTGTTTTGCCCTTACCGTTTTCAGCTACGATAACAGTCAGTTCTTTGTTGAAATCTATCTCAAAATTATCATAACAGCGGTAATTCTGCAAACATAAGCGACTGATATACATAGTACACCTCCAGAAGTATATTTTCTTTTATTATACCTTTTTTCAGCCGAATATGGAAATTTCTCTGCATTCTTTGTATAATAGATATATTATTTGAGAGTGAGAAGGTTTTAAAATGAATATTTTTCTCGTGATCGCTTTAGCAATGCTGCTGATCATCATCCTGCTGCGCCGCCACATCCCCATCGGTCCGGCGATCCTGGCAGGCGGCCTGCTGATCTGGGCTTTAGTAGCCCCTCAGTTCCATTATCTGGTCAGCGCCTTCACCACCACGCTTACCATGCAGCGCACCTACGACCTGATCCTGGCGCTCTATTTTGTCATGTGCCTGGAAATCGAGCTGCGTACCAGCGGCGCTTTAGACGGAATGATCCGCGCCCTGCAGCGCTTATTTGCCAGCGAAAAATTTACACTGGCCATTATGCCAGCTTTTCTCGGCCTGCTGCCTTCGCTGGGCGGCGCACGTTTTTCTGCGCCCATCGTCGAAGCGGCCAGCCGCAATACAGACCTTACCAAAGAACATAAAGCCGCCATCAATTTCTGGTTCCGGCATATCTTTGAATTTTCCAGTCCCATCATACCCGGCATGATCATGGCCTGCAGCATCGCCGGCGTTGCCTTCAGCGACTTTATCGCCCACCTGTGCTGGCTGACCCTGCTGGCCTTTGCCCTGGGCTGGCTGGTGCTTATCCGGCCGCTGGATATGCCCGCTAACAGCAATGTAGATGTCGATCCGGCCGAACGCCGTCAGGACATTATGAACCTGGTACTGTCGCTTTCCCCGGTCGTAATCAACTTCATGCTGGTAGTTTTCTGCGACCTTAACGCCTCCACCGCTATGGCTCTGGTCACCTTCGCCATGATCCCGGTCCTGCGTATGACAAGCCGCGTCCTGAACATCAAAGAAGTTTTTACCGGCGCCTGCGACTGGAAAATGCTGATGAACGTTTTGTGCATCCTCTATTTTATCCAGATCCTGACCGATACCAACGTTCTGCATACCATCGTGGAAGATTTTAAAGCCTCACCGCTGCCCGTACCTGTCATTATCGCAGCTATCTCCTTTATTATCGGCATCCTGACAGGTCTGTCACAGGGTCATGTAGCGATCGTTATGCCCATCGTAGCAGCCCTGTCGCCCGGCGACCTGAACCTGGCAGGCGTGGCCATGGCCTTCGGCGTAGCCGGACAAATGCTGACGCCGACCCATATGTGTTTTATCGTCACCCTGGATTATTTTAAAGCCGACTTCTTCAAGACCCTCAAACCGATGTTTATTTTAGAAGTCATGCTGCTGACAGTCTTCAGCATCTATACCTGGTTCACCTGGTAACAGACCTTATCTATATAAAAAGGCCGGACTTAACAGTCCGGCCTTTTTTATTGGGTTTTATTGATTTTTATTTCTGTACCGCCTTTACTTCCAACGGTACAAAAACGAATTCGCTCAGCTTACCGTTTTTATCGAAACCATATACCGCGCGCACAGCCTGCTGCCTGCTGTAGCCTACAAGATACGTCAGGCGGTCGCCCTGGTCGAACCGCTCATAAACCGCAAAACGCACCGATTTCTGAATACCGAACTGTTCCTTCAGCTGCTTTTGCAAAGCGGCAAAATTAGCCGCCGTCATCTTCTCTGCCAGCTCCGGCACCATATCTACCTGCAGCTGCGTTACAGCCGCAGCATCGCCGCTGAGTACTGCCATAAACTTATCGGCCACCTTCTGCTGCCTGTCAGCAGTTTCTTCTATATATTTTTCTTTCAGCTGCGTATAATCAGCAGCCAGTTTCTCATAAGCAACATCACGCTTTTCATTATCAGCCTGCAAACGCCTGTTATCCTGCTCCAAAGCCGCCAGACGCTCCAGCACCCTGTTCAGTGTTTCCTGCTCAACGCCAGCAGCTTTGGCCGCTTCCTTCGCCTTGCGCTCTGCTTCCGGCAGCCTGTCCAGCGCTATGCTGATACCCATATTCATCATATGCTTGCTGCTGGTCGTCGATCCCCCGATACTCAGCATCGTCCGTTTGTCAGGGCGATAGAACCCGCCTACTGCCAGTGCCTGCTTGCCCTCATAACTGCCCATCGCCATTGCGAAATCCGCACGGCTGTTGGCGTTTTCAGGCTGCGGATGCAGACCTGCCAAAGCGGCGCTCAGTGCGCCCACTTCCTTGATCTCGACTCCCATACGGTTGACCCTGCCGTCCAGCTCTCGCATATCACTCTGCATACCTTCAATGGCGCTGCCTACTTCTATCGTGCTGCCGTCCTCGCGTTTCAAGGTCACTTCGCCGCTGCCGATCGTGGTGCCGCTGGTCTTGGTGACTTCTTTCTCGTTGCCGTCAGCGTCTTTTTCCGTAGTCGTCGTTGTTTTGCTGACGCTGATACTGTCGCCGGTCATCGTGGTCGTGCCGCTGGTGTCTTTAGTAACCTTTCCGTCTTTGTCAGTTACCTTATTGCTTGTGCTCAGCGTCATACCTTTTTCATTCGTGCCGAAGCTGCTTTCCTTCACCGTCACATTGTCTTTGCTGTCGGTCGTGGTCTTGCTGGTCGTCACGCCGGTACCGCCTGCCGAGGTATTATTGACGGTCTTGGTGCTTTCCTTACCGTCAGCCGAGGTTTTCTCAGCCGCCTGTGTCGTTCCGTTCACAGCGCTGGTCTTAAAGTCATTAGTCACTGTATTCCCGTCGGCATCAGCACCGCTCAAATGGTTGTTTACGGCGTCAGTCTGGTTAATAG
>OGKY01000810.1_pt1 | contig 10136 bp, 8 predicted proteins | sample 1572731 | NCBI WGS metagenome assembly OGKY01 (sample SAMEA2581924, study PRJEB24529) | metagenome | biome: Human gut stool | place: China | collected 2011
CTGTTTCTGTAAAATAAAATACCCCTAAAGCAGGTTAGAAACCTTACTTTAGGGGTATTAGCTGCTGCCTATAACATATTTTAAGGACGGTAAACCTTACAGGGAGCCATACCCATGTACTTATTGCAGGCTTGGCGTATGAATACGAATTTGGAGGCGAAGCAAAAACAACGGTCAAAGGTCTGAGCACGCCGGCACCCAGTATCAAAGGCAGCAGCGGTATGTTGGAGCTGGGGTATATCATTCAAAATAAAGATGTGAACGCGCCTGCTGTCGACATTGGCTTGCAGGGCTGGATCGGCAAAAAGCAGGGCTTCAGCGGTAATATCAATTTTATCTGGAAGTTTTGATTAGGGAATGCATTTGTGTTTTTCAATTTTTATAATTTAAAACGGCTGTAAAAATGTACTGATAATAGTTATTAAAACTTCGACAGAATACATAAAAACAATGGTGGTATGGATATTATTTCCGTATCGCCATTGTTTTTTCTGTTGACAGCAAATCTGGAGGGGTGGTGCTGGTGGCACTGCAATGCCCACTGGTGAGCGGTGGAAAATACGGTATGAAAGCAGGGCAGTCACGGGTAAAAAGCAGACGTCCGTCAGCAAGTGAAAAGCGGCATGAATAGCTGGTTATTGCCTATTCCCAAAATGAATGGCAGCGATAGTTTTTTGGAAATTCCGAAAACGCATATCCTTGCGAAGTAACTGAATTGCTATTAGGAGCAGTCAGTTCTAGTATATAGACAAGGGGTAAACCTTACCAAGTAAACGATGACAAAGGAGGTCAAAAACATGGCAAAAGTTTACAAAGATTTGAGAGAGTTTTTAAAAACATTAGAAGAAGAGGGTCAGCTGATCCGCGTTAAAGATGAGGTCGATCCGGAACCTGATATTGGCGCTGCCGGACGTGCCTGCGCTAATATGGATAAAAAACCGGCTGTTTTGTTTGAGAAGGTGAAAGGTTATAAATATTCTGTTGTAACCAACGTTCACGGTTCCTGGGCTAATCATGCTTTGATGATGGGTATGCCTAAAGACACTCCTGTAAAGGAACAATTTTTTGAATTGAACCGCCGCTGGGACAAATTCCCGGTACCGCCAGTAATTCTTCCACGTGAAAAAGCAATGTGTAAGGAAAATACCATCAGCGAAAATATCAATTTATTTGATGTTTTGCCTCTTTACAGAATCAATGATCAGGACGGTGGTTTCTTCCTGTCTAAAGCAGCCGTTGTTACCGGCGATCCGGCTGAACCTGATAATCTGGATAAGCAGAATGTCGGTATTTACCGTATCCAGGTCAAAGATATCGACCGTATCGGCATCCAGGCTTTGCCTTTCCATGATATCGCTATCCAGCTTGCTAAGGCTGAAGAAGTTAACGAACCTTTGCCGGTAGCTATTGCACTGGGCAATACTCCGCTTGTAAGCTTTATGGCAAGCACTCCTGTTAATTACGACCAGAATGAATATGAATTCGTCGGCGCCTTGCAGGATGGTGTTCCTACTGAAATTACTAAAGCTGATACTGCTGAGCATTTGTATGTTCCTGCTCATGCTGAGGTTATCCTTGAAGGCTATATCATTCCTCGCGTTCGTACCTGCGAAGGTCCGTTCGGCGAATTCCCGGGCTCTTATTCCGGCGCCAGAAACCAGTGCGAGATCAAGATCACTCATATCACACATCGTACCAATCCGATATTTGAAAACCTGTATTTGGGTATGCCCTGGACTGAGATCGATTACCTGATGGCTCTTAATACCAGCGTTCCTCTGTACAAACAGCTGAAAGCTACTATGCCTGAAGTGCAGGCAGTCAATGCTATGTATACTCATGGTATCGGCGTTATCATTTCAACTAAAGTCCGTTACGGCGGCTTCGGCAAGGGTGTTGCTTTCCGTCTGCTGTCTACTCCGCATGGTATGCCTTATTCCAAGGTCATTATCGTTGTCGACGAGTTTGTCGATCCGTTTAACCTGGAGCAGGTTATGTGGGCGCTTACTACCCGCGTCAAACCAAGCAAGGACGTTGCGATCATCCCGAATTGTGCAGGTATGCCGCTTGATCCGTCTTCGGTACCGGCAGGCATGCATGACAAGCTGATCATAGACGCAACTACTCCGGTCGCTCCGGAACCGAATCCGCGTTCTGTTGAATTGTTGAAACCGTCTCCAGCTACTCCGAAATGGGAAGCGATTTTCAGAGACTTTATGGCTGCACAAAAAAATCAATGATAATTTGAGGTATAAAGGAGGCAGATTTTTATGAAATGTCCGCGTTGTGATGCTGATACAGTAAGAGTTATGACTAAATCCCCGGTTGGCGATGTTTGGGAAGTTTATGTCTGCGATACCTGCAGTTATTCCTGGCGTTCTACCGAAGAAATCCATGTACATGATGTATTTAAACTAAAACCGGAAGATATTCCTAATTTACAGCAAATTCCGCCGGTTCCACCTTTAAAGAAATAAATGGCTGCTTGGGGCTTGGACAAGTCCTTGGTTGGCGGGGGAGTTAGCTCCCCCGCTTTTTTTATATAATTGCGGGGTGAAAAATTATGGCAGAGCTGAAAACACAGCTTGATCTGCAGCAGATACCAAAAATAGTAGGCGAGGATGGGACGCAGCTTTTGGCACGCTGCTACGCGGTGCTTGAGCATACCAGGTGGCCGCTTATATCGTGGGACCTTCGGGCAGCGGCAAAAGTATTATCGCGATGAACCTGGCCAGGCAGTATGCGCTGGCTAAAAATGTGCCAGCCTATTATGTGCAGCTGAGTCCAGAACAGACGAAAACAAGCCTGATTTTGGGACTGAGGCTGGAAAACGGCAGTCTGGCAGTTAAGAACGGAGTTGTGGCAGATTGTATGGAGCGTGGCGGCATTATCATCGTCGATGAGGCGACACATTCGGTACAGGAGATTTTGCTGATGTTCAACAGTATACTGGACCGGACTTCGGTAACGGCGATCGGCGATAAGATGATTTATGCACACGAGGATTTTCGGATCGTGTTCTGCTCGAATGACAGCAGATATTCCGGCAACGTTAAGCTGCCGCAGAGCTTTGCTCAGCGTCTGGTTTCATTTTATTTCGATTATCCGACGGCGGAAGATGAGTTTTTGATAGTTGAACAGATAGTAGCGGAGGAGTGCCGTGCCAACGATGTTGTACCGGTAAGCCTAAAGCGTTATATTATTGAGTTGATGCGCGAGGTACGCAGCAATACTTATCCACTGTCGGTACGCAATGCGGCTATTGCCGTAGTTCTGTGCAATTTGGAGCTTTTGCGGCGCCCAGAGTGGCGGCAGACGATGATAGATTCTTATTTTTATGATAATCGGAATGTTGAAAGCATCAAGAGGTATCTGGCAAAAAGGGTGTTGGGCTGTGAGGCGGCAAGCGTTACTGATTTGACAGACAGGCGGATCATGGAGCTGGAGCAGGCCTTGAGCGCGATCGGAATCGTAACTTTTAAAGAGATCATTTTGCAGAGCTTTATGTATTATCTGGATGTAGACCTGGGTTTTTATGATTTGCAGATGGTGAAGGAGAAGCTTGAGTCTTCAATTATTTAAGGTGGCTGTTATGGAAAATTTTGCGGTATTATGCCCGGAACTGGCTTTTAAAATAGAATATTATGCTGATGCGGCTGCATATCAAGGCTCTGTTGGCACAGAATGCGGACAGCTGTGCTGCTGTACTGGAAGTCGTGAGGACGGGTATGTGCTGGCTGTCAACTGCGAATGGTTGCTGGAGGCATGGCAGCATTCAGCTTTGCATGGGCTACTTTCGTCAGAGAGTTTTACTGATGCGTTTGTTGTAAGTGAACTGAGTGTTTTGCGGTATGAAAAGACGGCGTTGTTTACGGGGACGGAGGGGTACAGGCACTTGGAGCGACTTAAGAAGGATATTTTATACCGATGTATCTATAGAAGTCTGTTTAGGACGTTCTGTGAGTATAAGCTAGCTGCTGACACTACTGAATATGACGACACAGGATGTGGAGTTGGAGCAGCTTGTGAAATATTTGCCGCAGCGTGGTCAGCTGGAAGCTTTACAGGTGTTTTTGAAGTACGGTATCATCGAGCCGCAGGGGGACAGTAGTTTTTATGATTTTATGGTACCTCTGGCCTTGACTGCGGTACGGACGGAGCTGCAGAATTTGATCGTGGTGACAGATTTGCTGACAGAATGGCTGCAGGGATTGCGGATGACGTCAGAAATCACACCTGTGTGGGAGCAGAAAGCTGCTGCGGCAGGAACTGCCGGCTCTATGTCGATGCTGAAGGTGCTCAGCGAAGAAGAATTATGCGAGATTGTACGGAAAGAGCATATCCGTGAACTGAAAGCAAAAATGCAGAATGCCGCATCACAGACAGGTAAGCTGGCAGGCGTAGGGCGTATGGTAAGCAGGTCGGGCGACACTTCACAGTTCTTTTTGGATACAGTACGGAAATACAGGCGCGAGATCGGCGAGCTGGAATATATTTTTAAGCAGAGCTTTACGTCGATGAAGATCATTGGTGCTTATGACGGCGATGTTAACCTGAAAAAGCAGCAGGAAGCGTATCTGGCCTCTAAAACAGCGGAGGAAAGCAGGGTTTATCAGTATTACTTGCGGCGTAAGGTATCGGTAGATATTATGATCATACGCGATGTTTCGGGCAGTACGTACCGATTTGAACGTGAATATGCAGAAGCGCTGATCGAGATTTTAGCGGCAGTTAATAATTTTGACGGTATCAGAACACTGGTAATAGATTTTGAGGGCGGGGCCAAAGTACGTAAAAGTTTTATTGATAAAGCCGAGCAGACTTCGATCGTACCGTTGTCTGGAGGGGGGACTAATCTGCTGCCGGCGTTGCGGTTGCTGCAGGAACAGGTGCTGTAGGGGAAGCGGAGATTGTTGTTTCTATTATCGGATGGAGAGATCAACGACCGTGAGCAGGCCGAAAGGGAGTTGAACGATTATTGCCGCAGGAATCAGATTGAGATGGTGAAGATAACTTTTGACGAAGAGGATAAATATGGCTATGAGCATACGACAATCATAAATCTGCACAGGTTTCTTGCCCGCAGGATTATCGAAAAGGGGGCGACATACTGATATGGAAGGTTTGTTGAAGTGCCCGCATGGCCTGGTTACAGGCTGCGAGGAGCGGCAGGGGTTGAAAATCTATCGACATCTGCAGGACGGTGAGGCGTGTGGATTGCTGAATGGGTTGCAGCTGACGCCGGAGGAAATTTTGCTGGAAATGGGTCAGACTTTTGTGAGCAGCGGTAATTTCACAGCTTTAGCACCATATGTGCGTGGTGGTGAACTTGCTGAGGGATATGTACCGCCGCAGGCCGGCACAGCGCTGAACGAATTTCTTTTGTTTTTTCACGCCAGTGCAGCGGTACGGAGTTTGATTTATGAAACCGTACTGACGGCTGCCGTCCGTGGCGACGATATTACTTTTAAGGAGCTGCTGGAGCTGGCGCTGTTTGCTTTGTGTTATGCTCGCTTTCAGGAGGAGACTAGGACGTATAAACGGAAAGTAAAAGAGTTGCTGCCATATTTTGGCGCCGGTTTGTTGGACGTTTTAGCAGCGTTAAAAATAGACTATTCGCGGCAATCGGCTGTCAGCTGTTTTTATGAGGAGTATTTCTTCCAGTTGAAGTATGAATTTTGGGACAGGGAAGTAAGTCCGGAGAGACACAAACAGTGGCAGGCAGTGAAGCTGCTGGCATTAGGTATACAAAAGAAAAATACCTGAAGCATAAATGCTTCAGGTATTTTTCTTTTACTATTATTTTTTGAATAATTCAGGAACCCATTTGGCTGGATCGACTTCTTTAAATTTGCTGCGCTGGAAGTGCTCTTTAAGCCCGAAAGGTACGGTGCAGTCAAAAATAGTTTTGCAGGATATACCTACATCGCGGATCGAAGGTGAAAATTCGGGGGATTGGGAAGGATCGAGCGGATGGCAGCGAACGCCTGGGATAGTGATAACGTCGACATCGCCCTGGAAACGGGTATTCAAAGCCCACAGTACGTCGTCGGTATCAAACAGATCAACATCGTCGTCGACCAGGATAACGTGTTTCAGTTCCGAGAAAGCAGAGAAGGCTAGCAGAGCAGCCTGTCTTTGACGGCCTTCATCAGGCGGAGCTTTTTTGACGAATTGGATAACGGCCATATATTTGCCGCCGCCGGAGCAGTGGGCATATACGTTTTTGACATTGCCTGGCAGTGCTTTTTCCGTCATGCCGAGGATAGATGCTTCAGTCGGTATACCTGCCATATTGACGTGTTCTTCGGAAGGACCGATGCAGGATTGCATGATCGGGTCGCGGCGGTGGGTAACTGCTTTGACTTTGATCAGCGGGATTGCTGGTTTCATAGCGCCGGTATAGCCCGGAAATTCCGGCATTGCTTTACCGGTATTGCTGTTTTGGTCTTCGCGGACGCGGACATCAGGCAGCAGTTCGCCTTCGATAACATATTCTGCACGGGCGATAGCCTTTTCGTTGATAATTTTGCACTGTACCATTTGCACGCCTTCGCCCCGTATACTGCCGGCTATGCTCAATTCATTGAAGCCGAGTGGAGTTGTAGGTGGTTCGAAGCAGGCGGCGATCTCGATGGCCGGGTCAACGCCGATACTGATGGAGATCGGCATCGGTTTGCCGGCTTTTTCGTATTTTTGACGGAATACGTCTAAGTGACGGCCTGGAACGAAATACATGGATATTTCGTCTTTGCCCTGCAGGCAGAGGCGGTGGATAGTAATATCGGTATCGCCGGTTTCAGGATCGGTGCCGTAGCAAAGCCCCATGGTTACATATGGGCCGGCGTCTTCTTCAGTATTGGTAGGGGCTGGGATCAGCTTGCGGATATCAAAGCCCTCTTCTGTTGCCAGATGCACTACTTCCTGACAGGGTGCCTGGTCAGCACTTACAACTACCGGAGCGATCGGGGTGGATACGGAGTCTTTTAAAAGAAATCCCAGCTTTTCGGGTTCACATCCCAGCAGGTGCCCGACACGGGCACGGCTTGAAAGTACGCCGATAGCGACTTTAGCGCCGGGATGGCCTTTAACATTATTGAAGATCATGGCAGGTCCTAAGCGAGTCGGGCGTTTAACGGTGCCTTTGGCACCAACATAGCGGTAAATACCGGAGATCTCGGCACGTGGATCGGCCTCGACGTTGGTTTCCACCAACTGTCCGGGGATGGTACGCAGATAGTCGAGTGCGGAACGTAAATCATTGATTTTAGTAGTCATAATAAAGCCTCCTTAAATATACTGTACTGTGAATGGGAAGCTGCTGCCTGCAAGAAAGTAGAATCATTTTTGCGGAGACTGTTTTTTGCAATATCTAACAGTTTTCAGCTGACCGGTTTCAGAGCTGCACCAACTGACACCGGTGTTCAAGCAGCATTTCCTCTTAGGAACATCATAATACGAGTGGGAGTTTGAAGGCTATTCTAAATAGCAAAGCTGTTTTGACATATTGGAAAGATATAACCAATAGTTTGCATTAATAAACTTTTAATTCTATAAAGGCAAGACGTTATGCTCTATTGGAATACGAAAAAGCCTGCTTTTACCGTATAATCGTAGTAGATAAGCAGCTTCAGGCTGGGCAGAGTGAAAGCAGGTGAGAGAAATGAATTTTAATCAGTTGAGATATTTTGTCGCTATTGTCAAGCATGGCAGTTTTTGGTCGGCAGCACTGGAAGAATACATTTCTCAGTCTTCGCTGTCCAAGCAGATCAAAGCTTTGGAAACCGAGCTTGGGGTAGTGTTGTTTAACAGGACTGGTAATAAGATTACTCTGACGGAAGCAGGCCAGTGTTTTTATGATTATGCGCTGCAACTGCTGGAGACAAAAAACGAAATGCACCAGGAGCTGATGGCTTTTGAAGATACGCCGATCGAAGAAGTGAAATTCGCTTCGATTCCAATCGTCAGTTCCTATAAGATATCAACGCTGCTTTCTGAGTTTCAGAAAGTCAATAAAAATCGCAGGCAGGTCGTTAATTATAATATTCTGGAAGAAGAACAGAAAGACGTACTGATGCTTTTAAAAAACGATAAGGTGGATTTTGCTTTTGTGCGCGACGGTTTTGACCAGCTGCCCGAATATGAGCATCGGCTGTTTATGACAGACGAGATCGGCCTGATTTGTTCGCAGGAAAGTGAGCTGGCACAACTGCAGGAATTTGATTTTTCGATGCTGCGGGATGAAAAAATCATTCTGATTTCTCCTAAATCGGAAATTTACCGGATTTTAATGGAAAAGCTGCGTAAAGTGAACAAGGAATGTAATGTGGCGGCAACGATGACACGGCATAGGAATGTGTTTTCGATGGTGGCCAATAATGTTGGTATTACTTTTTTTACAAAACGGATGCTGGAGGAAGGACACAGCATTGAAGGGCTGAAATATGTCCCTCTGGCGATGCCGATCTACAGTAATGTTTACATCGTTAAACGTAAGGAAAAAACTTTGAATGCGACGACAGAAAAATTTTGGAAGTTCCTTTGCGGTAAATATCAGGAATATCAGCAATAAAAAACCACTGCTCAGCAGTGGTTTTTTATTTATTGCATTTGAAAATATTTTTGCCAATAGATCCAAAAATCCTTGGTAATTTTATTGAGGCGGCGTTTTTTGAGTTTTATCAGCGCCACATCGCTTGTGAGTTCTTCAACTAGAGGAACGGTACAGAGATGAGGGAAAAGTGTCAGGTCAACGAGACTGAGCGGCAGTAGCGAAATATTTGGCGCCGTCTGCAGGATCTCCATAAGGATCTTGTGCCTTGTTGTCAGACATTTTGTTTTTTTCTCGATGCCGTGGCGTTCAAATGCTTTCATAACGATCGTATAAATGACCGATGAGGTATCTAAAAGTGAAAGTGGGTATTTTATCAGGTCATTCAGGGAAACAGCTTCTTTTGTACTTAAAGGATGATTTTGATTGCAGACCAGAACAAAAATATCTTTCTTATATGGAATACAGTCAAAGACATCTACTTCATCAAGATAATCAGTACGTATCAGCGCAATGTCGATGGCTCCGTCAAACAGCTCTTTCATAACTTCCTGCTGGTTGGTCTCGTGCATATCGATAACGACGTTAACATCGGGTTTATAGTTGGTTGTAAATTGGGCTATCTGAGCGCTGATACCATAGGAGGATACTACAGGTATTGACCCAAAACGAATAGTATTGGACTTCTTGGTAGCAAATTCATCTAAATAAAGCAGCATATCGTTGTGTTGTTTGATGGTCATTTCAGCATATTTGGCAAATTCCGCACCTATTTCAGTCAGATAGACCTTGGAATGTTCGCGTTTGAAGAGATCGACACCCAGTTCTGTTTCCAGGGCTTTTATCTGTTTGGACATTGACGATTGGGAGATATACATATCATCGGCAGCATTTGAAAAGCTACCTGTTTTGACAATGGCCAGAAAGTATTTCAATTGATTAAGATTCATAAATTCAATCCGCCCTTCTGTGCAAATTAAAACACGATAGCAAATAGTAAAAAAATGAGATTTGTTTTAAAATCTTTACCTTCTTCATTTAAATTATATTCGATTTTGCTATATACACATATTCGAGAATGGAATACAAGCTTTCACCTTTGGAAATTCCTAACAAGAATGACGTGTTTATTTAACTGAATTGCCTTTTAGACGGGCTGGTTCTATGATGAAAAGCAAGAAAGAGAATTGCTGGAGACGAAAGGGAAGGAGGGGAAAAAGATTTTTAGGAGCTGTCAAAAAGCTCTTGCTCATTAGCATAAGGATACTCCATAACTTAATAAATTACAATAATTAAATTTGCTGCACATAAATTTAATTATTAAAATAGATATTTTATTGGTTGTGGATGTTCAAAAGTTGTAAGAGATAGGAGGTTTTATTTGTGGGAATGAATAAAGCGAGAATAGGGTTTATTTTAGGCATTATCGTAGCACTGTTGATCGGCACGGCCGATATCCCAGGACTTGCAAGAAATGGTCAGATATGTATGGCGCTTTCTTTTATGACCGTAATTTTCTGGGGCTTTCAAATCACTCAGCCGGGTTATACTTCCGGTCTTTACCTATTGCTTCTGGCGGTTTTCG
>OGKY01000811.1_pt1 | contig 10128 bp, 9 predicted proteins | sample 1572731 | NCBI WGS metagenome assembly OGKY01 (sample SAMEA2581924, study PRJEB24529) | metagenome | biome: Human gut stool | place: China | collected 2011
TGTGCGAGATCACTCCGGACAGCTTCAGGTTCTTAACGCCTTCCGCTGCGGTGGAAGCGCGTGGCAGAGAAGTGTTTGCCCGGATCACAAAGGAGCGGACGGTGGGGGTACACATCCGCCGTACCGATCACACAGATGCGATCGCAAACAGCCCGCTGGAGTTGTTTACCGACCGGATGAAGCGCGAGATAGAGGAAAAGGATGCCAATTTTTATGTGACGACGGACGATGCCAGGGTCATGGACGAGTTAAAGCAGGCATTTCCCGCAGAGCGTCTGGTAATCTACGAGAATAAGGTGCTTGACCGTGATTCCAGGGAGGGCATACAGGATGCCCTGGTGGATATGCTGTGTCTGTCAAAGTGTAGCAGGATCATAGGAAGCTACCGGAGTACGTTCAGCCTGATCCCTTCGATCATGGGAAATATTCCGCTAGAGATGATGATAAAGGATTGAGAAAATGAAAACGTGTACGATATTAGGAACAGAGATTGCCGTCACGACGATGGAAGAGACGGTTCGCTATATAGAGGAACACATGGAGGAACTGCGCGGGAAATATATCTGCGTCTCGAATGTGCACACGACGGTAACGGCATATGAGGATGAAAGCTATCGCAAAGTGCAGAATGGTGCCGCATTTGCCCTGCCGGATGGAAAACCGCTGTCTCTTTATTCAAAAAAGCACGGATTCCCGGAGGCGGAGCGTGTGACCGGACCGGATCTGATGGGAGAACTGTTCGCGAGAGACAATGGGCTGACTCACTATTTTTACGGGGGGAGTGAGGCGACGATCGGGACACTGCGTGAGAAGCTGCCCAAAGAATATCCACATCTTAAGATTGCAGGAATGGTGTCGCCGCCGTACCGCCCTCTGACGAAGGAGGAGGATGCGGCGCAGGTGGAGGCAATGAATGCGTCGGGAGCAGATATCATCTGGATCGGGCTTGGCGCACCCAAGCAGGAGCGTTACATGTATGAGCACCAGGGATTGACGCAAGGCGTCATGGTCGGTGTGGGAGCCGGATTTGACTATTATGCCGGAACGATCCGGCGTGCACCGATGTGGATGCAGAAGTTGAGCTTAGAGTGGTTATACCGTCTGATGCAGGATCCCAAGCGCCTGTTCAAACGCTATTTTGTGACAAATTTCAAGTTCCTGCGGCTGACACTTGGAAGAGGGAAGAAGAGCAGAGGAGAGAAAAAGTCATGACAGAGGCGAAGGCAAAGTACCAATACATGGATGTGGCACGGGGGCTGGCATTGCTGTTGGTCATGATCTCACATGCGCACGGACTCAGCAGTTTTCTGATCTTTTACTATATCCAGATCTTTTTCATCATCTCGGGCTATATTTATAAGCCTGGGCGGAGTTACGGGGACAATATCCGACGCAAGGCAAAACGCCTTCTTGTGCCTTATTTTGGTTACAGTGCACTGCTGTGGTGTGCGTATGCCCTGATCCGCCGGGATATGGGAGAGATGAAACAGTCGCTGTTTGGCATTTTTTATTCGAGGTTCTGCCTGTACAAAAATGCAACGCACACAGAGAATGTCTATCTGTTGGATATTGCCAACGGAGCGATGTGGTATCTGACTGCATTTTTTGTGACCTGTCTGCTGTTTTATCTGATCGCAGACAAGTGTCTTGCAAGTGCAAAGACAATGGCGGTCACATCGGTCGTGCTTGTTGCCGTGACGATGGCATTAAACGAACTGCCCATTCTTCTTCCGTGGAGTATGGATATTGTGCCGGTTGCGGCACTGCTCATGCTGGTGGGAGCGTGGATGCGCAGATATGAGTTTTTTGAGAGAAAATGGAATCCGCTGTGGATTTTTGTGACACTGGCAGTCTATGTGGGAACGGTTGTATTCAACGGCAGATTAAATATGTCCATCCGTGAGTATGGACGGTTTGACAGTTTCAGCGTACCTTTTTTTCTTGTAATCTCGCTGACCGGATCAACCTTATGTATCTGGTTTTGTAAATGGATCGGGCACACGAAGGTAGGGAGCGGTCTGGCATACATTGGCAATCATACGATCGAGTTGATGTGCCTGCATATGTTCGGTCTTGAGATGTTTGAGGTAATCGCGTCGCATGTCATCCCGGTACAGGAACTGACAGGAGTGGCGGAGTGGATTTATGTAGCAGTGCGCGTTGGCGCAGCGGTCTGCGGCTCCCTGCTGTTTGGTGTGGGTGTGTCGTGGGTCAAAAAGAAGAGAGGAAGGTAGCATGGAGAAAAAGGAAAGAGATTCAGGTCTGGAGCTTTTGCGCATCATCGGATTGTTCCTGATCTTCTGGATGCATGGGGCGAGCAGTTATGTAAACAATTCGCTGAGTGCCTGGCTGTGTATTGTGATTGAGACAATCGGAAATGTCGGGGTTCCGGTCTTTATCCTGATTTCAGGATATTTCGGGATCCGGTTCAAACCTAAAAAACTCCTGCAGCTGGATCTGATGCTGATCTTTTACTGCTGGACCGGTCTTGCGCTGCGCTTTGCGTGGGGAGATGCCGCAGAGTATGGAATGGAACAGATTCTCTCCTATGTACTTCCGGTCATTGGCCGCAATTCCTGGTATTTTACCTGCTACTTTGCACTGGCGATTTTAAGTCCGTTCTTAAACGAATTTGTGGAAAAGCTGGAGAAGGAGACCTTCCGCAGGATGCTTGTGCTGATGTTAGTGATCTTTTCGGGTATCACGACATTTCTCTTTTTCGATATCACACAGGATGGCGGAAAGGGAATCGTCAATATGACCCTGTTGTACCTGATCGGGCGGTATATCCGTCTGTATCAGGATAAAAAGGTGTACAGCCGGAAAAAACTCATCACGGCGTATGTTGCCATCATGGCAGTCTGTATTGCATTAAACGGGGCACTGTATGTGGTGAGTGGTACGGTGCAGAATCGGTTTTCGCGTGACAATACGCTCTTTACGATCGCAGCTTCGGTGTGCCTGTTCCTGCTTTTTAAGGATCTGCATTTTCGCAGTAAGGTGATCAACCGTCTGGCAACGCATGTTCCGGCGGTCTTTACGATGGAGTGGACGCTCCGCGGAGTGGTCACGGCGTACATGTTCGACTATCTGGCGTGGAGGGAGAGCAACTGGCATGAGCTGATCCTCTTTGGGGTATGCTTCCTGCTGCTTGCCATGGGAACCGTGATCGATGAACTGCGTGTACTCCTGCTCGGGCGGGCAGAGGAAAAGCTTGCAGATCTGGAATACCGGGGACTTACCACCGTCTGCGGTACTCTGAAGCGGTGCATCCTTCGATTTTTTTAAAAACTTTATTAAAGTAACTGGCGTCATCAATGCCACAGTGCTGTGCGATGGTTTCAATGGAATCGTTGCTGTAACGGAGCAGCTCTTTGGCATTGGTGATTTTTTTTGTCAGCAGATACTGGATGATCGTTGTTCCGAATTCTTTTTTGAACTCCCTGGAAAGATAGTACTTGCTGATATAGAACTGGTCGGCAAGCTGATCGAGGGAGATATTTTCGGTATAGTGTTCGTTGAGATAGCGAAGAATATCCTTAAGCTTGACGGACAGCGGGGAGTCATCGGCGGACTCGCGTGGCGCATCTGTGCATAAGGTGGTGAGGATGGATACGATCTGTGCGGCAGTCAGAAGGTCGGCATCGTCCGTCTTTTCTTCATGCAGCGTAATTACGTTCTGGATTGTGGAGGTGAGTTCTGCGAGGTGGCTGCTTTTAAAATGCCAGTCGTGCTGCTCGCGGAAACAGCTGTAGTATGCGGCTGCGTTTGGACCGTAAAAATGGATCCACAGAAGCTCCCAGGGGTCCGCCTCACTGCTGATGTGGGTGTATTCGCCACTGCAATCCAGAAAAAAGCAGTCGCCGGCACGGGCAGCGACGCGGGTCAGAGGATGTTTGGCGTCCTGGGGGCTGTCGGATGCAGGAAAAAGGTGGGAGCCTGCGGTATCCCGGTAGGAGACACTGCCGCTGCCGGAGAGTACGATCAGAAAGAGGTAGGAGGAGAGACCGCTCCGCCGGCTTAAGTGCGGCCGCAGACTTTTTAAGTAACCGGCCTCCTGGATGTAGAGAAAGTTGCTTTTAATAAAAGAAGAAGGGGTATTGATGACACGTCTGGTGTTGGTGACCTCGGAGGTCTTATATTTTTCAAAAAAAGAGTCCCGCATCTGTATTCTCCTAATTTTTGTGTATAGCAATATAATACTATTTTTGGGCAAGATATTCAATGGAAAAAAAACGTGGATTAGATTATTCTTAGTAACGGCTTTCAACGCGCATATTAGCAAAATAATCATAGAACAAAGAAAAAGGAGAATCTAGATGAGTAAAAAAGCATTGATCACAGGTGTGACCGGACAGGACGGAAGCTACCTTGCAGAGTTTTTGTTAGAGAAGGGGTATGAGGTACATGGTATGGTACGCCGTTCTTCCACAGAGAAGAGAGAGCGTATCGACCATTTGGAGAGCAACCCGAACTTCCATGTACACTACGGCGATCTGTCCGATTCCATGAGCATCATGCGCTTAGTGGGCATGATTAAGCCGGATGAGATCTACAACCTGGCAGCACAGAGCCATGTAGGTGTCAGTTTTGATGTGCCGGAATACACAGCAGATGTAGTTGCAACTGGTGTGCTCCGCGTTTTAGAGGCAGTCCGTCTCTGTGGTCTGGAGAAGACCTGCCGTATCTATCAGGCATCCACATCCGAGTTATATGGAAAGGTAGAGGAAGTTCCGCAGCGCGAGACGACACCGTTCCACCCGTACAGCCCGTATGCAGTGGCAAAGCAGTATGGCTACTGGATCGTAAAGGAGTACCGCGAAGCATACAACATGTTCTGCTGCAGCGGTATCTTGTTCAATCATGAGTCCGAGCGCCGCGGTGAGACATTTGTTACCAGAAAGATTTCTCTGGCTGCAGCAAGAATCGCGCAGGGCAAGCAGGACAAGCTGTATCTTGGCAATCTGTCTTCCTTACGTGACTGGGGTTATGCAAAGGATTATGTAGAGTGCATGTGGCTGATCTTACAGCATGAGAAGCCGGAGGATTTCGTGATCGCGACCGGTGTACAGCATTCCGTAAGAGAATTCTGTGAGTATGCATTCCGCGAGGCTGGCATTGAACTGGAGTTCCAGGGAGAGGGCATGGATGAGGTCGGTATCGACAAGGCAACCGGCAAGGTAGTCATTGAGGTATCCAAGGAGTTCTACCGCCCGACGGACGTTGTCAACCTGTGGGGAGATCCAACCAAGGCAAAGACCGAGCTTGGCTGGAATCCGACCAAGACAACATTCGAGGAGCTGGTAAAGATCATGGTAAAGCATGACATGGAGCTTGTGGCAAAAGAAAACTAAAACAAATGTATGACGATACAGTATTTGGCGTGCCATGGCAGGATTCTGCCGGGGCACGCCAAGTTGTGGTAAAAAGGAGAGAAAGATCATGATGGAAAAAGATGCAAAAATATACGTGGCAGGGCACAGAGGAATGGTTGGCTCGGCGATCGTGCGCCAGCTTGAGAAGGAAGGCTATCACAACATCATTACCCGGACACACAAGGAGTTGAACCTCTGCCGCCAGGATGATGTGGAGGAATTTTTTGCAAAAGAGAAGCCGGAGTATGTCTTCCTTGCAGCGGCAAAGGTTGGCGGTATCATGGCGAACAGCGAAGCTCTTGCCGATTTTATGTATGAGAATATGACACTGGAGATGAACGTGATCCATGAGGCATGGAAAAATGGCTGCAAGAAGCTGATGTTTCTCGGATCTTCCTGCATTTACCCGCGTATGGCCCCGCAGCCGATGAAGGAGAGCTGTCTTCTGACCGGAGAACTGGAGAAGACCAACGAGGCATATGCACTGGCAAAGATCAGCGGTTTAAAGTATTGTGAGTTTTTGAATAAGCAGTACGGCACCGATTATATTTCTGTTATGCCGACCAACCTCTACGGACCGAACGATAACTACCATCCGGAGCACAGCCATGTCCTTCCGGCGCTGATCCGCCGTTTCCATGAGGCGAAGGTGGCAGGAGCCAAAGAAGTAACCTGCTGGGGAACTGGAACGCCGCTGCGTGAGTTTTTGTATGTGGATGATCTTGCAGATGCTTGTGTATTCCTGATGAACAACTACAGTGGTGATGAGACGGTCAACCTTGGAACCGGCAAAGAACTTACAATCAAAGAACTCACAGAGCTTGTTGCAAAAGTGATCGGTTATACCGGAGAGATCAAGTGGGATCCGAGCAAGCTTCTCGATGTCAGCAAGTTAGAGAGCCTCGGCTGGAAATACAAGACGGAGCTTGAGGATGGAATCCGCCTTGCATACGATGATTTCCTGAACAATCCAATGAGAGCCGAGCGCTAGAGGGGAGAACCATATGTATATAGTATTGTTATCGGGCGGCTCCGGAAAGCGTCTGTGGCCATTGTCCAACGATTTATGTTCCAAACAGTATATCAAGCTGATGAATCATGATAATCAAAAGGAGACGACAGAAAAGTGTTCGATGCTGCAGCGTGTGTTTGGCCAGCTTAAGACCGCGGGACTTTCCGACAACACGATCGTCTGCGCGAGCAGTGCACAGGTGGAGCTGATTGAGAGCCAGCTTGACGGGGCTGCAGAGGTGGCAGTTGAGCCGATGCGCCGTGACACTTTCCCGGCTGTTATGTTATCCTGTGCTTATCTTTTGTCTAAAAAGGGAGCGAAGGAGGATGACGTCGTTGCATTTCTTCCGGTCGACCCGTACACGACAGGAGAGTTTTTTGACCGGATCAAGCGTCTGGGAGAGTATATTGCATCCACAGAGAATACGATTGGACTGCTCGGCGGTGTGCCGACGTATCCATCAACCAAATATGGCTATATCGTGCCGGAGAAGAGTGGGCAGGAGCTGCTTAAGGTCGAAGGCTTCCGTGAGAAGCCGGATGAAGCAACTGCGGAGAAACTGGTCGCAGACGGGGCGCTCTGGAACTGTGGTGTGTTTTGTTTCCAGTTATCCATGGCAGCCGGCTGGCTTACAAAGTATGGTGTTGGCACGGATTATGACCAGATGGTCACTGATTATGAGAAGCTTCCGAAGAAAAGTTTTGACTACGAGGTGTTAGAGCACTGGGAGCGCATTGTTGCGATTAAATATGCAGATCTGTGGAAGGATCTGGGTACATGGAATACACTGACCGAGGAAATGCCGGAGAACAGCATCGGTGATGTGACCTGGGATGATACCTGCGAGAACAGCCATGCCATCAATGTGCTCGGCGTGCCGATGGTTGTGATGGGAGCGAAAAATATGGTGATCGCAGCATCCCATGATGGTATTCTGGTGGCGGACAAGCATCAGAGCTCCTATATCAAGGATTGTCTGACGAACATTGCGGACACTTCAAAGTATGAGGAGCGCCGCTGGGGTACGATCAAGACGATTGACAGTGATGAGGATGACGGCATTAAGAGTGTGACAAGGCGCATCAAGGTTGTTGCAGGCAAGACGACACCGGAGCACAGGCATCTGTCCCACACAGAGACAATCACGGTTCTCTCCGGAATGGGAAAATTGATCTTAGAAGGTGTGGAAGTAGATCTGATGGCAGGAGCGACAGTCAGCATTGCAGCCGGCAAACGGCATGCAATCAAGGCTATGGGTTCGGATCTGCGCTGTATTGAGGTGTCGATCGGTACGGACGAGAAGAGTACCTTGGACGACGAGATTATAGGATAAGGACGGCAGAGCGATGAATATATTACTGACATCCGCGGGAAGACGCGGTTATCTTGTCGAATACTTCAAGAAAGCACTAGAGGGGATCGGGGAAGTGCATGTGGGAAACAGCACACCGGTTTCCCCGAGCTTTTACTATGCAGATCATGCAGTTGTGACCCCTCTGATTTACGATGAGGCATATATTCCGTTTTTGCTGGATTACTGCAAAAAAAACCACATTGATGCGGTACTGTCCTTGTTTGACGTGGATCTGTATATGCTGGCACAGCACAGGGAAGAGTTTGCAAAAGAAGGCATCAGGGTGATTGTGTCCGCACCGGAGGTGATCCGTATCTGCAACGATAAATGGGAGACATACCAGTTCTGCAGGAAAAACGGTTTTCTGACACCGAAGACCTGGCTGCATCTTTCGGATGTGAAGGCTGCACTGGAGGCGGGGGAGATTTCCTATCCGGTCATCATCAAGCCGCGCTGGGGCATGGGATCGATCGCCATCTATCAGGCAGAGAATGCAGAGGAACTCGAGGTATTGACCCAAAAGGTCACGCGGGAGATTTTCCGCTCCTATCTCCGGTATGAATCTGCGTTCGATGAGGAGGAATGTGTCCTGTTCCAGGAGATGATCCATGGACAGGAGCACGGACTGGATGTGATCCACGATCTGGACGGAGCATGGCAGCTGACGGTCGTGCGTGAGAAGATCGCCATGCGTTCGGGCGAGACGGACTGTGCGAGAGTGCTGTCGGATGAGAGGATTGCATCGGTAGGAACTGCTGTCGGCAAGGCGCTGGGACATATCGGAAATCTGGATATGGATGTGTTTGTGACCGAAGATGCGGTCTATGTACTTGAACTCAACGCGAGATTTGGCGGGGGATATCCGTTTTCCCATCTGGCAGGCGTCAATCTGCCGAAGGCGATTATAAAGTGGCTTTCGGGTGAGGCACTTACAGATGAACTTGTGGTAAAGAAAACAGGTCTTTATGCACAGAAGGATATCCGTATGATCGATATCACATCGTGTGTAAAAGAAGACGGAAAGTAAAAGTATGGAAAAAGAAAGAAAATATCAACAGTCCTATGTGACACCCTGCTATGAGATCAATCTTGAGCAGTTTCACGAAAACTGTGATGCTGTGATGCAGCCGTTTGAAAAAGCATGGGATGGAAATGTGGCATACGGTTACTCGGTAAAGACAAACCATCACGAGGCACTGATGCGCTATGCCGCGGATCATCTGGGATGGTATATTGAGACGGTTTCTGTGAATGAATACGAGCAGGCCAGACAACTGGTGCCTGCGGAGCGGATCATATTCAATGGACCGTGCAAGCAGGAACGTCTGCTCACAGTCTATGAGCAGGGAGGAATCCTGAATCTGGATAACCCCACAGAAGTAGAACAGCTGTGTGAGACGGTAAGAAACGGAGCTGTTCCATCAGAACACACACAGGTGGGACTTCGGATCAATTTTGATCTGGAGGCACAGTGCCCGGATGAGACAACCGCTGGTACAGAGGTCAGTCGTTTTGGCATCTGCTATGAAAATGGTGATCTTAAGCGTGCCATAGACCAGCTTGGGGAGGCGGGTATTGCCATTGACGGCATCCATCTGCACACCAGCACAAAGACCAGAAGCACCCGTGTTTTTGCGGCATTGGCGGGGATGGCGGTGAAGATCCGGGAGGAATATGGACTGTCCTTAAGTTATGTGGATATGGGAGGCGGCTATTTTGGCGGACAGAAGGTCACCGGAAAGCCGACGATGGAAGAGTACGCGGCGTGTATCTGTGGAGAACTGAGAAAAGGTTTTTCGCCGGAAAAAACGACGCTGATCTTAGAGCCGGGTGCATCCGTGATTGCGACGTGTGTCAATTATATCAGCCGTGTCATCGGCACCAGAGATGTGCGTGGGGTACGTGCAGTGACGCTTGACGGCAGCCTGCTCCATATCAATCCGTTTATGAGCAGCAGGATTCCATCGTATGAATGGCTGGGAGACGGGGACAGGCAGATGGAGGAAGTACAGATCGTCAGCGGCTGTACCTGCATGGAAAATGACCGCTTTTTAAAACTGACCGAGAAAAAACGCATAGAGACGGGGGATGTTTTTGTGTTCCACTATGCGGGGGCTTACACGATGGCATTCAACAGTGAGTTCATCTTGCAGCCGCCGCGCGTCTACGTGGTAAACGAGGATAGATAAAAGTTGAAGGATAAAATGTTATCAGTAATCATTCCTGCCTACAACGAGGAAGCGATGATTCCGATCACCGCAAAGTGTGTGGCAGGATTGTTGGAAAAAGAAAAAATTGTATACGAGCTGGTCTTTGTCAACGATGGATCCCGGGATGCAACCTGGGAGAAGATCCGGAAGGCTTCGGACGACAACCCACATGTGAGG
>OGKY01000821.1_pt1 | contig 10038 bp, 12 predicted proteins | sample 1572731 | NCBI WGS metagenome assembly OGKY01 (sample SAMEA2581924, study PRJEB24529) | metagenome | biome: Human gut stool | place: China | collected 2011
GACGGATTCTTCTTTGACATCGAGCAAGATAGATAAAGAAGTATAGAAAGTGTGGTCCAACATAACGGTATGCTGACAGCGATACCGGTTCCTCTCTTGTGAAGCTGCAGCGCCTGATTCATCTCCGCCAGCAGCATCCGGGTGCGTTCCTTCGGGACGATGCATAACATGATGGTTTTGTGGGTGTCGCCGAGACCGCACAGATTCAGAAAATCGGAACTGACGGTGCCGACGCCGTGCATCTGGTAATAGATCGGGATGGAGGCATCGGTGAGAAATTCGGTCAGTTTATCACGGATATTGGAATCTATGATAATGACGAGGCACCGGAATGCCGGCATCTTTTTTTTATGTTGCATGGTATGATCCTGCATAATTATTCCTCCTCAATATCCATAATAGCATTGTCATCGACATCGATCATGATAAGCGCGTCGGATGTCGCTCTCTTAAGCTTTAGCTGATACAGTACGCCCATGATCTGAATGGCAATTAACGGTGCCATTGCGACCATCGCCACGACGCCGAACGCATCGGTTACCACATTGCCGCCCACGGCGGTACATGCGCCCATGGCAAGCGGAAGAAGAAACGTGGAGGTCATGGGACCGCTGGCAACACCGCCGGAGTCGAAAGCGATACCGACAAATACTTTTGGAACAAACCGGGTGAGCACCAGAGCAATGATGTAGCCCGGAATTAAGAGCCAGTAAATGTTAAGTCCGGTCAGAACCCGGAGCAGCGCCAGCGCAACGGAAGCGGAGACACCGATGGAGAGACAGAGGTTCATCGCACTGCGCGAAATGGAACCGTTTGTCACATCCTCCACCTGCTTGTTGAGCACCTGCACGGCAGGCTCGGCTTTTACAATATAATAACCGATTAACGCGCCGATGGGAATCAGAACAAAGCGCCATGTCTGTGCGGCGAGATTGCTGCCGAGCAGACTTCCGACGGGAGCAAATCCTACGTTGACACCGGTCAGAAACAGGATCAGTCCGATGATGGTGTAGAGAAAGCCCATAAGCATCTTGATCATCTGGTTCTTGTGGTAGCGCCTGGAAATAAGCTGAAACAGTAAAAAGACGATCAGTACCGGAAGGATGGAAGAAATGACTTCCCTGCCATAGTCCGGCAGCATATGTACAAACTGACGCATGACATCCTGCATGGTCACAACATCCGGTATTTCGGTAGCATTGTAGGATGCGCCGGCTGGATGGTAGAAAATACCGAGCAGGAGCACCATGGCAATCGGTCCGATGCTGCAGAAGGAGATCAGACCGAAACTGTCGCTCGAGCCGTCCCTGTCACTTCGCGTAGAGGAGAGACCAACACCGATGGCCATAATAAAAGGAACGGTCATCGGACCTGTCGTCACACCGCCGGAGTCAAATGCGACTGCGATGAAATCAGCCGGCGCCGCAAAGGAGAGCAAAAACAGTGCGGCATAGAGGATACACAGCAGCAGGGGGAGGCTCAGCTTGAAAATGATACGCAAAACAGCGATGACCAGAAAGACACCGACGCCGAGAGCGACCGTCCAGATTAAGGTTTCGTTTGGAATAGAAGGAACCTGATTGGCGAGAACCTGCAGATCCGGTTCTGCGATTGTGATGATGACACCCATCACAAAGCAGACAATAATCAGGATCGAAAGACGCTTTGTCTTCATGATATGGGAACCGACACCTTCGCCGAGCGGCGTCATCGCCATCTCAGCACCCAGCTGGAAAAATGCCATGCCGATGATCAGCATGAACGCTCCGACCAGAAACAGGGCAATGGTTCCGGTCTCCATCGGCACGACAAAAATGCTGAGCAGCAGCACAATGACGGTGATGGGAAGAACGGCGCTTACAGATTCGTCGAATTTCTCTTTTAATTTTTTGTTCAAAATAACATCACACACTTTCTAGGATTCGGTTAATAGAGTTACCAATTAAACAGTTCACAAATCAACTATTATTTTATCGGTTGTTGTGTAGAAAGTCAACCGAGTCGGAGTGATTTTTCTGAAATCTTAACACTTTTTTAATTGACTTTTATACAGATTTCAAATAAAGTTTCTATATAAACAGTTCACAAATCAACTAAAACGAAGAGATGGCATGAACCGGCGGAAAGGAGGGGGAACATGCTGGAAGACTTTTTTGAAAATTATTTTAAGATAGAGAAAGCATACCGGAAATATTTTCAGGATGAGATGGAGAAATATCATCTCACGCCGAACGAATTGCTGGTGTTGCTTTTTTTGGCACGCGACAACGGCGGATGCAATACGGCGCGGGATATTGCGCAGTACGAGGGGGTGTCCAAGGGACTGGTTGCCAGATCGGTGGAGAGCCTCGTGGAAAAGCAGTTTCTTGTGGTGGAACGGGATGCTGCCGATAAGAGAATCTGCCATTTATATCTCACGCAGCAATGCAGTGCGCTCACAGAGCAGATGACGGAGAAAAAAGCTGCGTTTTTCCGCAGGCTGGCCGAAGGCATTCCGGAGGAAGCGATTGCGACGACGGAACAGACACTGCGCAGGTTTATGGAAAATATATCCGCATCTATTGACAAGTCGTAAGTGCTTTGCTATCGTGAGGAAAGAGTCTTGGAATGGGAAAGGAGCAGGGAACATGCGCAGTGCAGATAGAAGAAAAGCATTTTTTGCGGTTTGCATGATGGCGGTTCTGCTGTTTTCCCATCTTGGTGTCTGTCTGTGGCAGACACAGATCGCCCGGGTGCAGAATCTGACGGCAGAGGCCGGAGGGGAAGCACAGGGTATTTTACGGACGACGGACTCCGATTATGTCTCAAACGCGCTCTCAGCGGAACCGGAAGCAGGATTGTCACAGAGTATGATTGTCGTGACGAGAAAAATGACCGGGGCGGCGGAGCAGCGTCTTTTTTTTCATCTTTTTACTGCTGTTTTATTCAAAATAGCAGAGATTCCCTATGCAGAGGCGGTAGTGCTTACCGTCACGGCGGCGTGCATCTGCCTGGCAGGTTACCGCATGGTGCGTTTTGTGCACAATTCCGACGGTAAAAAAGATTTGCCCTTTTGGTTATCATAGGTATCAGAAGCGTCATAAGATTAGGATAAGAAAAGGGAAAAGAAGAAAATGGAATATAGAAATTTTTTTGCACTGCTGGGCGGGCTTGCACTCTTTTTGTATGGAATGCATCAGATGAGCGAGGGCTTAAATGCTGCCGCAGGTGAGAAGATGAAGCAGATCCTGGAGCGGCTGACAAAGAACCGCTTCCTTGGCGTGGGCGTCGGAGCAGCGGTGACGGCGGTGATCCAGTCATCCTCAGCCACCACGGTCATGGTCGTTGGCTTTGTGAATTCCGGGATGATGACTCTGCGCCAGGCGGTCTGGATTATCATGGGGGCAAATATCGGCACCACAATCACCGGTCAGCTGATTGCACTGGATGCGGGAGCCGTTGCGCCGCCTCTGGCTTTTTTGGGGGTGGTTCTGATTCTGTTTGCGGGAAAAGACCGGATCCGGTACATAGGCGAGATTGTGGCGGGGCTTGGAATCCTGTTTATCGGCATGGATATGATGGGGGAAGCCATGCAGCCGCTCTGTGATTCGCAGGTGTTCCTTCAGGCAATGACAAAGTTTGAACATCCACTGCTTGGAATCCTGGCGGGCGCGGCGTTCACGGCAGCCATTCAGTCATCCTCGGCTTCGGTCGGTATCCTGCAGACCCTGGCACAGGGAGGAGCCGTATCTTTTGCGGGGGCGGTGTATGTTCTGTTCGGTCAGAATATCGGCACATGCATTACGGCGGTTCTGGCTGCCATAGGCACCGGAAGAAACGCCAAGCGCACGACGATCATTCATCTTTCAATCTGATTGGAACGGTGGTGTTTACCGTGCTGTGCATGACAACGCCGTTCGTTTCGCTGGTTGCGCAGCTGACGCCGGGACGGCCGGCTGCCCAGATTGCCAACATGCATACGATTTTTAATATCGGAACGACCCTGCTTTTGCTTCCGGCCGGGAATCTGCTGGCAGGGATGGCAGAGCATCTTCTTCCGGATAAGAAGAGCGAATCGCTTGCGGCGGAACAGAGAAAGGCAGCATGCAAAAAAGTGGAGGATGTATGGAATTCATAAAGAATGTCATAAGAGGAATTACGATCGGAATCGCCAATGTAGTTCCAGGAGTGAGCGGCGGTACGATCATGGTGTCGCTGGGGATTTATGATGAACTTCTGCAGGCGGTCACCGGATTTTTCCGTCATAAAAAGGAAAGCATCTTAAAGCTGTTTCCGTATCTGTTTGGAATGGGGATCGGAATTATCTGCCTTTCCTTTATGATCGGTTATCTTTTTGAGAATTTTCCATTCCAGACCGCGATGCTTTTTATCGGACTGATTTTCGGCGGCGTACCGCTCATCTGGCGCAAGGTGTCCAGGGGATATCCGAAGGTGCCAGAGCTGGCGCTGTTTTTGGGATCCTTCTGCCTGATGATTGGAATGCAGTTCCTTGGAAAAGGCAGCGAACAGGTTCTTGCCGCCGGTCCTGGGACGGCAGTGAAGCTTTTTGCGGTGGGGCTGGCTGCCGCGGCTACGATGGTCATTCCGGGGGTGAGCGGTTCGATGCTTTTGATGGCGCTCGGATATTACACGCCGGTCATTGACCATATCAATGCGTTCGTTGTGGCGGTGGTCATGCTGGACGCCGGGACGGCGTGGTACTGTCTTGCCCTATTAGTCCCGTTCGGATGCGGCGTGCTTGGAGGTATTTTTCTTGTCGCAAAGCTGATGGAATATCTGCTCTGCCGGTTTGAGCGGCTGACCTACTGGGCAATTTTCGGGCTGCTGGCGGCGTCCCCGGTTGCCATATTAGGGGAAATCCCGCTGCGCGGGACATCGCCGGCTGTCATCGCCTGGGGCGTGATGCTGTTTAGTGTGGGGGCGGTGGTCACCGGGTTTTTAGCGGGAGAAACATAAAAATTCAGAAAATACATGAAAAAGTGTAGAAAAATCAAACGATTTTTTTGCGCTTTTTTCTTTGAAAAATACAAAAATGTGATACAATAGATAAAGTATTATGATTAACTTGGGGGTTCTACATGCAGGATAAGGATTCTGAGGCACTCCGCAATCAACGCAGGCGGAGAAAGCGGATTGCAAGAATGAAACATACCATAATCGCGATAATTGCCGGGTGGATCATCCTGTCCATGATTCTGATCATTTTTCTGCTTGTCCGGACGAGATCCATGGAGAGAAAGTTAGATGAACTCTGGCAGATGCAGCGGGTGATGAACCAGCAGGTGCCGGATACGGAGGCACTACCCCAGGAAGAGACCGGCGGCATGGATACGGAGACAGTGGCTGTGACGGCACCTGCATCCGGGATCGACGAGACAGACAATCTGGCACAGGATGGAGATGTACATAAAGTTTATCTGACGTTTGATGACGGGCCGTCTGAGAATACGGACGCCATTTTAGATGTGCTGTCGGAGTACGATGTCAAGGCAACCTTTTTTGTGGTCGGAAAAGAGGATGAGGCATCGGTAGCCATCTACCAGAGGATTGTGGATGAGGGGCATAAGCTGGGAATGCATTCTCCGACTGATAGATCAGACTGTACTTATACGCTGGGAATGCATTCCTATTCTAATAAGTACAGTCTGATCTATCAGTCGGAGGATGCGTTCGAGGCGGATTTTCATCAGCTGCAGGATTATCTCTATGAGGTGACCGGTGAAAAGAGCCGCTATTACCGGTTCCCGGGCGGGAGCAGCAATCAGATCAGCAATGTGCCGATGAGTTCGCTGATCCGGTTTTTAAACAGCGAGGACGTCGTTTATTACGACTGGAACGTCTCGGCAGGCGATGCGGCAAATGCTGCATATACACCGGAAGAACTGGTCGAGAATGTTGTTTCAGATGTTTCAAAATACAAGACCTCGGTTGTGCTTTTGCACGACTCGGAAGATAAGTCAACAACGGTAGAAGCGGTAGGACCGCTGATCGAGGCATTGCAGGATATGGATGCCGAGATTTTACCGATTGATGAAGATACACAGGTTATCCAGTATGTCAAAGCCGACAGTGCCAGATGACCAGATTATAAATGGAGGTAAGAACATGGGATTTTTCAAGGACTTTAAGGATGATTTCTCACAGGCAGTGAATGAACTTATGCCAGGAGAAGACAATCTCGAAAGCACGGACAAGGATGATGACATGGTCGTGAACACACTGGAAGATGAAGTGGATGTGGCGAGCGAATTGTCGAAGCTGGATGGTCTGTTAGAGCAGGTAACGAAGCAGGAGCCAGCTTTGGAGCGGACACAGGCAGCAACGGTGGAACCACAGAAAACAAGAGAAGAATACACACAGCATGCAATGGCAGCAGCACAGGAGGAGAAGAAAATGGCTGATAATACAGTAACACCAGTACAGGTAGCACAGACAGGAGCACAGGCGGCAGCACCACAGAGCGCACCGCAGGAGAAGCCGATCGTATCGGATGAGGTTTCCGTGATTACAGAGGGAACGATTATCAACGGTGATGTAATTTCAAACGGATCTCTCGACATCAGAGGCCAGGTAGACGGAAATGTAAGCTGCAATGGAAAGCTTACCGTGACCGGCGTTGTCAACGGCAACAGCAATACTTCCGAATTCTTCGCAGATTCTGCACAGGTAGAGGGTGAAGTCGTAAGCTCCGGCACAGTGAAGATTGGTCTTGGCTCTGTGATTATTGGTAATGTGACATCCAGCTCTGCAGTGATCGCAGGAGCCATCAAGGGTGACATCGATGTGCAGGGACCGGTTGTTGTGGATACTTCCGCAGTGGTTATGGGTAACATCAAGTCCCGTTCTGTCCAGATCAACAACGGCGCTGTGATTGAGGGATTCTGCTCCCAGTGCTATGCAGATGTGGATGTTCAGAGCCTGTTCAATGCCAAGAAAGGAAACTAAGCATTATGAAGAGAGTTCTGTTAAAGTTAAGCGGCGAGGCGCTTGCGGGCGATAAGCACACAGGATTTGACGAGCCGACAGTCACAGAGGTTGCAAAACAGGTAAAGCAGATTGTGGATGGTGGTACCGAAGTAGGCATCGTGATCGGCGGCGGCAACTTCTGGAGAGGACGCACCAGCGAGACGATCGACCGCACCAAAGCGGATCAGATCGGCATGCTTGCAACGATCATGAACTGTATCTATGTTTCAGAGATTTTCCGCTCTGTGGGCATGCAGACACAGATTCTGACACCTTTTGAGTGTGGAAGCATGACAAAGCTGTTTTCCAAGGATCGTGCGAATAAGTATTTTGCAAAGGGAATGGTTGTGTTTTTTGCAGGGGGAACGGGTCATCCATACTTTTCGACAGATACGGGAATTGTTCTGCGTGCGATTGAGATGGAGGCGGACGGAATCTACCTCGCAAAAGCGATTGACGGCGTGTATGACAGTGATCCGAAGCTGAATCCGAATGCAGTGAAGTATGATGAAGTCTCTATTCAGGAAGTAATTGACAAGAAGCTTGCGGTGGTGGATCTGACAGCCTCCATTATGTGTATGGAGAACCGGATGCCGATGTATGTATTCGGACTGAATGAAGAGAATAGTATCGTAAAAGCCATGACGGGAGAGTTTAGCGGCACGAAGGTTACGGTTTCTTAGAATTGATAGAAAGGCATGGTATATATATGGATCAGAGATTAGCGGTATTTGATGAAAAGATGGGCAAAACAATGAACAATCTTGCGGAGGAGTTCGGCGGAATCCGCGCGGGACGCGCCAATCCGCATGTGCTTGACAAGTTGAGAGTGGATTACTACGGTACTCCGACAGCAATTCAGCAGGTGGCGAATGTCAGTGTTCCGGAGCCGCGTATGATTCAGATTCAGCCGTGGGAGGCATCCATGGTAAAGGAGATTGAGAAGGCGATCCTTACTTCCGATCTTGGAATCAATCCTACGAATGATGGAAAGACAGTCCGTCTTCTGTTCCCGGAGCTTACCGAGGAGAGACGTAAGGAACTTGCAAAGGATGTAAAGAAAAAAGGGGAAGGTGCGAAGGTTGCGATCCGTAACATCCGCCGTGATGCCAACGACACTTTCAAGAAGATGGAAAAAGGCGGCGAGATGCCAATGATTCCTTTAAAAAGCTTGCCAAGGAGGATGTCTCCGAGGATGAGATCAAGCAGCTGGAAGATCAGGCACAGAAGATGACCGATAAGTACATCGCAGATGTGGATCGTGCCGTTGAGGCAAAGACAAAGGAAATCCTTACCGTATAGTTTGGATAGATTTGAAACGAGAGGAGATACAGGTGTTTATGGAGGCATACATCTGTATCTTTTCCGTTATTTTGTATAGTTGATACTTCAGTACAGATACGAGGGAGAAGCACAGGTATGGAGACGGGAAGAAAGATTCCACAGCATATAGCGATCATACTGGATGGAAATGGAAGATGGGCAAAAGCAAAGGGAATGCCCCGGAATTACGGACATACAGCGGGAGCCAGGAATGTCGAGACGGTATGCCAGGCAGCACATGATCTCGGCGTAAAGTATGTTACCATGTACGCATTTTCGACGGAAAACTGGAACCGCCCGGAGGGCGAAGTGGAAGCGCTGATGAAGCTTTTGGAAAGCTATCTGAAGAACTGCATTAAGACAGCAGACAAAAACAATATGCGCGTGCGCGTGATCGGCGATACGACGAGACTCAGTGAGCGCTTTCAGGAGCGCATCCGTGAACTGGAGGCTGCCTCCGCAAAAAATGACGGCTTGAATCTTCAGATTGCCATCAATTACGGCAGCCGCGACGAGATGACACGCGCAATGCGCCGTATGAGCGAAGATGTTGCGGCGGGGAAGAGAAAGCCGGAAGAGATCACAGAAAGTGTGTTTGAGGAGTATCTGGATACCGCAGGCATTCCCGATCCGGATCTTTTAATCCGCACGAGTGGGGAACTCAGGTTGTCCAATTTCTTACTCTGGCAGCTCGCATACAGTGAATTTTACTTTACCGATGTGCCGTGGCCGGATTTTCACAAAGAGGAATTAGAGCGTGCCATTGAAGCGTATAATAAAAGAGACAGAAGATTTGGCGGTTTGACGGACAATAAGTAGGCTGGACTGCCGGATGGAGGAGATATGTTTAAGACGAGATTATTGAGCGGAATCGTTCTTGTGATTGCCGCATTGGTATTGATTATTACCGGCGGGGATGTGCTGCTGGTGTCCACGTTGCTGATTTCCTGGATCGGGATGTTTGAATTATACCGGATTTTTCATATTGAGAAGTCTGCGCCGGGCATTGTCGGGTATGCAACGGCGGCGGTCTACTATGCGAATCTGCGCTTCGGCTTTCTGCCGGATCTGATGATGCTGGTTTTAGGTCTTCTGATCGTATTGATGTTCGTGTATGTGTTCACTTACCCGAAGTATCAGACGGAGCAGCTGCTCGCCGCATTTTTCGGCGTGTTCTATGTGGCAGTGATGTTGTCCTACGTGTATCAGACCAGAATGCTTAGCGCCGGAACCTACATTGTGTGGCTTATTTTTCTGTGTTCCTGGGGATGCGACACCTGCGCGTACTGTGTCGGCATGCTGATCGGGAAGCATAAGATGACGCCGAAGCTGAGTCCGAAAAAGTCCGTGGAGGGCGCCGTGGGTGGTGTGATCGGAGCTGCGCTTCTCACCGTGATTTACGGCATGGTATTTCGCGGGGCGATGGGAAGTGAGATGTCACATGTCTGGATTATGGCAGCCATCAGTGCGGCGGGCGCACTGGTATCCATGGTGGGAGATCTGACAGCTTCCGCCATCAAGCGCAATTACGGCATCAAGGATTATGGAAAACTCATTCCGGGACACGGCGGTATCCTGGATCGTTTCGACAGCGTCATTTTTACGGCGCCGCTCATCTATTTCCTTGCCGCTAATTTGATTGTATTGTAATTTTGGGAGAGACCTATGATGAAGATAGCTATTTTGGGATCGACAGGCTCCATTGGGACACAGACGTTAGATATTGTGCGGGAGCAGGGCGACATACAG
>OGKY01000836.1_pt1 | contig 9893 bp, 6 predicted proteins | sample 1572731 | NCBI WGS metagenome assembly OGKY01 (sample SAMEA2581924, study PRJEB24529) | metagenome | biome: Human gut stool | place: China | collected 2011
CCTGTACCCGGTCGTTTGACGCATACACACGCACGCCGTAGAGAAGCGGGTTGTTGTTTACCAGACGCTCGAGGGACACAATATCGCTGTTCTTAAAGCTGTACCATTCCTCCGCCGAAAAAGTCTCCCCATCCTTCGTTCTTTTGAGCATTTCCAAAAGCGGCTCATCGCTCAGGAAAAACTGTGTGGACATGTTGATGGAATTGATCTTGGTTGCAACGGCATCTTTGTTGCGCTCCATGGTGTACTCCATATATCCGGTATTCTCCGATACGACGTTTTTCTCCATATTGTAAAAAAGGATGCCGGCAAGAATGCCGATGGGAATCACCATAAACAGAATAATCACAAGGGTAAACTTTACATTCAGTTTCTGGCTGACAAACCGTTTTTTCCAATTCATGTAACACTCTCCGTCTCTTTACTGGATGCCAAGCTTCTCTTTGGCGCTGTTCATATATGCCGTCTTCTTCTCCATGACATCCGTATAGCCCAGCTCATCCCGCTTCTCAATAAATTCTTCAAAAAGGGTGTCAAACTCCTCCTCCGATGGTGCCATAAGAAGCGCCGGAAGCGTCTGGCTCCAGAGCTTTGTAATCTTGTCCTCCTCCGATGCCTCCTTGGAGCCGGAGTCAAATACCACATCATACTGACCGTTGTATACGACATATTTTCTTCCCCATTCCTCCAGCTGTGCCGTTGCAGGCGATGGTTCCTGTTTCCACTGAAGCTGCATCACATTGTCCTGCAGCATCCAGTAGGCATCGTCCGCCCCGTATTCCCTGTCGTAAGCTGCGCGGTCCGTGTCCAGAATCTGCTTGATGTTATCGCGGAGTACCGGCTTTCCGTCCTTTATATCGTAAGTCACACCCTCGACGCCCAGATAGGTGAGAAGCTGCCCGTGCTCGCTCATCAGATAATCCAGAAACGCAATCGCGCGCTCCGGGTGTTTGCAGTTCTTGGAAATCAGCGTCACCGTCCACCCGTTGATCGTGGTTGTCGGGCGCAGCGGATCGTCCCCGTTTGCATTTCTCGGACCTTCCACCGCCATATAAATGCTGTCCGGATCATTGGCATATAAAATTTTCTGCTGTGTCAGCATATCCGAATATTGATACAGCATGCAGAAGTAGCGGCCTTGCGCCACTTTTTCCTCCATCTGTGTCCGGGTGTCCACAAAAATATCATTCGCAAGATAACCTTCCTCTCCCAGCTGTCTGAATACTTTCAGCCAGCGAAGATATTCCGGATCGGTATAGCGGTCATAGTAGACGCCGTCTTTCTCCCACGGAATGGCAAGAAAATTCATCAGGTATTTGTCAAAGGAGACATTTCCCTCGTTGTCGAACACGTGCGCACCGATCGGGATCAGAGGCTCCCCGTCTACTTCCGGAAACATCTCCGCTGCCTTCTTTACCGCTGCGCAAAAGCCTTCCGGTGTTGTCATATCCGGGCTTCCGATCGCCTCGTAGATATCCTTGCGCACCAGAAAGGTCTGATTGCTGCTTAAATCCTCGCACTGCTCTACATCCTGCGGCGTGATGGAGGAGTTCGGGTAGGCGTAAATATTGCCGTCGTCCGTGGTATACCAGTTCACGGCCACCGGGTCCGAGACCTCCCAGAAATACGGATCATAGCTGTCCGCAAGCTCATTGAGCGCATAGACCATGCCGTTTTCTGTCATCACGCTCACCTGCGGTTCCCACCATCCGAGCGTGATTAAATCCGGCAGCGAGTCGGACGCAATCAGGGCGTTTAGTTTTTCGGATTCATTTCCGAGCGGCGTGATAAAATGAATATCCACGCCCGTCTCCTCCGTGATCGTCTGCGACACCAGATTCTCGCCCCACGGTGTCGAAAACCAGGAGTAGTTGATATACCAGTCCAGCGTCACCGGATCGCCTGCGTACGTCTGCCATGCCGGAAGATCCCCGTCCGGCTGCACTTGTCCGGCTGCTTCCGTTTCCGGCACATTTCCGGAAGCGCCGGTCATAACATTCCCGCAGGCACCGCACAGCGCCGCTGTTATAAGAGAAAAAAGCGTCACACACGCCCATTGTTTTTTATATTTGCCACCCATTCCAATCCCCCGTTTTTCTCCGTAAAATCAAAGATTTTCCTGTCTCTATCATATAATATTTTCCGGCATATTTCCAGCAGGAAAAGCCGTTTTCCACGCTCCTTCGCCAGCATAACGCACACAAAGAAGCACCTTCCGTTTCCGGAAAGTGCCTCTTCTTAAGAGGAGAACTATGAAAATAAAGTTTTGAAACCTGCTGGCATTTTATTCTTTGACGCTGCCCGCCGAAATACTGCTGATAATGTATTTCGAGCAGAAGCAGAACACAATCAGGATCGGTATGACAGAGATTGCCACCGCCAGATAAATAGCGCCCTGATTTCTCTGAATGTCCGTCGATGCCTTTAACGTTGCCATCATGACCGGCAATGTAAACTTCTCATTTTTGTTTAAGATAATCATCGGTAGCAGATAATTGTTCCAGTTTCCGATAAATGCCATGATCGCCATCGTCGCAATGCCCGGAGACATGATCGGAAGCGCAATCCTGTGGAAGGAATATAATTCGCTTGCACCGTCGATTCTGGCTGCCTCCACCAGTGCCGGCGGCATCACCGATAAAATGTACTGTCTTAAGAAAAACACCGTTCCGGGTGCCGCAACCGCCGGCACAATCAGCGGGATATAGGAATTTACCAGTTTTAATTTGGTACATAAATTGTAAAAACCGATCAGGCTGAGCTGTCCCGGAATCATCATAAACACAAGGATCGCCGTAAAGATCAGCTTGTTGCCGCGGAATCGATACATTGCCAGTCCATATGCCGTCATCGCCGAGAAATACGCCGTCAGCAGTGTGGCAGGAACTGCAACCAGTAAGCTGTTTGCCATTCCGCGGAACAGATTAAAGAAACTAAATACGGTCTCCCAGTTTTCTTTCAGATGCGTGCTCGGTATCAGCGTAAAGAAATGTGTAATCTCCACACCGTCCCTGGTCGCGTTGACCATCATCAGAAGAAACGGGAACAGGCACGCCGCCGCAAGCAGGACAAGCAGAATATAAATAACGCTCTTTTTTATCTTATCACCCGTCGTCATAACTAATCCTCCTTGTTGACTAATTTTAACTGCAGCACAGATACAATCAGAATGATTAAGAACAATGCATATGCAATGGCAGATGCATATCCGGTCTGTGTTGTGCCTGTCGAGAAACCAAATTTATACAGATACATTACCACGGTCTCAATTGAGTTGTAGGATGCCGCCGTCTTCTCCGACATAAGGAACGGCAGGTCAAACATCTGCAGTCCTCCGATCAAGGAAGTGATTGCCACGTAAAGCATGATCGGCTTTAACAGCGGCAGCGTGATTTTTCCAAATGTCGTCCAGCGCCCTGCCCCGTCAATCGCTGCGGCTTTAAAGTAATCTTTGTTGATTCCCTGCACGCCTGCCATCAGCATAATGAAGGAGTTGCCAAACCACATCCATGCACTGATGACTGCGATGACGCTTCCTGCGGTGCCGGAATTTCCAAGCCAGTCTACCGGCGCCTTGTTCACTCCGAAGAACTGATAGACGGAATTTAAGATCTGGTTAAACGTACCGTATCTCCAGTCTAACAGTGTCTTAAAGAGAAAAGCGACAGAGGTGGCTGCGATCAGGTTCGGCAGATAATACAGTGCCCGAAACACCGGCAGCCCCTTAAATTTATATTTAATATCACTGAACACAACGGTCAGCAAAAATGCGAGTCCTAACTGTAGTACGATATTAACGCCCCAGATCCTGATTGTATTCCAGAGCGCTCTCCAGAAAAACTTATCGGTAAATACGCGTGTATAATTTTTCAGACCGACAAAATGGTACGGCATTCCTGCCAGCTTGCTGTCGGTAAAGCTTAAAACGAGTGTGCGGAATACCGGGTACACACTGAAAATCAGGAAAACGATCACAAAGGGAGCCACGAAAAAGTAGCCCGCCCGGTTATACTTTGTGAGGTTTGATGTCTTTTTTTTCGGATTTGTTTTTGCCATAGGAAATCCCCTCTATCTCATTTTGTATTCCCCCTCCGGCACCGCCATAATATCCCATTTGGAATATTATGGTCTGCCGTCCGGGAGGATACCAAGTCACCCTGCTCTTATCTGTTTACTGTGATATCAGGATATGTAGATTCAATCGTGTCATAGAAATCATTCACTGCCTCTTCCTTGGTCATCTGTCCTGTCTTGACCGCAGAGATCGCATTGCCCCATGCATCGCCGATTGCCTGATCGTAACGGGTTACCTTGGAGGTATCAATCTCCTTCGCCTGGTCTAACCAGAACTGGTACAGTTTCTCGCCGCCGTAGATCGCGTTTTCATCATCTTTGTGCTTTTCAAGCGCGGATTTCAGGGAAACGGTGTCACCCTGGGAGAAATCGATCCACCAGTCTGCCGTGTCTTCATTTAATGTACAGAATTTTACAAACTCCCATGCGGTATCCTTGCGGTTGGACTGAGAGGAAATACCGATATAGGTACCGCCGTCAAATCCGGAGGAAGGTCCCTGGCACACGCCCCACAAACCGGAGGTGTCGCCGACATTATCTCTCATGGTAAGCACGCCCCAGGACGGCAGTCCGAATGCGAAGACCGTCGTGGTGTCCATGCCCTTGGTTGCCTCTGCAAATTCTGTTGCATCCCATACATTGACGGAATCATCTGCGTAATTCTGGATATCTGCGGTTAAGATCGGAACCTCTCCCGCCATTGCCTGATACCACGGCGTGGACCACTGGTTGGCATATGCGGTGAGATCCTTCTGATACAGATCCACGCAAAGATCCATGTAATCAAATCTTGCCTGGTCTACATTTAAGACACCGTCAACCACCCATGCGGAATCACCGGAAAATACGCCCATCTCTGCGTCTGAGGAGAAAATACGGTATCCCGCGTCCTTCAGCTTCTGCGCGGTATCCAGAATAGTCGGGTAATCCTTAAATAATTTGCCGACCTCATCCGGATCATCCGTTCCGAATACTTCCTTGGCAATATCTCTTCTGTAATAGATACCTGCCGGGGTGATCTGATAGGAAATGGCTCTCTGGATGCCCTCGGAATCCTGTCCGACTTTCCATACATAATCAACGATCTGATCTGCATAGTCCTGTGCATTGTACGGTGCCTGATTCAGATCCTCAAAAAATCCTGCGTCGTAAAAATCCTCCAGCATCTTCGGCTCGCCTACGATAATATCCGGTTCGCTCTCGCCGCCCAAAAGCGCTGTCTGCACCTTGGTCGGATAGTTTGCAGGCTCAATGACAACCGTGTCAACGGCAACTCCGGTCTGCTCTTCAAAGCGCTCACCAAAGTCGATCAGGTCGTTTGAGAGTGTCCATACCACCAGCTTATCATCGCCGGAAGCGGACGTGCCTGCACCCTCCGTAGATTCTGCGGTACTTCCCCCACCAGAAGCTGCATCTGTGCTTGTTTCTCCCGAATCGCCGCATGCGGTCATTGATAATGCCATAATGCCAACGAGCATGACGGATACTGCTTTTTTCCAATTCATAAAAATATCCTCCTTTTATTTCAACATCTCTGTTGTTTTGATACTTGCATTATAGATGCTTTCATTTCCTCAAAAAATGATCCAAATTTTAAAAAGGTATCATTTTTTTAGTCCACGGCAACCTCCATTTTTCTGACCCTTCCGGCGCGGATATCCTCCGCCAGTTTTCCGGAGACTTTCTCCCCCTCAACGGTCGCCTGACTGCCATTTTCATAGAAAAACACCATATGGCGGATCCGGTAGGTTCCCGGCACATAATCCCTGTGCCCGCCAAATTCATAGCACACGGTCGTCCTGCTCATAAACGCAGCGGAAAGTCTGCCATCCTCTGGAATCAGATACGCCGGAATGACCGGTGCAAGCGAAAAGACCAGTTCCTCCTGCTCCGTCCGGAAAGGATGTGCACCGAACATCATCTCTTTCCACATGCTGATAAATTCGATCGTTGATCCGCTGAGTCTTGCCACGAATCCTCTTCCGCGGCAGGACGGATTCGGATTCCTGCTGCTGGCTATAAACGAGGAATTTTCGTAAATGCTTCTTCCGTAAATCTCCGGGTCCTGAAACGGTATCGCAGCCTTCTTGAAATCCGCGAAAAATTCTTCATAGAGACCGCTGCGCAGAAGTTCAAGAAGATATTTATATTCCATATGAAGCCAGATGGATTCGTTTTCGAGCCAGCCCGGGGTAAATGCACGCGCACGCCCAAGTTCAAAAGAGGAATCCGCAAGGGAAGCATTCACCTTGTACATGGACAGTTCCCCGTCGTAGAGATCGCTCTCTTTGACCGCTTCGTACAGGGCACGCTTCTCGTCCTGCTCCACAGGCAGCTTCAGATAGCGCACCGGTCCCTCCAGAAAATACGGCATATTTTGGGGAACAAATTTTAACGGGCGGATGCCGCCGTCCTTTAACTTTTCATACTCCGGCACCTCGTAAGTAAAATCCGTCGGCCAGATCTCCCCGGAGATCCGGCGCGCCTTTTTGATTCCGCAGGTAACAATCTCCAAGAATCCTTCCAGAATCGCCGCAAGCTGCTCCGTGTGATAGACCATCTTCTTACCGGATACGCCCTGATAGGTCTTGTCGCGGTAAATCTCCTTCGCGTCATTGATCCTGTTCCAGAAGGACAACAGTTCCTCGTCCCGCATGATATTGTCGTGCTCCAGCCGCGTGATCAGATTCAGTTCATCCAGGAAGCATCCCAGTTCCTCTATGAGTGCGACTTCTCCCGGATATTGCTTTAAGGCTTCTATGGTGTAGGAGAGCATGCGCGCCAGCTCGTAGGTCTCCGCCATGGAAGAACCGAAAAGTCCCGGCATACCATTTAGGGCGTCATACCATCCGGGCTTTCCGCCCTCCATCTCGATTCCCATTCCGTAAGCATCCAGCGTGGCAAATTTCACAGCACTGAGCAGTATCAATTTCTCCATCAGCGTCATGGTCAGCACATCCCCGCTGCCGTATTCGGTTCTCACCAGTTTTTCCCCCAAGTCCGCCCGCCTGGACGCCTCGTTTAACGCCCGGTACTGCCTTAAGCCATTCTCCGTCTCCACATAACGGCGGAACCTGCGGTTCACATTGATTCTGGACAAAAAGGTGGTATAGACCTCCTCATAGAGCATTTCCTTCTCCTGCTCCGGGAACACGGAAAGGTAATCCAGAATCAGATCGAGATTGTAGGTCCAGTGATCGCTCCAGTAGCCTTCCCCGAACGATCCGTTCACCATCTCTTCTGCAAAATCAATGACCCGGATAAATAACGTCTCATCCCAGGTATCGCCGAATACCTCCCCGAACTTCCGGCAGAGTGCTCCAGGCGTAAACGGCTTTGTCACGAAGTCAAGCAGCGCTCTTCTTTGCTCCTCCTTCACGTCTGCCAACAGCTTCTTTGCCCGCTCCTTTGAAAGGCGGTAGGTCAGTTTCTCGACGCCAAGCGGATTGTATCCGTCCAGCTGGATCAGACTGTAGAATTCCTGTATATTCTTTCTGCCGACAAACGGTGCAAAAAAGGTGTCGCAGCGGCGGTTCTGATTGACATCGCGGAAGTTCCCGTTTCCCTGCGAATAAAATTCCGGCAGCATGGAAAAGTAATTGTAATCCCGCTCCAGATCACCGTGTTTTCTGGAATAGACATAAAAGATCTTATTGTTCCCCAGCTGCATCGGATAACCGCCGCGCAGCACATTGTCCATATAGGTGTACCTGCAGTAGGCATCGAACGCCGCGGAGGCTGTCCTGGTGCGGATACCGTCTGTCAGCGCCTCTGCAAGTTCATCAGCTTCTCTTTTTTTTGCCTCAAAATAAGCGGCATCTTTCTTTTCCGCAAAATATTCCTTTAAAAGCTGCTTGTTCTCCACCTGTCCGATCAGTTCATATAAGGTGACGCTTCCGCCCGGGGCAAGGGTGCGCGTGATGCCGTAAAAGCTGCACGGCAGCAGGTTTTGCGTCATCTGTTCTTCCAGAAGAAGTTCCTTTAACGGGCGTTCTTCAAAACCGACCGGTCTTTTCAGCGACAGATCATAGGAAAAAATCAAAGACGGATCCACGATCGGTTGTAACCGTCTGCCGTCCGCTTCGCAGCATGCCGAGAAATTGCCGCCGTCGATCCTGCGCACCGCCGTCATCCATGCTTGCCCGCACGCGGTAGTACGGCAGACTCTCGCTTAAATCCTCGACCTGCATCCACGCTTTCGCGGTCTGCCCCATATTTTTCATGCTGTCCATGGACACGCCGTACGGAATCACCGCCGGCATGCCGTCAAGCAGTTCCAGCTCGATGGGCTCCCCGGACTGATTGGTGACACTCACCACGCGCACAAGCGCGCCGACATTTTCTCCGGGCAGTGTATAGTACACCACTTTTGTGTCCATTCCACTTGACCGGTTCTGCTCCTCGATTGCAAGACCATTCATGTGAATCTGCATCCGGTGCGTGATGTTCTCATCCGAAAATGGTTCAAAAACCATACCGTTCTTCTTTAAAAATGTGCGGAACCCTGTGGTCTTTACATTCTGATATGCCTGATGCGCCGGATAAAATTCCATGATCGCATGATCTTTATTGTCCACGCCGAAACTCACCACACACTGTCCGCGGTTCACATAGTAGCACCAGATCGGGATTCCCCGTATTCCTGCAATTCCCGGCAGAAAACTCGCAAATGTGGATTTTTTCCCATAATCATCCATTACAAACGTCTCATTTTTCCCTGTCATCTCATTCTCCTTTACACCAGTTCCACCAAAATTTCATGCGTGACATCAAAATCCAGCTGCTTTAACCGCTCCCTGTCGATGCAGACACTGCGCGTCTCTTTCTCTCCCCCGGAATAATCCCACAATTTCCCGTCAATCCGGATCGTTTCTGGGCGGTAAGCGCCGTACTCCTTGTGCTCTTTGTTCTCGTAGACCAGATGCAGCGACTGTCCCGCAAACGAAAAGAAAAGCTCCGCTCTTCCATCCAGATCAAACTGTTGCCGCTCCAGCTTCGGTTCCAACATCAGATTGCCGGCACATCCCTTCGCGCCGAACATTTCCGTAATCACGGTAAGCATGTACCAGCTTGCCGCCCCTGTCAGATAATGGTACATTCCCTTTCCGCGGCTGTTAAAATACTCCGGGATTCCCGGATAAATCCGGCTGGTTTCAAAATGGACAGACTGACGGTAAAGCGCCTCCAATGCCCGATGCCCTTCCTTTACAAATCCCCGCTTATAGAGGGCGTTTGCAAACATCACCGCCATGTGTGAAAAGACCGCACCGTTTTCCTTTTCCCCGTAAGCGAACCCGAACATTCTTCCCAGATCCATTTTCACTTCACCGAAATCCGTATTTAACCGGTAACCGCCCATCGCATCGCAGTACAGATATTTGTCTGCGCTGCGGACAATCTCTGCCACCTGTTCATCCGTCGCGGTCTGTGCCATAACGGCAAACACCTGACTGGTCAGCATCATGCGCACGCCCTGCGCAAAGACACCCTCCACGCGCCTGCCATGATTGTCATAGTATCCGTTAAACCAGCCGTTTCCCTCCTCATCGCTCACCCACTCTGTGGCACAGATATGTCCGGTCAGAAAGGCTGCTTTCTTCTGCAGGCTGCAGACAAGCTCTGTAACCGGAACCTCTGTCTTCTGCCCGCTTACTTCATGGATGCAGGCATCGGTATAGCGCGTTAAGAGTTCCTGCTTTTTTTGAACCGATGCATACAGGGTGTCGTCATCCGCAAGCAGCACGAAAAGATCCCGATTTAGCGGCACAGACTCCTTCCCGGTTTTCTCTGCGTAGAGTGCAAGCAGCTCCGCGAGTTCC